>Ga0190363_1001952_pt1 | contig 12075 bp, 11 predicted proteins | sample 48721867_MG_FD_161272 | JGI IMG/M metagenome (GOLD analysis project Ga0190363, IMG submission 161272) | Hydrothermal vent microbial mat bacterial communities from Southern Trench, Guaymas Basin, Mexico - 4872-18-6-7_MG | ecosystem: Environmental > Aquatic > Marine > Hydrothermal vents >...
GTCTCATCATTTTCGGAGAAATATGGACGCTGAACGGTGAATCAATTACAGGGAAAAAGCTTGCCAGGTTTCTTGATGAGCTTACTGAAAAATACTTGCAGGAGGAAAAGGATCTATCTCCAGACGAGAAAAAACGCAACTCCAGGCAGGGAGGTGGGAGAGGGAAATAAACACTGAAGGGGCAGTTACTTCAGGAAAATTTAAAAACAGAAAAAACGGTTGATAACAGAGGGGTGATATTTTTTTGAAACGGAGGAAGGAAGATGGAAGAAAAAACAATTCAGAAAAGCGGTGAGGGACTTTCCCTCTTCACGTGGATAAAAATCGTGCTGGTAAATCTGATAATCACTACAGCGGTGATTTTTGTTTACCATTACAGGTTTGCTCCTCCCCAGATAGCGATTGTTGATTTAAAGGGCTATCTGGCAGGTCTTCAGAATCTATATGCGGAGGGAAAGATAACCTCTGATGAAGCTAAAAGAAAACTGAATGAGGCTATTGATATAATCAAGAAAGAGTCCGAGGACTCGGTTGTGTTCTCATCTGATATCGTTTTTGGTAAGAATGCGAAGGTGAAAAAAGTGGAGTTACCCAGGTTATCGGATGAGGCATACAAAGATTACGGGGAGATTCTGAGAAAGTTTTATCAGAAAAAAGAAAGGTACTGAACATGAGGTTTTTGAAAAATATCGCAGAAATGGACAAGTTTCTGCTTGCAAAAAGACTTGCAGTGGCTTTTTCAGCCATGGTGGTTATCTTTTTGATGGTTTCCTATGTTACCGGGAAGGTCGTTATAGCATGGGGAGAGAGCACGAAACATCTTCTTTTCTGGAAAATCGGGGAACATCCTGAAAAAGGCGATTATGTGGTGGTGGCTACACCGAAGGAGGATAAATTTGCAAAGGGGAAGGTCATAACAAAACAGGTGGTCTGCTCTGAAGGGGATGAACTGAAAATAACGGGACTTCACTATTACTGCTGCAGCAGGGAAGATTCCGGGCTTAAGAAGTGTGTTTATCTGGGCAGGGCAAAACTTCGCTCAAGAAAAGGTGAATCTGTTAAACCGTTCAATCCATGTGGTACCCACTGGTGTGTCGTTAAGATTCCTCCTGGTAAGTTTTTCGTTGTCAATCATCATCCCGATAGTTACGATTCAAGATACTACGGTTTTGTGAGTTTTGACGGTCCGTACAGAATACTGTACGTGGTGAGGCCACTCATATGATGAAAGTTGTGAAAAGAGAGCTGATTGTATCTGTGGTAGTTTTTCTCCTATCGTGGGTGGTTTCTGCTTATTCTATTTCGTATTCTCTTCCGCCGCTGGGGACGGTTATCGTAAGACCGGGAAAGGTGGAAAAAAGAGAGGCAAATGATGAGGATACCATAAAGACAAGTCTTCCCTATAACGAAACTTCCGGTGAATACGGCTGGTGGTGGTATAGGGAGGAAAGGGAAAGGAAATTGAAAAAACTTCCGAAAGAGGTTTCACGTCCTTCTTCTCCTCATGAAAAGAAAGAAAAAACAAAGCAGGAGGTTTTGCCGCTTGAGAAATACACCTATGAAGAACTGCTTTACATGGAACCTGAAAAATTCAGAAAGATTTTCAATTACTATCTTAATCAGGCTCTGAAGGAACCGAATGAGAAAAACATGTATTATTTCTTCAATATTCTTGATGTTGCGAGGAAAAAAGCTGCTCTCTTTTCATATGTGTATGCCTATACTGCCCGGAAGTATGCTCAGTATCTGCCAACCGTTGCGTATCCTGTGGCTTATCCCGGAATAATGCAGAGAATCATGATGACGAAGGAGGAAATTGAAAACTATGTTTTCGGGAAGAAGGATATGTATGGGTTGATTCTTTTCATGAAAGAAGAATGTCCTTATTGTGATCTTCAGCTGAAAATTCTTGAAAAAGCAGAACTATCCGGTTTGAGGATAAAAAGGGTTTATTATGAAGATTACCCTGAAATTGTGACAAGGTTTGGAATAGAAACATTTCCATCATTGATAATAGTTTATAGAGACGGCAGGTACATGCCCATAGGAAGCGGTGTTATGTCTCTTTCTGAAATTTACAGAGCAATATCAAAGGCTTTGAGAATTTTTGAGGGTGAAAAACCTGGAAGGTTTGGTATCTATGAGTTCCAGAAAGGAACACCGATTGATCCCTATGAACCCTCTCCACTCTGGAGAGGTATCAAGGTAAAGGAGGGAGGGATGAAATGATTCTGAATTTTCTGAATTTCCTGAAACAGGCGGCGGGTATAGAACCTTCTGAAGAGGAAAGGGAGGCTTTAACAAAAGATGAGCTTTACAGAAGTCTTTACAGGAATCCTCTCTCAAAGTACCTTGTTTACAGTTACTATGATGAGGAACTGAAGGTTTACTACAATCTTGATGAAACAATTGGAATCATCTATGAATGTGTGCCAACCGTATTCTGCAGTGTATCCGGTCTTAAAGCCCTTCAGAATATTCTGAACGCTTCCTATCCCGAGAACAGTGTGATGCAGTTTATCTGCTATGCAGATCCGGGTGTTGAGGGTTTTCTTGATGCTTATGTTAACGAAAAACAGAAAGCTCCCGATTTCGTTAAAAAGGCCTATCTTTCCCTTGCTGAACATTATAAAGGAGAGAAACCCGGACCTGTCAGGGATTTCAGGTTGTTTGTTGCACTGAAATTTCCGGCAAAACCGGCGAAAACCAGCCAGATAAGGGAGCTTCGCAGTGCTCTGTGGGAGGGTCTGAACGCTGCAGGACTTTATCCTTCTGAGGTAACCCCTGATGTGCTTCTTTCGTTTTTAAGAAGGCTTTTTAATGAGAGAAAGTTCACGGATGGAGAGGATTCTCTATGGTTTCCTGGTGTTTCTCTTAACAGGCAGATATTGTTATCTGATGTGAGTGTGGAGAAAAAGGGGAAGAAGGTGTGTTTTGGTAAAAGATGCTTCAGATGTCTTTCCCCGAAGGTCCTGCCGAAGGAGGTTTTTCCCAATTTCTCAAGTTTACTTACCGGAAGTTATGAAGGAATAACAGGGGATATGTTTCAGATAAATTCTCCATTCCTGGTATGCTGCACTGTTATTCTGAAAGACCAGAAGGTGTACATACATTCAAAAGCAAATCTCATCTTTCAGCAGCAGGCACTGGGTTCTTTTATAGTCTCTCTCAAAAGGAAACAGGAAGAGTATCTCGAGGCAATAGACAAGAGTGAGCAGGGTATCAAGTTCTACCCCGTAATTTTCAGCATGGTTGTATATGACGATGATGAAAGCAGGCTGGAGAGCTCCGTTTACAAGGCCATGAAACTGTGGGAGAGAGCCGGATGTCTTATGCAGGAGGAAAGCATTCTTGTTCTTCCCATTCTTCTGTTTTCACTTCCCTTTGGCTTTATCTATGACAAGAAGACATTAATGCTTCTTGACAGGCACTTCATTCTGCCAGCTGATGTGATATCCATGATGCTTCCGGTTGAAACTGATTTCAAGGGAACAGGGGATCCATCACTCATCTTTCTCGGCAGGAAAGGTCAGGTGGTGGGAATGGACGTTTTTTCTAAAAAGAGTTCAAGTTACAACTTTTTCATAGCCGCTCCTACAGGTAAAGGAAAATCATTCTTTGCGAACTACATAATAGCAAACTACTATGGAAGAGGAGTGAAAATAAGAATTGTTGATATTGGAGGAAGTTACAAAAAGCTGTGTAACATGTTTGGAGGTAAGTTTATTGACTTTTCTCCTGACAGTGACATATGTTTCAACTTTTTTGAGACAATAAAGGATCCCAGGTATGACCTTCCGGTTATTACTGAAATCATCACCTACATGGCAACCTCACATACGGGGAATCTGCCCGGGGAGCGTATAAGTTATGAGACAGCTGTGAATGTGATCAAGTCCGCTGTGGAGAGCGTTTATAGGGAGAAGGGAAATGATGCAACACTGGATGATGTTTATGATTATCTGATACACTTCACGAAGTATCACGAAGGTGTTGCGGCGATATGTGAGGAGCATGAGGAGGTATGCAGGGTTGAATTTAATCTCGTTGCAACGAGTCTTGCCTTCAACCTTGAGAGGTTCACTTCATCCGGTATTTATGGAAAGTGGTTTGTTGGAAAGAATACCTTTGATCCATCAACGGATGATTTTGTCGTGCTTGAGCTTGAAAATCTGAAGCCACTTAAAGACCTTTTTGGAGTCATAGTGCTCGTGGTACTGAATTCTGTTACAGGTGAGCTTTACAGATCGGACAGAACCCCACGATTGATACTCGTTGATGAGGCATGGCAGTTTCTGCAGGATACAGAGGCTTTTCAGAAGGTTATAGAAGAGGGTTACAGGAGAGCAAGAAAGTATTACGGAAGTTTTGGCATCATAACGCAGAGCATTCTTGACTTTGAGCAGTTTGGCAGGGTGGGAAGGGTCATAAATGCCAATTCAGCCTTCAAATTTTTCCTGGAATCATCTGATTTCCCTCAGGCGAGGGAGAAAAAGCTTCTTCCTTTTGACGATGAGTTCACGTTTCAGCTGTTAACGGGTATTCGCTATAATGCACCACGTTATTCGGAGATATTTGTTTACACGGATCGTTTTGGTATGGGCGTTGTGAGACTTGCTGTTGACACCTATTCATATTATATATACACCTCAAATCCTGAGGAAGTTCGTGAGATAGAGGAGATGGTAAAGTCCGGCATGAGCTATGCAGAGGCTATAGACAGGATGATAGAAAAATACAGAAAGTAAAGGCTTTATTCTTTTCGGGATTTAAAATGTTTAACAGAAGGAGGAGGACGTGCACCGGATAATTTCCATTCTGCTGGTGGTTTTGTTCTGTTTTGCAGCAAGGGTTCAGGCGGAGACATTTGTTCTTCCAGGACAGGTTGTGGTGGAGATGTTCAGCACGCTGCCGATTAGTTACTACGGGAACCCGGAGGGGAATTTCTGCGGAGTGTTGCTTTTTACGAACTGGGAGTGTGAATTCTGCAAGGACTTTGCGGCAAGAATAATGGATGCTATAGATTCTGGGGAGAGGATAGTGTTGTATCTTTATATCGAGCCTGAGGAGAAGGATGAAGCACTTGAAAAAATTGCCTCTTTTATCTGCAGTAAAAAAACGATAGACGATTTCATTTCAGGTGTGGAAGTAACCCCCCATGATGGTTCATGTGAAAAGGAAGTCAAAAAAAAGCTCATTGAGATAAGCAACTGGTTTGATGACAGAGTGCTTGATGTTTATTTTGGAAGTGATTTTGAGCTGAGTTATCCTGCTGTTCTTGTTAATGATGGCAGGCTCTATATGGGAGATACTTTAATCCCTGAAGTTATTTTAGAACACTGCAGGGAGGTGGTGAGATGAAAAGAGTGGTAAATGGTGAGAGGAGAAGGGTTATTAAGTGTCTTTCATTTGCAGCCGGATTTGTAATGCTTGATTCACTGATCCCTGTACTGGAAAAGGTGTTTCCCGGTGTGAAGGAGGCAAGAGCGGGGACCTGCTGTTACAGCAATTGCTACAGTAACTGTTATGGTGCAAGGGGAAGAAGATAGGATTTTGAAAAGACGGTGTCGGTTATAACCCTTATTGCAAAACCTGTTCTCTTCTGTAACGTCCGATGCAGGCACTGTTCTGTTGAGCACCGAACTCTTTACAATTTCAATCCTGAATTTTATGCACTCTCTCTGAAAAAGATTACGGACTTTCTTGAAAAAAGGAGCGAGAAAATTACAGCGGTTGAAATTGTGTGGCATGGAGGAGAGCCTCTTCTTGCGGGAAAGGATTTTTACCATCAGGTTTTCAGGCATCTTAAAAAGGAGTTCCCTCATATGAGGATATATCACTCAATTCAGACAAATCTGCTTCTTTATGATGATTCCTGGAACAAAGTTTTTGAAAGTGTATTTAGGTGGAATGTGAGTACTTCCTATGATTTCTTTTCTTCGTTGAGGCCGTACAGTGTTTCAACCTTTCTTGACAGATTGAAAAAGTTTCAGGACAGAAGCGGAAAGCCGGGTTATGTTATATGTGTGTTGAATAAAGAAAACGACAAAAAAGTTCTTGATATCTGTATGATTGCAGAGGAAAATGGATTTCATATCAAGCTGAATTATCTCTATCCGGCAGGAGCTGCCAGGAGGCTTGAATTTTTCACTCCTGTTGAATACTTGAGAGCATTGAAAAAAGTTTTTGAGCACAGGGACGAGTTTCCTTCAGTTGTGATTGACCCGGTGGATATGTTTATTGACTATGCGAAAGGGAAAATTATGGAGCTTCCATGTCCTGTAACAAACAGATGTGTGGGGAAAATTTTTGCACTCATGCCTGATGGGAAGATATATCAGTGTGGGGAAATGGCTGATATAGGTGAGGGATATCTTGGTGATGTGAAAAACGGTATAGACCAGGAAAGATTTTCGGAACTCCTTGAAGTTTCTTTTGTGCTTGATGAAAAGTGTATGAAGTGTGGATTATGTGGTGGGGGTTGCCTCAAACAACGCAGGCTTTATGCAGGTGATATGAAAGTTCCCACTCCTTTCTGTACTGTATGGAAGGAAATGTATCGGAGTGCTCTGAATTATCTTGAAAAGTCATAGTTTCCTTTCCGTGGTTTAAATAATTAAAAAACGGTCTCAGGAGGAAACTTATGAGTTTCACCCATCGTGGTTTTGATTATTATTCAGGTGTGGTTTCAGTAAGCAATCCGGTTCTTTTTGAAAGGTATGTGAGAGGTGAAAGAGAGAGGGAAATGCTGAGATGGAGGGAACATCTTGAGGACAGTCTTTCACCTGCTGCGGGAAGAACCCTTAAATACACCTTTCTTTCTCACTCCAGATTCACCGAGGTAAATGGTTTTTCCCTGAAAAGACACTCTTTTTTTGACCTCACACGAAAAGAGGTGATGAAGAGTGTTTCAGATATCGTCAGCAATATCACCGCTGTAGACAATTGTGATATAGTGAAAAGGGTCATTTTCAGTGTGAAGGGTAGCATCAATCAGGAGGTTATAAAGTATCTTGTTTTTTTTATACAGAAGCTTGGGCAGAAAAGGGTTCATCTGTTTTTTGAGGATCCACTGATAGATGAGTCACTTTTCAGGAACATGATAATCAGCAATCACCTAGGTATAGATGTGATAATTGAGTCTTCTCAGGCACCCCTTCAGACGGAGGTTCTGCTTTTTTACCTGTATGAGGGAAAGACAAGTATTTTTCCGTCTGAAATACTTTTCAGGATTTTTCTTGCAAGGGTGTTCAATGCTTCATCCATCATAACAATGGACCACCCGTGTGCCCTGTCTCTGTTTCTCCTTTCATGTTTTCCTGATCTTGTTCCGAACTGTTTTATGCTTCTTTTGAAAGAGGTGAATTTTTCTGAGCTTGCGGGTCTTATCTGCAATTATCTGAAGCATGTGACGGGAAAGGACGAATTTCTGCCGGAAAGACTCAGCGAAGTGTATGCGGTGGATACAGCCATGGTTGCGGGTGCGGTGGATTTTTATCCGGTGGATACTGAAAATACGTATAGGGAGAAAAGTTTTAACACTGTGGTGAAAAATGATGAATTTCTTTTTGGAAACCATATCATTCGTCTGACTGTGGAGAATTTAAAAAGGTTGCAGGTAAAACCCGAGCTTCTCAGAAAATTTAGGACCCTTATGTTTTTTGCGTATGACGTTGTTTTTGCTGTTGAGGATATAAACAACCTGTCAGCTGAGGATATGGAATTTCTCAGTGTGGCTTTCAAAGGCTATCCTTTTTCTCTTCTTCTTGATACGAAAGGTACCTGTATGCAGAAGGAAAGGATGGAAAGGCTGTTTCACCTCTGTAGTGGGTTCAAAATCCCTGTGATTCTTGTTGAGGAGAGTAAAGAAAGATATAAGTTCTTTCTTGAAAGATGGCTGAATGAGAACAATGCAGCCATTGAGGTTCAGCCCTTCAGCAAAGCGTGCCAGAGGGTGGGTTTCAATCTTGTCGGACTTGATCTTAACTGCCCGATGATGGATGACCTGTACAGGAGAGCGGGTATCTCTTCTGAAGCTGTTGATTTCATAATGGAGAGAGTGAAGGAAAAACTTGGAAGTAATTTTCCACTCACGGAGTGAGTTTTATGTACATTCAGGTTGAGCTTGAGCTTTCGAGAAAGTGTCAGCTTGAATGTCTGCACTGCTTTTCAGAATCAGGTCCGGGAAAGGAGGGTGGTGTTTCTCCTGAAGAGGCGGATATGCTTGTCATGAGGTTGAAGGAAGTTTTTGGGAAGGTGGGAGATTTATATTCAATTCCATCATCAGGTGTGGTTTATGATTTTATTATTTCAGGAGGTGAACCTTCTCTTCTTGGAGCCTCTACAGTTTTAAGGCTTGCTGAAAGCCTGAAAAAGGCCTTTGGTGAGGGTTCAAGGGTATCAATGAACACGAATCTGATGAATTTTTCCGCTCTGAAGGAAATTATTGATGAGGAAACTGTTTCTGTTGCTGTTTCATTTGACCCCGTAATTAGGGGTTGGGGCTTTCCTGCATTTGAAAGGAGATGGCTTGAGAACTTTGCCAGACTGGATATATCCGGACGGGGTATACCTGTTGAGCTGACCATCACACGTTACCTTATGGAATTTCCGCTGAAGGAATTTGTTTCAGCATTGCAGGTTAAAGAACTTGGACTGTCCCCCATCCTCCCTATGGGGAGGGCAAAAAGATATTTTGACACCATTGGTGTCACACCACGGGAGGCATCAGATTGTGTTATAAATGCTTTTGAGGAGCTTCCCGGGAATGTGAGTATAACCCCTTATGGAGGGCTGAGGGAGGTTGAGCGTGTGAGAAGGGTTCACAATGTCCCGTATAGAGTTGAATGCTGGGGTGACTGCTGGAACAGATTCATTGTGAGAAGGGATGGCAGTGTGGAGGTGGGTGACAGATGTTTTCCGGATTCATTCTGCGGGAACGTATACACCGATGATGCATACCGGATATTCAATTCTCCGGCAAGGATGAAGTTTATGAGCTTTCAGCTCGAGAAAAGTTCCACTGCTTGTATGTTATGCCCGTACAATCACTTCTGCATGGGAGGCTGTACTCTCTGGTACTTCTGGAAGGACGGGCTGTGCCTTAAAGGTGAATGCCCCGGTTACAGAAGAGTACTTGACTATGTCATCCAGGGGAAGAAGCCCGAGACGGAAAGGTGCTTTTATCCGAAGAGTGATTTTATGAAACGATATGCTGAAGGCTTTTTTGATCTTGTGAGGAGGATTCTGGGCGAATGCTGATTTACCTCATTGTTACCCGTTCATGCAACCTTGAGTGTCTTCACTGTTATGCTTCTTCCAGACCAAAAAGTGGGGGTGTGCTTTCAGAGGAGGCAGTGCTTGCTTTTATTGAGATGCTGAAAAAGACGGAGACTTTTCGTCAGAAAGATGGAAGGTTTGTCTTCATCTTTCATGGAGGGGAGCCACTTCTTTTCAGAGAGGAGAAGATAATCGGGATATGTAAGCTTATAAAGGAAAATTTTCCTTCCGGGAAGGTTGAATTTCAGTTACAGACAAATCTTACAAAGGTTGGTGAAAGGACAGTAGAGATGGTGAAAAAGTATTTCAACAACTCAATTGGTACTTCATTTGATCCCGGTATCAGGAGACTCAACGGTTCATATTCAAAGTTTAAAGTGTTATGGGAAAAAAATCTGGAATACATTATACAGCAGGGAATTCGTGTGACTGTGAATGTTACCCTTGCAGGAGAGACAGGCAGGTGTATGAGAAGATTTTGCGGGGTTGTGGAGTATTTAAGGAAATGGGGAGTTAACTGTATTCACGTTGAGAGGTTTCTTCTTCAGGGAAGAGGGCTTCTTCACAAGGAAACACTTTATGTATCCGACGATGAGTACTTTGCCTTTATGAGCCAACTTCTTGACTGGTATGTGGATTATCTCGTAAGGTGGGAAAGGAGGGGAGGGAAAAGGGAGGATGTGCTTTTCATCAATCCCCTTGACCAGATGCTTTATCTTGCAAGGTTTGGCAGGGGTGCTTCCTGTTTTGCCGGGGACTGCATGGGTAACACACTTGCTCTTGATTGCAATGGAGATGTCTATTCCTGTCCTGCGTTTGTTTTTTCAACAAAAGGAAATTTTTCATTCGGAAATGTTTTTAAGAACAGCTATGAGGAGATATTTTTCAATCCCCTGAGGCTGCGTCTTATAGCCGAGCAGACTGTTTCGGGATGCGATGGGTGTGAATATACCTCCCTCTGTCACAGGGGGTGTCCGTATCAGCCACTCGCGGTTCGTGATAAGTCCGTATGCAGGGGGTTTTTTGAGAAATTGGTTACCTACTCTGAAAGATACGGACATGTAATCAAAAATCTCTCTGAAGGAGTGGTTTGATGGAAGCACTTATTATCCCAACGTTTAACTGCCAACTTAAGTGTAGACACTGTTTTCTGCCCGAGGCCTTGAGAAAGAAAAGCGTTCTGATGGAAGACAGTGAGTATGAGTTTATTTTGAAGAAGGTACAGGAAATGCAGGATGTTGTGAATGATTATGGAATGTTGTTCATCATAAGTGGAGGGGAACCGCTTACGGTGGGTGTAAAGCAGATGGGATTTTATCTTGAATCCATACGGAAGCATTTCGGGAAAGTCCCGGTTAATGTCAACACGAACTTACTTTTTTACAACCAGGAATTTGGCAGGCTGTTTGTTGAGTATGATGTGGAGGTGGAGGCATCGTATGACCCCGTGGGTGTGAGGTTTGTGAACCATGAGATGGAAAGGGAATGGGAGAGAAAATTTAAAAACGCCCTTAATGATGGAGTAAAAATAAGGGTTGCAATTACCCTTACGAGAAAGGTGCTTACATTTGATTTGTTTCGCTTTGCTGAAAAACTCGGGACCAGGCATTACAACATGAGTCATTTCTGCCCCCTCGGGAGAGGCTGGAAAAACAGAAAGGAGTTTTATGTGACAAAGAAGGAGCTTGCTTTTTACATAATGGGGGTCCTTCACTTTCAGGATCTCTTTGAAGGTCTTGATATTCATCCATGGAAGGATTTTCCGGAAAATTATCACTCTGGAGGAGCTGTTGACTGCTGGGGTGAGTGTTACAACTGTTTTGCCTTTACACCTGGAGGCGATGTTTATTTTTCAGGATTCTGCTACTCGAGACATCCTCTGGGAAATCTTTACAGGGATTCCCTTCATGAGATTCTTTTTTCGGAAAAGAGGGTATCCTTCATCAGGTGGAAGCTAACACGTCCGGAGTGTATTCAGTGTGAACATCATTTTTTCTGCAGGGGAGGATGTTTTTCGCTTTCAAAGGTGGTTGAGGATAAAACAACCTGTCCTGGACTGAAACCACTTCTTGATTTTTTGAGTATGGGAAGGATTCCCGAAGAACTTGAGGGGGAGTTTTACCGGTTTATAAAAAATTCAACCTGGATGGGGAAGTATCTGTGATTGAGTATCAGGTTACGGATTTAAGCATTGTCCCCCTTTATGACTGCAATCTGCTGTGTGATTACTGCCTTTTTTCACACATGAGGGGTGAAAGAAGGGTGATGAAAATTTCCTTTCTCAGACATGTGCTTTCCATGCTGAAAAGGGAGGGGGTGAAGCCGGAGAGTATCAGTATTTTTGGAGGAGAGGTAACCCTGCTTGATGCGGGATACCTCAGGGAGCTTTTTTCATCCATTAGGGAATTTTTTCCGGATGCATATACCGGTGTGGTCACCAATCTGATTGATGTTGACAATGGATTTATCAGGCTCTGTGTGGATTATGAAGTGTCCATTTACTCATCCTGTGATGAATTCAGGTTTGCTGGAAAGGAAGAAAAAAGAAGGATGTGGGAAACAAACATGAAAAGACTTGCTGATTTTTGTGGTGAACCTCCTGATTGTCTTGTTGCTGATTCTCCGAATGCTGAGGAGGTTTTTGCGTATCTGAAAGAACTCGGTGTTAAAAGAATAACCCTTCTGAGGCTCTTCGTACCCGAGGAAGCTTCTTCTTCCATCAGAGAAAGGATAATCAGGTTCACAATGCCTGTTCATCATATGTCAGAAAGCTATTACAGGGCTGTCAGATATTTT
>Ga0190363_1001953_pt1 | contig 12074 bp, 3 predicted proteins | sample 48721867_MG_FD_161272 | JGI IMG/M metagenome (GOLD analysis project Ga0190363, IMG submission 161272) | Hydrothermal vent microbial mat bacterial communities from Southern Trench, Guaymas Basin, Mexico - 4872-18-6-7_MG | ecosystem: Environmental > Aquatic > Marine > Hydrothermal vents > Microbial...
TCGTGTAGATTCTCATTTCTCCCCATGACTCTCCTCCTACAATTATTCTATTGAAGTGGAGAAGTATTGCATCCGCTCCCGGACGATGAATTATTGTCCACTTTGTTGTTGAATTTCTCCACAATCCAGTGTCAGGCGGTATCGGTATGTAAAGTGAAGGGATGCTCTTATTGAAGTAATATTCGAAAATTTCACTCTCATTCTCGTAATCAATGAACTCTACCTCTGTCGTTCCGTTTCTCATTCCCAAATTCGCAACCTCTGCCGTTATATTTATCCTATCTAAATCAGATAAGTTTGTTTTTCTATCAAGCGTTACATTTATCACTGCGAAGTCTCTTGTCGGCAGGACATGCATCGTTCTTGAAATAATGTTATCCACTTTATCATCTTCATCCTCTGGAATCACGCATTCAGGGTCAATAATAAGCGTAATTAGATAATTACCTGTGCTTACATTCCTCTTAATCGGTGGATGAAGTATAATTGAGCTGTTAATAGGTAGACTTTCCACTTCATATAACCGTGATGTATTATTCTGATAAATCGGATGGAAGTAGATAATGAAGTCTTCACTGAATTGCAGGCTATTAATAAATATGTTAACAGCATCTCCTTCCACTCTTACCCAACATGACCTTGTTCTGTTCATCCTATCATTTATCCAGCATAATTCATCAAAAATTGTTTCATTTAGCACAGGATTTGAGAATTTATCATATATCTTAATGTGTTCCTTCAGCGGATTTTCCACCCTCCTCTCTTCCTCCACTCTATCTATTATGTTAAGATATACGCACTTTGCACCTTCATAACTCTTATTTATCCATTCTCTCCGTTTTCCCTTTATGTCTATGTATTCTAGTGCATTAAAGAATAAAATTACGTTAAAATCTGTAGCATTTACATATCCAGTATTTGTAATATTTGCAGTAACATTTACAGTATCTTCATCATAAGGTTGCTCAGGTCCAAATAATATTTCGCCGTGAAGTCCTAATGTCTTCCAAGATGTATTTCCTTTCATCACCGCACCAAAAACATATATATCTAACGCATCTATGTTGTTCGTCTCATTTTTTTCCGTTATTCTATCGTCATAATCAACTTCAACCTTTATTGTATGCTCTCCTACTATTGCTGTCCAATCTGTTTTCAATGATTCATTCCGATGCAGAATAGGAATAGATGTAATATTTATTGGAATATTGTCTATGAGAAAACGCACACTTACATTCCTCGCCTCTTTTATCCCTATGTTAGTAATGTTTGCCTCAATTCTCAATTCATCTCCATGCCTTATAATTTCTTGTGTTTTATTAATTGATACAGAAATATCTACCATATCTGCCGTTTGCACGGATATTAATTCTGCTTTCCTGTTATTTAATTCATTGTATTCCGTAATATCATTCTCGGGATCCACTCTCACCTCAATTAACTGCTCTCCTTCAGCCATGTTAGTAGTATTAATAGTAATATTAATATCTGCTGTGGTGTTTACTGTAAGATTTCCGATTGATATTCTTTTTATTTCCTCACTCCGATTCAGATAATATATTTTACTGACCATCGCCTGAACATGACTTTCATTACCATTCACAATTATCTCTGTCTTATTACCAATAATCCACGGAGACCATCCATGGAAGACTTCATCATAGCATACTATCACACTATCACTATCATTAATACAAACTTTCCCGCCTTTCTTTATGTCCAGATCAAGATAAAGGCGCATTGCGGTCGCATTACTCCTCGTAATTTGCATGCTTCTCGAGCCATTATATACACCAATATCGTAATCTACATCCTCCATTCGCCTTCCTCTCAATTCGTAAACACCCAAAGTCACATTACTTTCATCCTTATTCCCACGATTTGCAACTGTGATATTTATGCTCACATCTTCACCCTTCATTGGATTCTCAGGACACACCTCAAGACGCTCAATTAAAAGATCTGAAGCAGATACATGAATCTTCTGTATTAACTTGTTATCTGATTCGTTAAATTCTATCGTTCTATTATCGGAATCTACTATCACAATTATATTATGATCGCCCACAATACCCTCTACTTCCCATGTAATTTCTGCATATTTTGTCTTATTTGTTATATTTGCTTCAAATTCTACTATTTTGCTCCCTATTTCCTTCCCCACCTCAACTTCATCCACATAGAAACTCACATTAACAACACCTCCTCTGTTAGCATGATTTGTTATGTTCAATGTAGCGTTTATAGTCACATTTCCACCAAGCTCCAAATAGACTCTGCCCGAATCTGGGCAATATGTCTTGTTATCAATTCCAAATGATAAATTCACAATCGCAAAGTTGCGTGATTTTTTCACATAGATGGGCACCGACACCTCATTGTTCGCTATATCTTCCTCTAACTCCTTCCTCGTGACAATTTCAACTCTAATCGTATGATTGTATGAATCGTAATACTCGCTTCCGATCTTTGTTCTCAAACTCGCATTCCAGAGCATCGAGAAATTCATCGATTTGCCAGATTCCAGTAATGATACATTCTTCTCTTCAATAATTTTTTCTTTGCCAACATCTTCCAGCACATCGCAGAATCTGACTGTGAAATTGCTCGCATTTAATCTGCCAAAGTTACTTATAGTGGCATTAATCTCAACAATGTCTCCATCATTCACTTCAAATGAAGGAGATTCTTCTCCCCATACGACACCGTTCACAGAAACATTCGTAACAACCAAGTCCGTCCCTCCCAGAAAAACCTTATAAATTTTGTCTCTAATATAGTTATTGGAGACAACTATAATTGTGTAATTTCCGGACAGCAGACGCACCTCTCTCTTCTTCTTATCGTCAAGGGTGGGATAACCTTCCACAATGATGGGATAACCTCCGGGCGGCAAACTCGCATTCCACGTGGCATTATAAGGCTTTGACTCGCCAGGTCTCAACGACAATGTCTTATTCCCAAGCAATAATTGATACTTATCTATTAGGAGTTCTGTTTCACCATCTCCAAAGGATTTCAAGTCTCCCTTTGCAATTACAACAAGTTCGTTGCCATAAGCAAAATCCGTCCAAATATCTTCCCAACATTTATATTTAACACTTTCATTCGTGCAATTTACGTGGTATCCAGATTTATTATAACAGCTACAACCTTCTTTGGTTTCCCACGAAATGTTCAGCACCGGTATCATCTGATTTCCTCCTTCCTTTCTTACATAAAAATGCACAGGTTTAAGATTCCCTTTATTATCCTTGACATAACAATATACTTCTGCACTTCTCTGCCATTCCTCTGTAAGATTAAACCTTATGTGGTCAAAATGGATTCTCATCAAAGAGTCTTCAGGTTGCAATAATGAAAGAGATAACTGAGTGCTTTCCCAACTGCAAGAGCTCCAGCTCTCTGAGATTTCCCTTTCCACATAGAATTTCAATAAGCTATCAGCACTTTCGCTCACATTTTCATTCTTCACATGCGCAATTATATTTACTATATCGCCAATTTCGGGCTCATCAGGCTCAATCGTGAGATTTAAAATGGAAATATCTGCTGGAATCACATGTATAATGCATCTCTTCACATTATTCCCTGTATCTCCAACGAATATTATTGAATCTCTGACCTCACGAATGTCATCATCTTCATCATATTTGTCATCAGGGTCGACAACTGCAATAATTGAATGCGTTCCACCGTGAATATTTGCACGCCATTCAAACGAAACATTTCTTTTTTCTCCAGGTTCAAGATGGATCGATCTTATAGTTCCTATTCTCTCGAATCTCTCCTGATTACTGGCGGCGAAATCTGTGTAATTAATGAAAAATCCAATATCAACATCTCCACTCTTGTATCCTAAATTACCTACGACCACTGTTATATTCACATATTCTCCCTCTCTCACTTCTCTCGGATAAGCACTGATATTTTCAACGGAAAAGTCAATCCCATAATATGCGGGCAATAAAGTATTTTCCCATAAGCAGTTATTAGTTCTGTTATTGTCCGTATTATCGAAAGGAATAGTCACAGTTATTGTATGATATTCATCACCACCATACATCACATTCCACGACACATTAATTGTTTTAATTTCTCCAGAACTCAAGTTGATATTCTTCTTTGCGAAAATCACACCACTTTTGTTATCCAATCCTATTCCATCTTTGAAGATAACAGTATTATGAGCGGAAATTGCACCAAAATTCGCAACTTTCGCAGTTACATTCACAACTTTCCCTTCATATAATGGATTTTCGGGAGAATATGGTATCTCTATATCTATGACAGCAAAATCTGTTCCATTTACGAATATATGCTGGATGCGTGTATTATTTTCTTCGTTTATTTCAGCATATTCATTATTAGGGTCAATACGGACAGTAATGTCGTGGTCTCCTGCCCCTCCATATATTTTCGTCGCATTCCATATAGCACTTATAATCTTTGATTCTGAAGCATTCAACTCAATAGTTTCGTTCTTAATTACCGCTTCATATCTATCAATTTCAAAGTCGCCTTCTAATGACTTCAATATAATAACATCACTATATATATAACTCGTCCAACCGGGATCATAAATCCTTTCAATAAAATTCCCTTCCTCATCACAAATAATAACTCCACTTGCGCTTGTTATGCGAGAAAAATGAAGTTTTGCGCCTATTACGCCTTCAGGTAGCGTTATGTTTGTGTAGTATCCCGCTCTTTTTATTTCCGCCGTTCTGTTATCATAGAATATTTCCACAGAAGTCTTTCCATTTTTCACGCCATAGTTCTTTATAGTTGCGTTTATTTTGACAATGTCGCCAAGTATAGGCTCCTTAGAAGAGAAGGAGATATTTTCCACTGCAAAATCAACAGAAGCTCCAACATATATCCGCTTCGTTAATGTATTATTCTCCTCATCAAGCTCATCAATATCATTATAAGGGTCAACTTTTACAGTCAAATTGTGCGTTCCGAGGAATATGTGTCCCATGTATTGGTCGGATAGGTCCCATTTGGCGGAGATATTCTCACACGATTTCGCACTTATTGATATATTTCTACTCTCAATCACTGCTTCATATTTGTCGATCAGGAATTCAGCCCATTGTGATTCTATCTGTATAATGTCACCTGATACCCATTTTGTCCATATATCCCTTTTGGAACTCAACGCCTCAACTTCAGTATTATTTCCATCAAGAATCTTCACAAACCCTTCAACATACGAAAAATGCACTCTTATTCTATGAGCGCCAGGAATTTTAATCACATCCTTTATTTTATCCTTACCCAAACGCTCATAATCCTCCAAAGTTCTCATAATATTCACATCTTTGCTATCATAAAATTCCACAATAGTGCTTCCTTCCCTGCTCCCAAAGTTCGCTATTGTCGCATTAACTTCAATAACATCCCCTATTAGAGGCTCTGGTCTGAATGTTATATTTGTGACGGCAAAATCGTTTCCTTTATGCACACATATATTTATACTCTTGCAATTATTCGTCTCATCGAACTCTTTTATTGTATCATTACAGTCAACACAAACATTAAGCGTGTGATTTCCTGCTCTATCAATTGTCAAATTAAATACCACATACTTTGTTTCGTTACCTTTACCGAAAACAACGGTCGCATTATCTAATAAATTATCATTCATAAACAAACAAACATTCGTTTCTCCACCACGATTTGCAAAATTTGTTATATTTAAGAACGCTTTCACAACCAATTTCTCGCCTAAGAAAAGATCGGATGCGTTTATCTTCCCACTTTCATTGAATAGCTCAACAGATGTGAGGGAGAAATCCCTTGATTTCCTCACATATACTTGTATATTCCTCTGATTGTTGGTTTCATTAAGCTCTGGGATGGCGTCATCAGGGTCTGCTATCACTGTTATAGTATGATTGCCGTAAGTAGCGTTCCAAACTGTGGGGATTGTTACGGAACTGCCTGCTTTTAGATTATGAATAGTAGTTTCGCCGAAGCGTTCTTTCCTTTCATTCTCCTCATCTATAAATATAACTTTTAATTCACTCACATCTTCATATCCGTTGTTCGTGATAACAGCAGTAATATTGACAACATCACCGTCAAGAGGTGGTTCCTTATCCACGGAGACATTTTTCACCTGAATATCTATTCTGGCTGGCTTCACACATATTGTCCTGCTCATCTCGTTATTCTCAACAGTTGATTCATTTGGCAGAGGCATAACACGCACACGAATCGTGTGATTGCCAGAAGCAATGTCCTCATCGTTGAACCATGCAGATGCATTCCACCTCGCTGTAAACTTAGAAGACTGACCGCTTCCTAATCTCTGTGTTTCATTTCCAAATATCGCTTCATATTTATCAATCATAAAATACAGATAATCTCTTGCATAGGATTCTATTCTTATTTCATCTCCTTCGCTCCAATTTGTCCAAAAATCTGTTATATTAAAATCTCCCGCATCCACCGTGAAATTATGAATCAAATCATCTTTTTTATCGTAAATTCTCACATAACCCCCATCCTGAATTCCCAGCTCAATAAAGTGTATTCTTATTTTTAGGGCTTCAGGCTGAACTATGATATCATTTCCCTTATTTGTAAAGTTGGGCATATTCCAATAGAATTTGAATATAGAGATGTTCTTTTCGTCGTAGAATATTGTCGTTGCGCATGTGCTTTTTCCTCTATTCTTAATTTCCGCAGTCACATTCACAACATCTCCAATTATAATTTCTGGCTGCTCTATCCATAATTTTGTTACTGCCAAGTCGGTCTGTGTTAGGCTTTTGAGCGTCAGATTAACATTAAAAATGCCTCCTTTTTCTATATCTTCATGTGTTACTACGAATTCTGTGATGTTATATTGACTTCCATCTGAAACATTAAACTCAAGAATATCTCCTTCGCTTATATTTGTAATGAAAAGGTGGAAGAAATTAGAATAAGTCTCGGCATGCCACTTATTTTTTCCATTGCTCACGATTACAATAGGATTGTAACATTTTTCTTTATCATAATATACCCAGCCGAAGATATAGAAAGGTGCTGTAATGTTTGTATGTGTTTTCTTTTGTGTAGGTTTTGATTGCGGGGAAAGTTTTGGGGTAGGCGGAGGTGGAGGTGAATGCGTCGGGGAAGATGAAGAAGGTGTTGGTGTTTGCGTTATTGGTTGCGTCGGTGAGGGAGTCGTGAGGTTTGTGCGGTTTGTGCGATTTGTGAAGTTTTGAGACACTTTCCAAATCCATGTATGCATTACTGTTCCATTTTTGTTAAACGCAATTGCAGAGACATTCCATATGCCGACAGTTGCACTTTTTGCGTATGAAGCATTTATTACGCTCTTGTTCACCTGAATCTCAGTTCCATTTATGAGCCATCGCACATCTACAACCTGGTCTGTGGATATGCTGAATGTTCTTCTTTCACTCTCATAATCACATACTATCATTGATTTCGGTTCAAACGACACGATACTCGGTGCGGATATGTTAAGCGGAGGAGCGGATGGCGTTGCAGATGGAAATGTTGAATTCGGTGAGGAGGAATTATTGACGGGCGAAGAAGGCGAAGAGATATTCTGCGACGAGTGCATTACAAGTAATGCAAGTATGATAACACACGAAATTTGCGCTTTCTTCCACTTCCCTTCTTTCTTTCCTCTCATCTCCCTTCACTATTTTCTTCGTTATCTTCGCAAGTCTTCACAAGTTATATAAATGAGTGTGTTTATTGCATATGCAAAAAGCATATGTTTTAATTCCATAATATTATTTATTTTTAGCACGATGTAAGATAGAGACGGATGGAGGTATGAGGAATAATATGCCCTTTACGGGGTGCGATATTCCGTGAGGGCGAAAGAGCGCCGATGATGGCGCAGATAAAAGCAAACAGCAGAGGGAGGTGATGAAAGGATGAAGAAGGAGGTAAGATGTGGATGTATAGCGGCGATATTAGTTGCGGCGTTAGTGTTTCTCAGCATACCAGTAGCGATGGCGGATTATCAATTTAATGGATGGGGACTGACGACGAGGTCAAGTGGCACGTTGAATGGCGCTGTTTTCATAGGTAGTGTGGGTTGGAACGGACAAACGACTCTTTCAGGTTCTTTCGATGTGCCCGCTGGAACTGTCAGAGAGGCATACTTATATAGTGGTGTATGGGGCGGCAACGAGGAAAACGAAGGATGGGTGAGTGTTAAGTTCAATGGAAACGAACTTGGTCCATTGCATCTTGAGGGCGTAAATGACGCCAATCCAAATGTCTGGGCAACCACGCACGGCAAATATTGGTGGTGGTATAATGTGACAAATCTTGTCAATGCAGGACAAACAAACTCAGCAGAAGTATCAAAAATCAATGGAACGATTGATGGCAGAGTCTATGGCATCGTTCTTGTTGTCGTGTTAGAGAATAACAGTTATCCTCTGACCCAGTATTGGATAAATGATGGATCTGATGCGCTGAATTATGTCAATAATTATAACGAGAATACAACATATTTCAACGGCACTGTCACAATTGGACCGAACATAGCGGAGTTGACTGTAGTTCATCTCACTGCATACGACCCAGTTTGCAGTAATTGCCTCGAATTTAATGGGAATACGCTGGACACAAGTATGGTTGATAGCAATACTTTTGAGATAAACACATGGGATGTTCTCAACTATTTGAACACAGCTGGTAATCAGTCAGTTTGGTATAGTCGTGGAGAAGATGGATTTGTCAGTGTTTGCAATGCAATCTTAGTGCTGCAAAATGCTTCCATACCCGACCTCATCGTCAGCGACATCGGATTCCCAGATGTCATAGAGCCGAATACCGACCAAATAATAAATGCAACAATCGTGAATAACGGCACAGCGAATGTCGCAACTTCTTTCAATGTCAGTTTGTATGTTGACGGTGTGCTGAACGGAACTGTGAGTGTGAACGGGCTTAACATGGGCGAGAGCAAAGTGGTGAATTTCACTGTGAACTTGTCCGCAGGAACTCATGAATTTAAAGTGATTGCAGATGTGGACAATCAAGTGGACGAACTGAAAGAATGGAACAATGAGCGGACAGAAGTGCACATCGTTGGACGAGCGATTATCGTGATGAGCAACAGTGATTTTGATGAGCTAGTAAATGCAGGATTAGCTGTGAAAAGAGGCATAACCTATTATATAGAGAACCTCACGATAGAGAACCTTAAGGGTTACGACGGCATCCATATAGAGAACACAAATATCCCATTTGTTATAAAGAACTGCACAATCAGGAACTGTCAGGTCTATAGTGACGAAGGTGGCAGAGGCATATATTTATATAACTTATCTAACGGGACAATAGAAGAGAACATGATTCAGGGGAACTACAAGGGCATGGTGGTCGAGAAATCAAAATATGTGAATATAATAAACAACACTGTGCAAGACAGCATCGCATCAGGCATAGAAATCTACCCAAGAGCACTCGCACCTGAATACCTGGCAGATACGCAGTTCGTTAGCATAAGAAACAACACAATTGCGAACAATTCATACGGTATTGAACTCATAGGATTCTACCATACCGTTGAAGGTAATACTATACGAAACAATACGAAATGCGGCATATATGTGTGGGGCAATTACAGCAAGATTTTCGGCAACGATATAATGTATAATAGTGATTACGGACTGAAAATGGACAATAGTTCTTATAACTGCGTGTTCTGGAACGACTTCATCTCTAATGGACGAACACCGCAGGCATACGACAACACAGGCACTAACTGCTGGAACTGCTCCGTTGATAATCCTTGGGGCATTGGTTACAAATACGGCGGGAACGCATACGACAACTACACAGGTAATTACTGGAGCGATTACTCGGGAAGCGACACCGATGGCGATGGAATCGGTAATTCCGCTTACAGCATTGATGGAGGTGCGGGAGCTCAGGATTACCGTCCACTTATAGCGCCGTGGAGTAATTACGAACTTGTTAAATGTGGTGATGCAAATTGCGATGATTACATTACACTTTATGATAGCTACTTAGTATACACAAGGAGCATGGCTTCAGCGTGGGCGGGGGACGCTGACTGTAATGGTTTCATCACACTCTATGATAGTTATCTAATACGAATGAGGAACCTAAATTGCTGCAAATGCTGCGGATAGGGGGGACGAGGAGAATGAGCGTGTGCGATGAGAGGATAGGAATATTAGTAGCGATGACAGTGATGATATCCTTCACTGCAGCGATTCCACTCGCTTCAGGACAGCGGAATGTTGAGGTGCCCAGTGGTTATTACGCAATATACTATCTTGTTCCTGATCCTGCCACTGCTGGACCTGGAGAGAATGTGACTGTGCAGATATGGGTGAACAGCACTGTTGATTTCTTCGGAGGTGAATGGCGTATTGAAGTTACTGATCCATCCTGCGCTGAGATCGTGAAAGGTAGTTTTAGAGGTAACTGCACAGTTTTCAACTGGTGCACTGATCCAGTGCATGGACATCCAGTGTTTGAAGATACAGGAACCGCTCTCAGAAGTAATTACGCCACTTCAGGATTTGTTCTGGTACCACCCGGCGCTTATCATATCGGTAATTTCACCGTCCACTGCAAATTAACAGGCTGCACCACAAGCTTAAATTTCACACCTGCACCTGATATGCCATTCATATATATTACAAATATAACAGGAGGCGATATGGAAGCAGCACTTGACAACGGAACTTTCAGATGTGGAGCGCCGACAGAAGAAACATTCACTAAAACTCTTTATAAGGGCTGGAACTTGATTTCGCTACCACTTTCGCCAAGTGATAACAGGACGAGTGCAGTGCTGGCATCAGTGTGGGAGAATGTCAGTGCTGTATATAGATTTAACGCCACATCTAAACAGTTTGAGAGCGTGATGGACAGAACAATGGAGCTTGGCGAAGGCTATTTCGTTTATGTCACGCAAAACTGCACATGGACATACAGCGGAACACCATACACTTCAATAAGTATTGAGTTAAAGAAGGGCTTGAACATGGTCGGATGGCTTAACTGCTCTGAAGACATCACAGATGCTCTCTCTTCAATTGCTGGCAACTACTGGTATGTCGCAAGGTGGAATGCGATTGGGCAGAAATTCGAGGTTTACAACCCTGTCGCTCCTCCAGTTTTCAACGACTTCAATACGATGGAGCGTGGCGAAGGATATTTCATAAGCATGAAAAGTGATGGAACACTGACGGAGAGCTGCTGATAAACAGAGCAAAAGAGCGAAAAAGTTGCAAGTTTTTTATTTTTTCCTTCCTCTTTTTTGTCACATATACAAATTTTTACTCTCATTTCATTTCTTTCTCGATTCCTATTAAATCAACTTTCGTATCAGATTCTCCCATCTCATCAATTCAGAATACTTACTCCGCCAAGGAGTTAGAAATCAGGAAAATATTGGAATAAGTAGCAAAGATAATTCGCTCTTCCATGTGTTTCCTTTGCAGTTGAGTGTGAAGAAATGTGCTTTTTACACATGCTTTTTGCATATGTTTTTATTCCATAATGTTATTTATAACCCTATTTTTCATTCTTCGCATGAAGTATGAGTAAAAGAGGGAATGTGGCGAACATAAGGGAATTGAAGCGGAGGGGTGTGCCCCTCTCGGGTTGCGAGGGACACCTGAAGGGGCTTAAGAGCGCCGAGGAGGGGCGCTATGACATAAATACCCAGGCGAGGGGGAGGTGATGTAGGGGAAATGAACGAAAGGAGGAGAGTAATAGGTATAGCGATTGCAGTGATGATTGTTGCTTCTATACTTGCAGTGATTGCACCACAGGCTTTCGGTTACTACCGACCTGTTCCAATACCAACAGGAGAGGAGGGTATATACTACCTGAGCCCACCAAATATCACTGTATCAGTGCCAGGTGGTTGCAAGGAGGAGGTACAGTTGCATGTTAATGTAAGCGGTAAGATAACTTCTGGTAAGATAAAGCTCACGTATGATCCAAGCTGTGCGGTTATAAGTTGTGCGAATTGGACAAGGAACACTACGCTTTGGGAATCGGGCACATGCTCGATTCCTACGCCGGGTGTTCTCGTAATA
>Ga0190363_1001955_pt1 | contig 12068 bp, 12 predicted proteins | sample 48721867_MG_FD_161272 | JGI IMG/M metagenome (GOLD analysis project Ga0190363, IMG submission 161272) | Hydrothermal vent microbial mat bacterial communities from Southern Trench, Guaymas Basin, Mexico - 4872-18-6-7_MG | ecosystem: Environmental > Aquatic > Marine > Hydrothermal vents >...
CCGACCGGGGGTCTTAGATGAGTTTTAAAGCCGTGATCCTAGACCTAGACGGCTGCGTCTACAGGGGGAGAAAACCCATAGAAGGCGCGGCTGAGGCTCTCGATACACTTAGAGATATGGGGTTGAAGCTGCTTTTCTTGACCAACAACGCCACCAAGACGGTCGAAGACTACGTCGCTAAGCTCAATGCCATGGGTATACGATGCGCCGAGAACGAGGTCTTGACGTCAGGTTACGCCACATCGATATACCTGGCCGATAGATACGGCAGGGTTCGGGTTCTACCCGTCGGCGGGGAAGCCCTCGAGAGGGAGCTCTCTAGGATGGGGCATGAGGTATTGGACTGGAGGAGGGGTGGAGACCCGGAGTTTGTCGTGGCATGCCTGGATTTCGAGTTCAGCTACGAGAAGCTTAAGAGGGCTTGCCTTGCGATATTCAGGGGGGCTAGGTTCGTGGCTACGAATACAGACCCGACCCTACCGGTCGAAGACCATCTACTACCGGGGGCGGGTTCGATAGTGGCCGCTATATCGAAGGCAACCGGTAAGAGACCTCTGGTCATAGGTAAGCCGTCCCGTAGGATCATGGATATAGCCCTCAAGAGGCTAGGCGTAGACGGCTCCGAGACCGTAGTGGTCGGGGATAGGTTGAGCACAGACGTGAGAGCCGGTAAGAGAATAGGCGCCTTCACGGTCCTGGTGTTAACTGGTGCTTCGAGCTTAGCGGACCTGGAAAGGTGGAGATACGGTCAGCCCGACCTCGTCTTGAAAAGCGTAAGCGAGCTCCCCAGAGCTCTCAAACGGCTCGGAGAACCCTAAGCCCAATGGGTTTAACGTCTTCCTCAGCCATAGAGAGAACCTCTCGATGTCTACTAATGGGTCTAAAGCCATAAGGATCTCTAAGACCCCGAGCGCCCTATATTCAAGCACAGCCAACCTATACCTGGTTTTTCCTAGAGTCCTCTTAACCCTCCGTAGGGTTAAGCCGGTTATGTACACCCGGCTGAAGCCTGAGAAAGCCATATCCTCGACCCAGCGGAGCCACCTCCACGATAGACGCGCTTCGACCGTCTCCCTACAAAGCCTCTCGACGTACAACTCGACGGGGAATTCGCCGTAGAGCATGTAAGCCCGTCTAGCCTCCTCCAAGCCCATAGAGCACACGTCTAAAAGTTGCCCTCTAAGAGTCTGAGCCGGAACCCTGACGACTAGGTTTTCCAGCCCCACGTCCACGTAGAGCCCGTCATCCTTCAACGTCAAAACCCTACCCTTCAGTAAGGCTCCCTTCGAAAACTCGTCCTGCTTCCTCGGGAGAACCCCTATGCATTCCTCCAGGATCCTTACGGCCACGTCGGTGTCCGGTCCTTCGAGGAAAGCCTCGGCCCACCCCCTAGACCCCACGGCGACCTCTGAGACCTCGACCTCGACCCCGTTTAGCATGTTTTTTACCATGTTTCTAAGGGCCTTCAACCCGTCTAATCCGTAGGGCCCGTATATCCTTTGATTCAATCTTACGACCAGCATTTTTTACACGCGTTCAGCCGGATAGCAGGTCGAGAGGGTCGATTAAGGCTTCAGCCTCCGAGCTCCTTTATCTTGCTCTTCAAGGCCTCTATGGCGTATGCGTTATCCTCATGCTGAAGCGGCGCGCCGCATCTACTGCACATGAAGCTCTGTTCGACCGCTTTCTCGAACGGCACCCTCTCACAGCCCTTAGGACAAGAGTAGAACTCATGCGTCTCCTCGTATCGAAGCCTCTCCATAAGCCTATTCAGTATCCGCTGCCTCTGGTTTTCAAGGTACAGCTCGACCTGGTCGAGTTGAACCCTCCACTTGAAATAGAACCACCCGGTCTTCTCGTCCCTGAACCTCTGAACGGTCACTATGGAGTTTTCGGCGAACCGGTAGAGTATCTTCCTAACCACGTTAGGCTTCAAACCGAGCTCTAAGGCGAGCTCGTCGTCCCGCATATCACCGTTTCTAACCAAGCACTCGATTATCTTAAGACCCTCTCCCCCAGCCAAAGCCTCGGCAAGCCTATAGAGCAGGTTCATCCTTCTAGACGACAATCTCCGATACTATATGCGACGTGGTTTTCTTTAAGGGTTTTCCCGGAGGAAGCCTATGGATAGACGTCATAGTAGAGTTTGAAAAACCCCTTCGACTCTTCCACGGCTCCCAGGTTTAGACGACCTATCTCAGAGAGGTCTTTTACATGGGTTCCGCTGCAGGGTACGGCGTTACAGCCATCTATCACCACGACCCTGTAGGACGGTAGACCCTTCGGAAGCCTAAAAATGTTAGGGGCCTCCGGATACCTCGATACGAGCTCGCTCCAACGGAGAGACTCTATCCAGACCCTTCTACCCTCCCGTATCAGCCTGTCGGCGGTCTCCTGAACCTTCGACAGAACAGTCTCGTTCGGTGCAGCCCCCTTATACGCCGTGTAGCAGGGGTCGCCGAGCCAGCTTTCGACCGTGTAGACGGGTCTACCAAGGGTCTCCGATAGGCAGTAGTCGAGTAGATGCCCCGCCGTGTGTCTACGCATAACCTTGTATCGCATATCCCAGTCGATGGAGCCTGAGACGCGTTCACCCGGAGACGGCTCAGCCCCCTGCTCGATGCGTCCGAAGTGGACGACCACGCCTGAGACATACATGACCTTCCTAACCCTAAGCCTAAACCCCTCAGACCGTATGACGCCTGTATCGGCGGGCTGCCCACCCATCTTAGGGTGGAACAGGGTCTCATCTAAGACCAAGTAGAGCCTACCCCCGTCCCTATGGCTTCTGAGAACAGAAGCCTCGAACGTCCTCCTGTACGAGTCCTCCCAGAAACTTAACCTGGTCTTCGGCAACCCGTGGACAAGCTTAGCCAGGTCCATCCTATCCAACCCGATACTTCAAGCCTCTACCTTTAAACCTTAACGTGTAATCTGGCGTCTCTCTGTTCGAGTCGAGAAAGAAAAAATGGAGGATGGGGGAGCTAGTTTTCTTTAGTTTTCGTGGTCGCTAGGTGTAGTATGGAGGTCGACGACGAGGCTATGGTGGATAACACGTAGGCCGAGGTCGCGGCCGTCAGCAGTAGACCGTTTTCCAGAGCCAACCCTAGACCTATGAACACTAGGGATGCGGCTACTAAGGTCCATAAGGCCTTTACGAACTCCCTAGACGGCTTAAGGGTTTTACCGCGTCTCTTAGTCAGAAGCGAGGCGGCTATGAGAACCGGTGAGACGTAGACGACGCCTATGAGCGAGGAAGCTATGAAGCCCGCTAGCACGGCCGCTGCCTCAGGGTTAGCCCCGAACAGAGGTGTAGTGGATAAGGCCGTGAGCTTCAGTATCCCGAGCAACGGGTACAGTATGGCTTTGACGACAGGTTTCAGCACGGGGTTGGATTCTATGAACTTCGCCACGGGTGTGCTCCACGAGTAGTAGAAGGCGTCGAAGGCTACGTAGAACTGTCTACCGGCGTACGTCATGAGGATCAACCCGTCTCTGAAGGACCTCAGGAAGTTAACCTCAGGAGCGACCTCGGAGCCGAAGGTCACGGTAGCTATTATACACTTCTTCTCCTGAACAGTTATCTGAACCTCGTTGGACTCAGCCGGCTCATAGACCGGTCCTTCAGGAACCTCGGCCTTGACGCTCCAAGTTCCCTGAGCGTCGAGCTCTATGCTGTACTCGAAGCTCCCGTCCGACGAGGTGACCGTGTACTCGCTGATACCCGACGGGCTTGTGACCGTTATCACGACATCCGTCTCGGCTTTAAACGGAGATATCGAGCCTGATATGGTGACGGTTTCGCCCACGTTAGCCGTGGTCTTGGAGACCGATATCTCGACCGTCGGGGATACCTTCTTCACGGTCAGGGTTAACACAGAGGATTCCGCAGGCTTATACTCAGGGTTCCCAGGCCACACGACCTTAACCCTGTAGGTGCCGAGGGCCTCAGGCTTCAGGGTGAAGCTGAAGCTACCGTTCTCCAAGTCGACCTCGGCTATTTTCTTAAACTTACCGTCCGGGGTCAGAAGGATGAATACTTTACCCGTCACAGAGGGTGTTATCGTGCCTTCGATTGTGACGGAGTCGCCTATCGTTATGGTCGAGGAGGACAGGGATATCGAAAGCTCGGCCGTCTTCTTGACCACCGTCAGGGTTAGAATCTCGGATTCAGCCGGGTTGTACTCGTCGTTCCCAGGCCATGAAACCTTTATCCTGTAGACCCCCTTAGCGGTCGGTGTGAAGCTGTAGCTGAAGCTTCCGTCTTCGAGAGTTACCTTAGCGACCTCCTCGAAAACCGTGTCTGAAGCCACCAGTATCGAGACCTCTCCGGTGAGGCTCGGCGTTATGGCTCCAGATATCGTCACGGACTCCCCTATGCTAACGGTTTGCGAGGATAACGATATCGAGAGAGAAGCCGTCTTCTTAGCCGACGGCGGAGGAGCCCTGGCGAGGACACGGCCTTTTATAACCCCGACCTTAAGCTTCTCCAACGTGAAGTCCACCGGCTTGGTAGTCTCTCCGACCGTCACCGTGACCCCTTCCTTGACAACCGTCTCGTAGCCTCTCTTAGAGGCGGAGACGGTCACAGTGGTGGAGGTAACGCCTTGCGGAAGGGCTACTATCAGCTTGTAGCTTCCATCTTCGTCTGTGTGCGTCACCGCATCTAGAGCCGACACCTCGACGTCTACGAGCGGGTTACCGTCGATATCTGTGACGGTGCCCTCTATGGCGGCCATTCCCTTAGCCGTCCCGGTCACGACGAGCTTAACGTCCTTGGTCTCCTCGCCAGCGGTTACCTGAACAGTCACGGGCTGGGAGAAAGCGGTCGTCCCTACGAACGCCATGACCTGGTAGGTAGCCGTTCCGAGGCCTGAGTCTATCCTGAAGGACCCATCTATGTCGGAGGTGGTAAAGCCGAAGTACTTGCCGTCCTGCGAGAACGCTACGACGGACGCGTTCGCGGCCGGCGTATCGTCGCTGTATACGACCACACCCGATATTATACCGGACCTTTCAAGCTGGAAGTCTACGTTAGCCGTCTCCTCACCTGCTACGACGTGAACCTTCTTAGCGTTCATGAAGTTCCATACATAACCCTTCGGGAACAGCAGGGTCACGTTGTAGTCGCCCGTGTCGAGGTTGTTGGCTATCCTATACCGCCCGTCCTCGTCTGTCACGGCGTAGAATCCCTGGAATATGCCGCCGCCAGGTGAGAAGGCTACCACGAGAACATCGGCTACGGGGTTACCCTGGTCGTCTGTAACCCTACCGGATATTATACCGGATACGCCGAGACGTATCACTATGCCCTCGATCGTCTCGCCTTGAACCGCCTCGACGTTCTCGACCCTCCCAGAGGTGTACCCTTCTAGGTAGGAGGCGCCTGGCTTGGGAACGGGGATCTTCACCTGGGTGAAGCCCATCGTCACCGTTTGATACTCCATCCCCTCGAACATGAACGCGTAAGCCTCCACCGTGTAGGTCCCGTTCCTCACGTCGGTGTCGAAGACAAAGGAGCCGTCGCTCGACGTGGTGGTTAGCTGAAGCACGTTGCCGCTACTGTCTTTTAGGGCCACGGGGACGTTAGCAGCCGGCTCGCCGTCAGGTGTCTCCACCACACCCTTTATCACCGCAGATGGTTTGAGGAATACGTCGCCTATGTCCACCTCCTCCCCGGCTACGACCTCGACGTCTTGGATCACTTTGGAAATATAGCCCTTGGCGCTTATCCTCACGTCGTAGACGCCTTCACCCAACCCCTCCGTTATCTCGAAGAATCCTTCGGCGTCTGTCTCAGCTACCCCGTACCCTGCGTCACCAAACGCGACGACCGACGCACCGCTTATCGGCTGTGGCGTCTGCGCATATACGGCAACAGGTAGGGCTAGGATCACGGCGACAGCCAGTAGAACCGCTTTCTCAAGATTTGATACCAGACCCGTTTCAGACACCATTTCTATCTTGAGAAAGACAAGGTTATTATATTTTTGTGACATTCAAAAGTAAATGTCTTAGTAAAATCGCTTATGAAGAGGTGTCGTATGTGATCGAGGGACCTAGGGCTGCTAAAGTCGAGGAGCTCCCGCAGATCGTTAAGCTTACGAGCTGGATATTCGGTTTCGAGAGAGTAGGGGCACGTATGGACGAGGCGTTTCCACACTTTCTCAACGAGTCCAACATCGAAAACCTCAGGGTCATCGTTTCAGACGGTAAGGTCGTGTCTCACGTGGGTTTCTGGGAGGGGTGGCTTAACCTATACGGCTGCTGGGTTAAAGCCGGCCTCGTAGGCGCCGTATGCACCCACCCGGACTACAGGAATAGGGGATACGCCTCCGCTTTGGTTAGAGACGCGTTCAGGAAGATGCGTGAGGACGGAGTAGACTTCGTGATGGTCTCAGGTAAGAGGACGCTTTACAGCAGAGCAGGATGCGTAGAGGCGGGGAAGGTATACAGGTTTAGGACCCGGTCGAGTGCATTAACCATATTCGAAGACGTAGAGGTTAAGCCTTATACGGAGGATAAGGTCATGGACCTTGTGACCCTATACCAGAGGGAGCCTGTTCGGTTCAAGAGGAGCCTAGACGAGTTTAAGCTCCTAGCGGGTAGGAGAATACTCGAGGGAGCGGCGAAGGTGAGGCATCTCGTAGCGTATAAAAGGAGAAGACCTATAGCCTACGTATCGGCCTTAGAGTTCAAGAGAGCATGGAGCCTAGTCGAGTACGCAGGCTCTAGAAGAGCCGTTCTCCGCATGATAAGCGATTTATCGAGGACATCCAATATAGACACGTTTGAGCTTAACATCCCATATGGAGACTGGGAAATGCTCAGCCTCCTGGAAGACATGGGTCTTAAACCCCATACCTCTATCGCTCCTGCGAGCCTAGCCATACTGAACCCCAAGAAGTTCGCCGAGAAGATACGTCTCTACGTCGAAGAGAGAATAGGGGATGTAGAGTTCATGGTGGAGCCTAAACAAGACGGGGTTAGAATCCGGCTTTCAGACAGCCGTTTAGAGCTCAGAGACCCGAGGGAGTTTACGTTGCTCGTATTCGGAAGACCTGAGACGGTGGAAAACCCTGATACACCAGACTTCGACCCCGACAGCATCCCCGAACCCTTCAAAACGGTATTCCCGATGCCGACACCGACCTACGGGCTAAACTACATATAAACGCTTGTTCCTATTCCCTAACTCTCAGCGTTTCTCTAGGAGGACAGAAGACCTTCGAGGTACTCGACGTCTTTCCTGAGAACCGTGATCCTCTCTTCGGGCTTGAACCTATGTAGGGACTCGTCTTCTATGGTCAAGTCGTAGCCGTAACCTGTTTTCCTCAGTATATCGATAACCCTGTCTAGGGCTATGTCTCCCTCATAAAGCGGCGTCATCTCGACCTCTCTAGGCTTTCGCATGACATCCTTTTTACCGGGTTTAGCCGCGGCGTTCTTCACGTGGGTGTGTTTAACGTAAGGCGCTAACGTCTCGTATATCTCGTAAAGCCGATTTATCGGATAGCCAAACCAGTAGAAGTTGCCGGTGTCGAGCGTCAACCCCAGATGGCCGTCCGGAAAACGGTCGAAAAGAGCCTTCAGAAACTCGACCCTGTTCGCTACGACCCCGTGGTTCTCCACGGCTAGAGAGACCCCGGTTTCCTTACATAATCGCATGCACGGCCTTATAGCCTCGGCCGTCCTGGCTACGTAGTTCTCCAGCCCGTAACCCTGTATCTCCCTCATCAACGCGTTTATCCTAACTACACACGCCTCTAGACGGTATGCTACCTCCAGCCCCTTATTGACGTATGCAACCTCACGACCCAAGTCTGGGTTTGAAAAATCGTTCGCGAGAAGCAGAGCGCATACCTTAAACCCATGGGCGTCTAAAAAACGTTTAAGCCTGGCCGCTTCGTCCCTAGACGCTAGGTTGAACCGTTCACCGTTTATGGGCTGAGTCTTCAAGTCTCTACCCATGTAGAGCTCGAAGCTGTCTATCCTGAGGTCTCTCAAACCCTCTGACAGCGACCCGTATCCGGCATAACGTAGTATGACATCTCTTACGGAGAGAAACATGGAGACCGCCGTTCACCCATAAAACACGTCGAGACATATAACTCTAACCGACGCATATCCCCCAGGGGGAAACGAACGTTTTTAAACCATATGTTAGATGTCTACCCTCTAGAAGGGTTGAGAAGGGGGTTCCTCCATGAAGGGCGTTAAGAGGAATGTGCCTGAGCCAATAGTTAAGATCCCTAGGTTCGGCTACGGTTTCAGGGTCGGCAGGGGGTTCAGCATAGGCGAGCTTAAGAAGGCTGGTTTAAGCGTCGGTAGAGCCCGGATGCTCGGCCTATACGTGGATACTAGGAGACGCAGCGTCAGGGAGGAGAACGTGGAGATCCTTAAGAAGTTCGTAGAAGAGCTTAAAAAGACAAAGGGCTAGATTAAGACTAAGAACCTCTAACCGTTTAAGTTCTGTTCGACGGTGATGGTTTTGAAGCCTGAGATGTTTGAGGGGCTTATACCCGCCACGGTTCTCCCCATGGATGAGAACTACCGGGTCGACGAGGACGAGCTTAGGAGGTATATAGACTGGATATCGGGCTTCGGGATAAGCGGTGTAGCGGTCAACGTCGACACGGGTGAGGGGCCGCACCTCTATCCTGAGGAGCAGGTTAGGGTCGTCGAGGTCTACAGGGAGGAGCTTAAGGGTCGTATACCTATAGTCGCGGGTCTCTCGACCAGGTTCACAGACGCCGCGGTTAAGATGGCTAGGAGGCTCGAGGAGGCCGGGGCTGACGCGTTGCTTATGTTCCCGATACCGGCTTACGCGGGGGAGCCTCTAGATCCTGAGATACCCTACCGATACCATAAGGCCGTCTCAGACGCCGTCGAGATACCGTTGATAGTGTTCCAGCTTCAGAGGGCTTTGGGTGGCGTGGAGTACTCTGCGTCGGCGTTGAAGAGGCTCTTCGAAATCGAGGGGGTGGCCGCGGTCAAGGAGGCTAGCTTCGACGCCAAGAAGTTTCTGGAGACCGTTAAGATCGTCAGGTCCATCGGGAGGAGGGTTTACGTCCTCACCGGGAACGACAACTTTATACTCGAATCGTTTATCCTAGGCGCCGACGGGGCTCTGCTGGGCTTCGGGACCATAGCTACGGATCTCCAGGTCGAGATGATCGAGAGGGCTAAACGCGGAGACTACGAGGGGGCGTTCAAGATAGCCGAGGTCGTTCAGCCCCTGGCAGACGCCATATTCGCTCCACCCGTTAGAAACTACAGGGCTAGGCTTAAGGAGGCGTTGGTGATGCTTGGGGTGCTTAAAAAGGCTTACGTCAGACCTCCCCTGACGCCGATCTCGGAGGCCGAGCGTAAGCTCGTCAGGAAGGCGCTCGAGAAGGCTGGCCTGCTATAGTAGGTTCAACCTAGCCAGCAGCGTCCTGAGGTATTCGACTATCGCCTCGACTGTTTTTTCGAAAGCCAACCTACCTTTTTCTACGCTGGCATTAGCCGGGGTGCCCCAGACCCCCGTGGAGGTTATCTTCCATATGGGTAGGTAGTCCAGCATCTCCCTACCCGCGTCTGGTCGGCATCCCTTCGGCTTACCCCGGACCATGTCGGGCCTTAGGTAGAGCATCAAGGATGTCTCATGCTCGCCTGCATGCAGGTCGTTTACCTCCTCGAATATCCCCTTAAGACGGTTTCCATAGGCGGACTCGCCTACCAGTACCACTTTAAACCCCGGGTAGTCAAGGTTCAGATACCTCACGGCCGGTTTCAGTATCCAGTTTCCACCATGGCCGCTGAGTACTACTAGGTACTTGAAGCCGCTTCGGGAGAGGGATTCGACTATATCTCTCAGCACGGAGGTGAGGGTCTCGGGTCTGAGATACACGGTTCCCTTGACCCCTCTATGCTCCGCCGAGCAGCTTATCGGTATCGGAGGTAGGAGAAACAGGTTGAGCCTAGACGCGACCGCCTTGGCGACCTCGAAGGCTATGACCGTGTCCGTGCATAACGGAAGGTGGGGTCCATGCTGCTCCAGAGAGCCTATGGGAAGCAGAGCCCCCTCGACCCCGCTCTCCTCAACCTCCTTATACGTGGAGCCGTAGCCCAGCTGGGTCTTGGGTCGCTCCATAGATAAACCCTTCCGCTCCCAAAGCTTAAAAGACTTCCCGGTAAGAATATGAGATAACATGAGCCGTTCCATGAAGTTCGGCATGGCGCCTATCCAGTGGGGCTGGTATTGGAGCTGGACGGTCGAGGAGGTTCAGCTCGCCGAGAAACTAGGCTTCGACTCGGCTTGGATACTCGAACACCATGGACGGGAAGACATGTATTATCCGTCTCCGCTAGTGGCTCTGGCAGGGCTAGCGTCCGCGACTAAGCGTATAGAGCTGGGGACGTGCATCCTCATACTTCCGCTGTACCACCCGGTTCACGTAGCCGAAGACGCCGCCGTGGTCGACGTGATATCCGGTGGAAGACTTATCCTAGGGGTCGGCCTAGGCTATAGAAGGGAGGAGTACGAGGTCTTCCAGGTCCCTATGAAGGCTAGAGGAGACCGGATGACCGAGTCGCTGGTCCTCATAAAGAAGCTTTGGACAGAGCCAACCGTGGACTTCGAGGGCAAGTTCTTCAAGGTTAGAGGCTTCTCGCTGTATCCGAAGCCCGTCAGAAAACCTCACCCCCCTATATGGGTAGGGGGATGGAGCAGGAGAGCCTTAAGGCGGGCGGCTGAGCTGGGGGATGCATGGTTTATAGGTCCTGTGGGTTCGCTAGGCGATGTTCTCAACAGCTACCGGGTCTACATGGATTACACGAAGAAGCTCGGTAAGAAACCTGAGAGGATCCCGCTCGTCAGGGAGGCATACGTGGCCGAGGACCCCGTGGAGGCGCGTGAGAAAGCCGAGAAATACATAGGAGCTATGTACTTCCGAGACTACGTCTCCTGGGGGCATTCGCTGGTTAAAGACTTAAGGGGCTTCGAAGACGTGGCTAGGGACCGTTTCATAGTCGGAGACCCCGACGAATGTATATCCCAGGTCGAGGATGCGGCTAAACGCCTCGGGGTGACGGATATGATCTTCAGGGTACATTATCCAGGGATGGACCTTAAGGAGGGCTTAGAGGTCATAAGGCTGTTAGGCGAGAAGGTGATCCCATACTTCAAAGACCTAGAAGGTTAAAGATAAAGGGCCTATCCGCAGAGATCGTATCGGTATGGGTTTCATATCCAAGAGGGCTAAGCTAGGCAGGGTCTTAGCCGAGGGGGTGGTTACCATACTGGGGCCTACCGTCGTCGGGGAGGGTACGGTTCTAGGCTATGGAGTAGTGCTAGGCTACCCGGTTAGAGCGGTTTTAAAAAAGCTCGTGGAGGAGGCTTCAAGCCTAGAAAACTACGATTCAGAAAGTCGAGGATGCGTCGTGGGTGAGCGTTGCATCCTGAGACCTTACACGGTGGTCTATGAGCGGTCGAGGCTTGGTGACGAGGTCGAAACCGGCCACTTCGTCATGATAAGGGAGAACGTGGAGGTGGGTGATAAGACCCTCATAGGCTCCCACACGGTTATAGACGGGTATGTCTCGATAGGGTCTGAAGTTAGGATCCAAACCGGCTGCTATCTACCGCCGAGAACCGTGGTGGGTGATAGGGTTTTCCTTGGGCCGATGGTGACGGTTCTGAATGACAAGTATCCCCCCAGCGGTCTACTCGTCGGAGCACGTATAGAGGAGGAGGCGGTCGTAGGGGCAGGGTCGATCATAATGGCGGGGGTTATGATAGGTAAGAGGGCTATAGTGGCGGCGGGGTCGATAGTGACCAGAGACGTCAAACCGGATACGGTCGTCAGAGGCTCACCGGCTAAGCCGGTCTACACGAGACGGGAATACGAGGCTAGGAGAAAAGCCTACGCGGAGAAGATGAAAGTAGTCAGAGGACCACCTTAATGGATTCGACTTTTTTGAAGTCTCCGTCAAGCGTCGCTATCTCTTTCAAGCCCAGCCTTTTCATGACGGCTAAGTGCAGGCAGTCTGCCGTTAGAAGCCCCGTCTCCCTGAATATGTCGGCT
>Ga0190363_1001958_pt1 | contig 12061 bp, 11 predicted proteins | sample 48721867_MG_FD_161272 | JGI IMG/M metagenome (GOLD analysis project Ga0190363, IMG submission 161272) | Hydrothermal vent microbial mat bacterial communities from Southern Trench, Guaymas Basin, Mexico - 4872-18-6-7_MG | ecosystem: Environmental > Aquatic > Marine > Hydrothermal vents >...
GTGGGAGATATATGTATGGTAGGAATAGACACAACAGGTGATATGGCTTTACATAAGAGGGGGTATAGAGTTTTTGACCATCCAGCTGCTCTAAGGCCGACCATTGCTTATGCCATGATCAAAATCGCTGATGTTAAAGAAAAAGAAATTTTATTGGATCCTTTCTGCGGCGGAGGCAGTATACTCATCGAGGCTGCATGTGTTTATAAGAAATTAAGACTTTTCGGAATTGATGTATTTGCTCAGAATATTAAAGGTGCTTATCTTAACGCTGTTTGTGCAGGGGTAAGCGGAAAAATTACTTTTATTGTTGGAGATGCTACTAAATTAGATAGGATTTTCAATATAGACGTAGATAAGATTATTTGTAATCCTCCTTATGGTATACGTCAATTAAGAGGGGGAAGACGAAAGGAAATACCTCAACTTTATGATAAATTTTTTTCATCCGCTTCAAAAATTCTTGCTAACAACGGAGTTATATGTATTATAACTCCTAAAAGGAAAACTATCAAACTTGCCGTCGATAAATCCAAGTTGCAAATCTACCATGAACGAGAAGTGTATCATGGAGGATTAAAGGCTTATATTTTCGTTATAGGAAAACGCGATTAAATTTGCAGAAATACAACTTTACTTGATCAGCCTCGCCACTATTATTATTGAAATCCCCAAGTTTAGAAAAGATGGATGTCTACTGAACTTTTTTTCAAATATATTCAAAATTTTTAGGTAAAGTGCAGATAATTTTTCTACCTTTCTAATTATTGGTAGTGGGAGAAGTGGTATCAGCACATGTATTCCTCTGGCTTTTAATATTTTAAATCCTTTTTTTGATAATATTTCTTCTACAAAATTTTTATCAAAGTAGTAATTGGTAATCCATTTGAGTCCTTCAGTATCCATATATGGAAAATCAAGTTTTTTTATTCTTCCCTTCCTCATGATTTCTATGAGTGCAGCTTTCTGCTCTTTGATCCCATAGAATCCGAGTATCCGCCATAAAGTTTCGAAACTTTTCCAGTTGTCAAATTCAAAGACAAAAATACCCCTTTTTCTCAAAATTTGGTTAATTTGGCTAATTGCTCTATTAAAGTGTAAAACGTGATTTAAAACTCCGCCCAGACATGTTGCCGCATCAAAAATTTTACATCTGAAAGGTAAATTCTCTGCGGATGCTAGGACAAAGTCTACATTTCTAATGTTGTTTCTCTTCTTTTTGTCTTTTGCAATTTTGATCATTCCTGGAGAGACATCAAGACCAATTATTCTAGAATTTTTCTGTCTGGATATTTCTAGTGCTGGCCAACCGGTTCCTGTTCCAACGTCTAAAACGATTTTATTAGAGAAATTGAGAGAATTTATTTCCTTTTCATACTCTTTATACATATGTTGGTCGAACAGATCATCTGGCCCATCATAAAGATTTGATACTTCATTGTAAAATTTTGCTACTGTTCTTATTTCCATGGCTTTGCACGCACATTTTACACTTTGTAGTAAAATTAAAGAAACTTTCAAAGTTAATATTGAAATTAAGTTAGATGAAAATGGAAGAGATGAAATATTCAAAATTGTTGATGTTAAGCTGGTACTAATTGTAGAAGCTCGTCAAATTCCTTTTCTAATTGCTCCTCCACCTTGCTGAAGACCTCATTTACCTGGTCTAATGGTACTATTTTTAATCTTGCTATTCTTTCACGAACAGGTAAGCTCATGACTTTCTCCATGGGTACTCCTCGATCAATTGCTTCTTTTGCCCTTTCATAGAATCTTATGATCATTTTCAGCATTCTGTAGGCCTTATCTAAGGGACAATATGTGTCTATTGGATGTAGAGCGCTTTGCTGAAGATAGTCTTCCCTTATCATTCTTGCCGCTTCAAGGATGACCCTTTCGCTTTCGGGTAGTGCATCTGGACCTACAAGTTGGACAATTTCTCTGAGTTCTTCTTCTCTTTGTAGAAGCCACATAGCAGTTCTTCTAAGTTCTATCCAATCCTCGGCAATGTGTTTCTTATACCATTCCTCTAGATTTTCTAGGTATAGTGAGTAACTAGTTAACCAGTTAATTGCTGGGAAGTGTCTTCTAGAAGCCAAGTCCTTGTCTAAAGCCCAGAAAACTTTAACAATTCTAAGAGTGTTTACGGTTACTGGTTCGGAAAAGTCTCCACCAGGTGGAGACACTGCGCCACAAACAGTAACTGATCCTATTCTTGGCTTTGATCCAATCGTTTCCGCTCTTCCAGCTCTTTCGTAGAATTCGGCTAGCCTAGATGCCAGGTATGCTGGGTATCCTTCTTCTCCAGGCATTTCTTCAAGTCTACCTGATATTTCTCTTAATGCTTCTGCCCATCTTGATGTAGAATCTGCCATTAAAGCTACGTCATATCCCATGTCTCTATAATATTCGGCAAGGGTTATTCCAGTGTATATTGATGCTTCGCGTGCTGCGACAGGCATGTTACTTGTGTTTGCTATGAGTATGGTTCTGTTCATTAGCGGTTCTCCTGTTCTCGGGTCTTTTAGCTTTGGAAAGTCTTCTAATACTTCTGTCATTTCATTTCCTCTTTCACCGCATCCAATGTAAACTATAATGTCGGTGTCTGCCCATTTAGCGAGCTGATGTAGCATAACTGTTTTACCGGTGCCGAAGCCTCCTGGTATTGCTGCTGTTCCTCCTTTTGCTTGTGGGAATAAGGTGTCTATTATTCTTTGCCCGGTTATTAATGGTACTTCGGTTGGTAGTTTATTTTTTATTGGTCTTGCTCTTCTAACAGGCCATCTTTGTAACATTGTTATTTCCTTTTCTTCACCCAGAGGTGTTCTTATTTTTGCTATTACTTCCTCTACTGCATATTCTCCTTCTGGTGCTATCCATGTAAGTTCTCCACTGATTCCAATCGGAACCATTACTTTATGTGTTACTAGTGTTGTTTCAGGTACTTCACCTATTATGTCTCCTTCAACTACCTTTTCTCCAGGCTTTATCTGTGGTTTAAAGTGCCACTTTTTATCTCTTGGTAATGCTTCTGTTTTTACTCCTCTTTTTATAAAATCTCCAGTTTCTTCTTTGATTTTTGGTAGTGGTCGTTGGATTCCATCAAATATTTGACCTATTAGTCCTGGTCCAAGTTCAACGGATAATGGAGACCCTGTTGCTATGACTTTTTCTCCAGGTTTTATTCCGGAAGTTTCCTCATATACTTGTATGTAAGCTTTATCTCCAATTACTCTTATGACTTCTCCTATTAACTCTTCATTACCTACTCGACAAACCTCATACATTTTTACTCCTGTTAAGCCCTCTGCTTCTACAAGTGGTCCAGCAATTCTCGATATAACACCTACTTTTTCCATTCTAAACACCCATTAGATATTTTAATTCTAAGTTTTATTCTTTGGCTTTCTTAAACTTAATTTCCACTCCTAGTGTTGTTCTTATTAATTCACGAATTGGATCTACTTCTCTTTCTATTGGCCCATGCTTGTCTGGAATTTCTACAATAATTAGTGATGTTTTCTTATAAAGTTCCTTTATAATATCTCTTAAACCGTCAGCTATTCTCTCAGTTATTATTATTGTCCCTATGTCGTCTCGCTTTGATAATCTTTCTAATGTTCTTCGAGCCTCTTCTACTGATGTAACAGGATAAATTAGTCCAACGCCCGCTAATTTAAATCCAATAGCAGTGTCTTGGTCCGCTATAACCGCTATTTCCATTTTCACCATCTCTTTTTACGGCGGGAATATTTTACATATGAGGTTTATAAACTTAATTTAAAATTGCTTTTCAATATCTTCGTGCGTCATAACCATTCCACAATATTGACAACGTAACCTTATGGGATGTTCATCTATTACTGTGAATACTGGCTCTATAGGCTCTCTAGGGTTGTTTGATACACACATGGGGTTGATACATTTCACTATTCCCTTTATAACTTTTGGGAGTTTAACTTTTCTTTTCTCAATTACTTGGTAATCTCTTATGATATTAATTGTCGCTTTTGGTGCTATTAATGCAATCATGTTAACTTCTCTTGGATTAAGTTCTCTGCCTTCAATTTTTACAATATCTTTTTTACCTAGCTTTCTGCTTGGAACATTCATAACTATACTAACTATGTTTCCCTCCTTCCCAGTTATTCCCAGAATTCTTAATACGTTGAGCGCATTGCCCTGTGTGATATGATCTATTACTGTTCCGTCCTTTATTTTTTGTACTCGAAGTTCTGACTCGTTCATTTATTTACCTCCTTTACACAAGATTGTTGGTAAAAAAGTTAATAATAATTTCCTTAGAAATGTAGCAGTGGTGGTTAAATGAAATTTAAGGGTCGTGATATAGTATCCATTAAAGACTTTACACGTGAGGAAATCGACTATATTCTTAAAGTTTCCGAGGAGATGGAAAAGCACGTCAAAAGGGGGAGCGACTTACTCAAGGGGAAAATAATGGCAACTCTCTTCTTCGAACCGTCAACTAGAACTAGACTTTCATTTGAGGCTGCTATGAAGAAACTTGGAGGAGAATGTATAGGTTTCTCTAGTGCAGAAGGCTCAAGCGTAGCAAAAGGAGAAAATCTTAACGATACGATACGTGTTGTAGAAAACTATTGTGATGTCATTGTTCTCAGACACCCGTTAGAAGGTGCGGCTAAATTTGCCGCTGAAGTAGCCACTGTACCCGTTATTAATGCTGGTAGTGGCGCTGAGGAACATCCAACGCAGGCGCTTCTAGATTTACTGACAATTAAAAGTGAAAAAGGACGAATAGATGGTCTAAAAATAGCATTAGTTGGCGATTTGAAATATGGAAGAACTGTTCATTCTCTTGCGTACGCTCTCTCTCTGTATGACGTGGATTTATATTTTGTTTCACCGGAACCGTTAAAAATGAGAGAAAGCGTTTTACATGACTTGAAAGAGAGAAACATAACTTATCATGAATATACAAAAGTAAAGGATGTTATTTCGGATGTTGATGTACTTTATGTAACTAGGATCCAAAAAGAGCGGTTTTCTGATCCGGCAGAGTATGAAAAGGTGCGAGGCTCCTATAAAATTACATTAGAAACTCTTAAGGAAGCAAAGGAAGGTCTCATCATACTTCATCCACTTCCAAGAGTAGAGGAAATTGATTTTGCGGTTGATCATACACCATATGCTAGGTACTTTAAACAGACATATTACGGTCTTCTTCTTAGAATGGCACTTTTAGCGCTGGTTCTGGGAGCAGTAGAAGAATAATAACGTGGCTAGTTCATCTAAAGCAAGGTTCCCAGTTTAAACAATAATTTATGACCATTTCATTAACTTACTTCTAGTTAAGAAATCTAGGATATCTTGCTTAACTTTTCTTGCATGGATGAACATGTAAGTTCCAGTTAGTCTTGTATTATACGCTATTTTTTCAGTGTCTTGGTTGCATACCGGGCAGATATTTAAGATTCCCTTAAATAGGTTTTTGCAATTTAAACAATACGTTAGACTTCTCGTATAAGCGAAAAGCCCCACATTACTAGCTAAAATTGTGCCTGTAAGTTTTCTAATTTCACTAAGACTGGGATTTTTTAATTCTTCATCTAAGTCGATGTTGAGTATTTGTCCACCTTTTAAGTAGACATTAACTTTACCCACTAATTTTGCCTTCTCAGAAACAGAGAGATCACTTTTTATTGGAATTATACCAGTAGAATATAAAGGCGGTATTATATATTTATAATCTCGGAAAATTGAACTATCTAATTTTAAAAACCTAAACGAAGGGCCTATGCTAGGTGTTTCCATAACATTAAGTCTAAGATTTTTCTCCTCTGCTATTTTTTTGACCAATTCATAAGAATTTTTCAGTACTTTTGTTAAGAAATCAATTGCATCTTCTTCGCTGAGGTGGGATGACGTGTGAATTTGAATTGCTTCGGGCAGACCAGTATAGCATATTGAGTAAGATGCAGTTTCTTCCATAAAGTACGGAGATCCGTCGATTTTAAGGTTTAATAACGGTAATAGTCTGTTTAATGAAACTCTTTTGCGAATTTCTTCTCTTTTAATTAGAAAAGCTTGTACTGCACAATTTATTGCGTCTTCAAGTTTCTCAAAGAACCTATTATCATCTCCTTTTGCCGTAATGGCGATTCTAACCATGTTTATGGCTATCCAATCCATGTATCCCGTTCCAATGGTATCGGTTTTCCAATCCCCTCTAAAACTAGTGCCAAGCCTGTGAATTGTTGCGCTATAGTTAGTGTTAGGTAGTTGCCAATCTAATGTCAAGTTGGCAAAAAGAGGCTGCCCTGTTTCTAAAGAAAGCTCTAATATCTTGTCGATCTCCTCCATATATTTATCTACTTCACGGATCTTAAAGATAAGTTGCGGCTGAATATAAGGCAGGTTATTACTGCTTTTTTCCTTAAAAATCTCTATTAATGCTCTTAAGATGCTTCTCGATTCATTTTCATATTCACCATAAGTACCATCTTCTTTTCCTTTAAAACCTATAGCCGGTTCACTTTCTAAAAATTTTGGAATAGAAAATTCTAAATTAAATGTAATCGTAGTTTTTCTTTCTACCATGTTCAAAAGTTCTATAATCTTTTTTAAAATGTTTTTAATTTTCTCGTGATTTATGGATTTAAAAAATGGAGCCAGAAAAATATTAAAGAAATCAATCGATTGAGCCGAAGAAAAATGCGTGTCAAATAATGTAAGAAGATTATACAAATATAGTGGAACATCGTTGACGTTTTCGGGTGGAATCAAAGGATTAAAAATACTTCCAGCGTCATTTAAGGATAATTTTTCATTTAAGAGAAATGCGAGGTTATGTTGAATACCATAGGGTTTTAATATCCAATAATTTGCCCGAGGAATATGTATTTTTCCAGATAAATGCGCGTCCGCTATTTTTCTTGGTAATACCTTTAGTAGAAGGTATTGCTCAAATACAGAGTCCCCCGCAAGTCCTCTAGCCAATTCTGGATTTGGGAATAGCGTTTTTTCGCCGGCAGTCTTTATAAGTTGGGAAACATCATATACCGGAAGCCCTAAACGGGTTAATGAATGTCGATACTCCTCGAATCCCTTTTCCAGTAAGATAGCATTTACGAATTCTCTTATTAATGGTGCTGTCAAATATTTTACTTTTAACTTAAATAATCTTTCTTCAGCTTCTCTTGCTATTTCTTCTGCTAAGTCTTGAGGTACTTCTGCTTCCCTTTTTAGCGCTTCAGCTATTTTACTTCTATCAAATCGCTCTATTTTTAGTTTTGATGTTCTAACAAATATTTCTCCGAATTCTCTACGTCCGAAATCTTCTAAAAGCCATAGAAAATCAACTACTCTCTCTCCCAGTGGAGATAAAAAATATTTGCCGGTTTTTTCATCAGATAAAACAAGATTAGCTTCTCTAAGCTGATTTAAATGATATGCAAATTTACCTGCATCCGTTTTCGGGGTCATACCGAGCTCATACATCATTTCGGTAAAAGAAAGAAATTTTCTTCTGCTGAGAAGCTTGAGGATCTCAACCCTTAATGGACCAGATATAGCCGATAACACCCGGAATGAAAAATCAAATTTCTCGCTCATATTAATCACCACCGACGTTAAACTACATAATAGTGATATTCACCATATTCAAAAAACCATTGCCTTATCTGGTAAAGAAGTTAAGGGAATAGCAAACGAATCGCAGTTTTTATACCTACACAAACTACGCATGATCGAAACTTAATTTTCTTAGTTTTTGGATAAGCGTTTCAATGTCTTCAATATGAGATACAGCGAGAAGGATTCTTTCCTTCCGTGCTAATTCAATGACTATCGGGTCTATTTTCTTAACACCATGCAAGGTTATTAAACTCGGTTTTCCCTGACTACTCCTCATGGCGATTAGGGGAAGCCTGCCCGTACTTATATTGGTAAATATTAATGCCCGTTGGGTAGATGCTTTAAAAAGTTTGTCAAAAGCTTCACCGGAAAGCTCCCTCATCGCAAGTCCACCGTCAATGACCGTATATCCGTAGATTTCTTGTTCAGATAGTTCTTTGCATGCAACAGGTTCAGCATCTATCATCTTACAGAAGTGAGCAATTACAATCGAAGAGGGAAAATCTCTGATGTCAAGAATAATATCCGTTGGAATTTCTACGCCCATTAGCCGTCCAAATGCTGAAATAATCTGGCCACCATTTTCTTCATCGATCGTTAAAAGAACATCGACGAATCGTTTAACAGTTTTAGCACCAGGAGACTTTCGTCTTCCGCTTTCATAATCACTTATAACTGAAGGAGAAACGCCGAGTTTCTCTGCTAGGATAACCTGTGGGATATGAAACATTTCTCTCCACTTGCGCATTGTCTTGCCGGGGTCGTCTGAAAGAGATATTTCCCCAGCAATCCTTCTTGCAAGTCTTTCCTTAACAATATTAGAAATACTCATGTTTGAAGTTAAATGCTGCCAGTCACATAAGTTTTTCGATTATTAAGGCGTCTGTCGAAAATGATAATGATGTGACAAAAACTTTCATTGCAAATTTCGGCTATTAATTTTTCAAGTTATCGCTGTTCTCGGACAATTTTCGCGGAAACATGAGCTTAATATTTGACAATTACCACTTTACTAGTTATATAGAGCTTTACGATTTAAATTCAATTTAAAATGGCATTAACACATTTATCGACATCAGGTGTTGAAGTATAGTTTGGTGGGGCCGCCGGGATTTGAACCCGGGACCAGCGGCTCCCGAAGCCGCCATCATACCAAGTTCTCCGCTCGATAGAAGTGAGCTATCAAGCTCTAGACCACGGCCCCCTACTATTGTTATGTTTGCTCTAGGTAAATAATATGTAGCATATTTAACTGATTGCTTAAGTGTTTTACTTGATATGAACATGGAAACTATCGAAATTACATGATAGATCTGACCTAAATTTATTTCTGTTGGATAGCATTTAAGCTTTTAGCGAGGAAAGGAATCCTTTTTGTATCGAGCTGTGTAGAATCTCTTTGTTTTTAGGAAAAATGAAAGTTTTTCTTGTTTTACATTACTCCTTCTTTTTTCAGTACTCCTCTTGCAGCTAGAATTCCGGTTGCTGCTGCCACAACTATTCCCCTGGAAAGCCCCGCACCATCCCCTGCAACAAAAATGTTTTCTACGCTGGTTTCAAGATTTTTGTTAACTTCAATTCTGTTAGCGTAAAATTTGATCTCTGGAGCGTAAATGAGTGTGGACGAGCTGGCAACCCCAGGTATTACATGGTCAAGTTTTTCAAGCCCCTCTAGAATATCGGTGACGATTCTGTGAGGTAAAGCCATAGCTACATCACCGGGCGTTACATCTCTTAATGTTGGCTTTACGTTGCTCCGATCAATCCGCGACCACGTGGACCGTCTACCCTTTTTTAGATCCCCTAATCTTTGAAGGATAGGTTTTCCTCCACCTATGGTGGTTGCTAGTTTAGCTACGGAATAACCGTACGCGGTTGTGTCTTCAAGTGGCTCGGTTAGTTCAACCCGAACTAGAAAGGCAAAGTTTGCGTTTCCAGATTTCTGTTTTAGTAGAGTGTGCCCATTGACCCCAATAATGTCCCCGTAAACTTCTTGAACGACAAAACCTTGATAATTAACGCAAAACACGCGTGTAAGGTCGTCAAAGGTTTTCGTGTAAACTCGGAATTTTGGATCCCTAGCTATTTTTATTATTGGTTCCATTACGACCGCTGGAACTTCCACTCTCACTCCTACATCTATTGGTTGAGGATGTGTTTTTATTCTGAGCTTTTTTGCTTGCTCTTGAAGCCATTTAGCCCCGATTCTTCCTGGAGCTACAATTATATATTTTGCTTGTATTTTTTGTCCGTTTTCAAGCTCTACTTCACTTTTATTAATTTTTGTAACTTTTGTTTCGAGTATGAATTTTACACCAGCTTGTTCTAACGCCTTTTTGAATTTTGTAATTACTTTTGGAGCGTTGTCTGTACCTATATGTCTTTGCGGTATGGGAACGAACTCTATTCCCACGGCTGCAGCTTTTCTCATGAGGCTTTCTACTTGGTCGGTGTTTGCTCTATATATCTCTTGGGGAGCCCCGTATTTTACAAATACTTCATCTACTTCTTTTATAAGTTTCCACGCTTCGTTCTCACTCACAAACTCTTTGAGATTACCTCCGATATCGGGTCTGAGATTCAAAAGACCGCTTGAAAGTGTTCCAGCTCCACCTACACCACACATTATTTTACATGGTTTACATTTACTACAGTAAGAGTACATTATGACTGGACATTTTCTTTTTGGTACATCGGGCCCCCAGTCGATTACCGTGATTTTTAGATTTGATTTTGTCGCTAATTCGTGAGCTGCGAACATGCCTGCAGGTCCTGCTCCCACTATTACTACATCGGTTTTCATGCTTATCCCTCATGGAAGTTAAAAGCCCTAATATCAGTAGGTTAATGTGATTTAACTGTTACGTAACATAAGTATGAACAAGTTATTTGTCATTAAGTGTTTTGCCGCACAGAACTTTTTAGGCGATTTATACGTTTATAAAGTTTTGAACCATGTTATTAACAAAATAAGGCATATTGATATTCATTCGTTTTTTAATGAAGCTAATTTTCCAAGATACGTCCCGTCTAATAGGTATATTTCCATATTTGAAGGAAATACACAGTTTGTTTTAAGTAGGGGACCAAGTAGTTTTTGTGTAGTGTTTATTGGAATTCCTCCTAACATTTTGTTGTATGCTGGCATAATTATGATTTTTGTCTCTGAAACCTCTACTCCAAACAATTCTTTGATTTGCTGAACAGGATTCTCTGTTGTTTTTATTTTAACGTACTTTAAATAAGCTCTTGCTATACAATTTGCATTCCAGGTTGCTTTAATCCATATTGGATATGTTACCTTAAATCCTGTCCCAGTAGTTAACTGGATTAATGGGTGTATGTGAGCCATAATTAAGTAGTGCGCTCCTAGAAGTTTTACATCTGGCCACGCATGACCATGTATAAGACCGATAACTTCCTTTTCTTCTTTTATAACGGTGCCTCTGGGTGGATGTACTTTTACTTCAGGTGGAACTATAGCCTCTATTTGCCCGTCGTGATTCCCTGGCACTATCTCTGTTTGGACCTTCTTGGAAAGGGCCACAAGAAAGTCGTATACATCGATAACTTCTTGGTATCGGGGAGCTGTAATTTCGTGCTTTACATCTCCAAGTATAATTAATTTTGATGGATTTATTTTTTCCAACAGTTGTTGGATGGATTTTAAGATGCTAGGTGTTTGAGGTGGTATTTTGATTCCTGATTTTTCTAGTTCTTTTTCAAATCCTATGTGTAAATCTGCTATGCAAAGTATTTTTTCATTTTTTAATTGTATTTGAAGAGCTGGAAGATTTGGAATAATTCTTATTTTTACCATTTCACTACTTATTATGTGAAAATTGAATTATAAGTTGTGATGCAGTTTCTGGGAGTGCTGTAAGAGTGTGGAAAGAGAATTCACTTTTTAAGGAACTTAAGGAAAAGGGAGTTTTATCTGAAGATTTATTAGAAAAGTTTGTTTTAAAATATGGTGAATTATTTTGGCGAGCAATTAAAGCTGTTGAAGAAAAACGTGTTAAAAAATACGTGTTTAAGCCTAGTGAGAAGTCTTTATGGATTGTCATAGGTAAAACCAGAAAATATCTAGTTATACCAGATTTTTACTGCAGTTGCGATGATTTCTATTTTAATGTAGTTACTAGGAAAAAGAGGCAAATATGTTACCATATACTTGCTAGAAAGTTAGCTGAAGTATTAAACCTATATCAGATAATTAAACTTGAAGATGACTTTTTCAGAGATGTTTTAGATGAAATTAAATTGTACAAGGCAAATAGGTAAAAAATACTGCATTTTAAGTAATGAAGAAAGATCTCTCACTTCTAAAAATTTAAATAAGTGTTGATGTCGTTAGTTTTAAAAGTGTTTTTCAGAGCAATGATAAAGTTTGAGGGAAAAGTGATGGAAGCAAATATGATAGAAGTCTTATTGGATCTAAATGTCG
>Ga0190363_1001959_pt1 | contig 12058 bp, 11 predicted proteins | sample 48721867_MG_FD_161272 | JGI IMG/M metagenome (GOLD analysis project Ga0190363, IMG submission 161272) | Hydrothermal vent microbial mat bacterial communities from Southern Trench, Guaymas Basin, Mexico - 4872-18-6-7_MG | ecosystem: Environmental > Aquatic > Marine > Hydrothermal vents >...
TAAATTAATTAAATTTTATTGAAATTTTAGATAAAAAAAGTTTTGACTTAATATTTTTAAAAATAATACGATATAAATAATATGATTATAATAATTAGAAAATATAGAAAACACCTAAGGGAGGGAATCATGAAAAGGTTTTTTAGGATGTTTTTCTTCCTTATTGTAGCTGGTTTTACTTTTTATTCTTGCACCTTCACAGGTTCATTGGGTGGAGGCAAAGAGGGTGGTATGAGTAGATATATTAGGTATCCTACCATAAAAGATGCAACGTATGTGGGATCTGAGACCTGCGGTGGTTGTCATAGTGAGATCTTTGAGAGGATGAAAGGGAATATCCATATGAAGATTGCTAAGTTTGAAGTCCCTGGTTACCAGACAGGATGTGAAGGATGTCATGGTCCTGGAAGTAAACATGCGGAAGAAATGGATCCAACTTATATTATTAATTTCAAAAATCTTAACTCTTTTCAGGCATCTGATGTTTGTCTGAAGTGTCATTCAGATGCCAAAATGCTTCATTGGGGTGATTCAAAGCATGCTATGGTTGGGGTTTCATGTATGGGCTGTCATGATGTCCATAATGGGAAAGATGAGTATCTTTTAAAAGAAACTACAGCCTTATCCTTGTGCAGCCAGTGTCACCAAGATATTACATCCAAAATCTACCTTCCATCACATCATCCTATAAGGGAAGGCAAGATTGGATGTGATGGTTGTCATAATCCTCACGGATCTGAAGTTAAATTTATGCTTAGAAGCGTGAAAAGACTCAACGATGTTTGTTATGAATGTCATCAGGATAAGGAAGGTCCATTTCTTTATGAACATGAGCCTGTTTCAGAGAGATGCACTATATGCCATGAGCCTCATGGGACAGTAGCAGATAATCTTCTTAAGCAGAATGAACCATTTTTGTGCTTACAATGCCATGAATTTCATTTTCATGCTGAGCTTCCCAGCAACACTGGAACACCTCAGGTTGGGATGGGAGCCGGTAGCATGACCAGGGCATTCACCACAAGATGCACTATATGTCATTATCAGATACATGGATCAGACGAGCCTTCACAGTCTCTTGGTGGACATGGAAAAGCACTTATAAGATAAAGGGGGGGTTGAGATGAAAAGGTTTGTATTTTTATCTATTTTTCTTTTTCTTTCCTTAATATTATGTTTCAGCTTTTTTGCAAGGGCTGAGTCTATCAAGCCCACAGGAAGTGTGTCTGTGTTTGGAATATATACGGATGAGAATGATAGGTTGGATAATGATAAAATGAGTGCTCTGGGAGAATATGAAGAGTGGTGGTCTGGTGGTGAGGGTAATATTAAGCTTGATTTTGACTCTTTAAAGTTTGAGGGATATGTGAGAGATGATTATGATTGGTTTGCTAACTTAGGATTTGATGCGAAAAGAATGTTTCAGTTTAAAGGCTCTGTTAACAGGATGTTTCATTACTTTGGCCATGAGATTCCTTTTCCAGAGGGTTACCCTGATTATACGGACCAATTTAAATTCTACAATTCCGGAAAAGGTTGGTGGTCTCCACCATATGATGATGTTATTGCCAATGAGTATCATGGTTTTAAGTATTACGTTGGTTCTGATAATGGGACTGGTGCGGGTGATAAGATTGTTCGGTTTACAGATCTTAATGTAGGCAAAAACTATTACATAAGGATAACCAGATATGCCACATCTGGTATTTTTCATGTTCCTACGCTTCCAGGATTAAAACTGTTTTATGACTTCAATAGGTATGAAAAGTTTGGTCACAGACAGATGTATTATATGGGCAGTAAATGTGCCACCTGTCATATTTACACTTATGGAAGAAGGATAAATGAAAGGAGTAATACCTTAAAACTTGGATTAAGAGTTACAAGAAAGCTTTGGGGACTTGAATACTATTATGAGTATAAAGATTTTGAAGATAAAGCAAAGCCTCATAGTTTCAATCCTGACAAGGTTCATCATCCAGCAAATGAAAATGCTAATCCGTTTTTGGGGATAGTTTTTTATGATGAGAATAATCTTCTTTATGCTAATACAAGTCCAGATGTTTATAAATACACACATGTTGTCAAATTCTACCTAAAAGGTCTTCCTCTTTATTCAAAGCTTGTTGCAAGCTATGTTTATTCTAATATAAAGAGTGAATATGATGACGATGCTGGATATGATCTTATGTCATCTGGCGGAAATTTTGACAAAGAGAGAGAAAGTCTTTCCCCCCATTTTTATGCTTTCTTGGTAAGCCTCACATCAAGACCTCTTAACAACCTCACGGTAAATGCGAAGTATAGATACTACTCCATAGATGCAGATAATGTTGATGTTACACTTTACCCTGTGGATCCTTCTGCTGCATGGCCTGATCCTACTTGTAGTCCTATTACTGGTACTTGTAGTTGCACTGGTATACAAACTCATCCTTATGGTGATTCAGCTCATTATACTTATCATTCGTACTATGTTCTTGACAGGGATGTGAATGAGGTTAAGCTTGCTTTAAGCTACATTTTAAAAAGTAAATATGTAGTCTCTCTTGGATGGGAAATGGAAAATATAAATAGAAGTTCAAAACAAATGAATAGTCAGAATCCATTGGATCCAAATTTTCCTGATTCTCCATATATGGAAAGCTATGATGATACTACAACAAATAGTGTTTTTCTGAATTTTAATGGAAAACCCTTTAAAAAACTTTCTTTTAGATTTTCCTTTAGGTATGATTATACAGATGATCCCTTTGAGTTTGAAAAAGCCAAATGTCCTTCAGATGGGGATAAGTGTTATATCTATGATACATGGCAGTATTATAGAAAGCTTATCGGATCTGCTGATCCTGAGAATTCTTATACTACGAAACTTTCTTTAGATTTTACCCCAACAAAGAACTTGATTTTGGGCTTCAATGGTAGATATAGCTATCAGGATAATGATGATGCTGACTGGGATAAATATATTCTTTCTCTTGGTACAAACCTTATCTTTCAGTTAACAGAAAAGCTTACTTTCAACCTTGGTTATGAGTATCAGAATATAAACACTGAAACTCCTGCTGTTGTTCCTATATTTGATGGTTGAGCTGGTCGTGTAACTAAAACCCCAGGTGGGGGAACAGTCGGTTGTTCTAAAGATAGAGTTGAAGATGATATTGAGGTTCATGTTGTGAATGCTGGATTTAACTTTGCTGTAACAAAGAGACTTACCCTTTTTGGTGATGCCTATTATGTTCACTCTGAGGAGGATTATGACAGACCCTATCTTGGGTCTATTAAATCTCCTAATCCCTGGAGCGAATTTGATGTTTCCGACTACTCTGATCTTGAGTTTGATGAATATAGGATTTCAGGTGGTCTTGCTTACAACCTAAAAGAAAATTTAACTGTTCAGGTAAAAGCAACTTATGCCGACTTTGATGAAGACGAGTATTACATGCAGGACAGGGATGCAGATGTTGTTTATGTAACAGCTGGCGTGAAATGGAATTTTTAGACCAGGTATTTTGTTAAATCTGTATCTATAGCCGGTGGGGTCTTCTCACCGGCTTTTTTTTATTTGATAATCTTAAGATTTTAAACTTACTTTTCATATTTTTCTTGACTTTATATTAATTAAAAATTATATAAATATATAATCAAAAATTTGTAAAAAGGAGTCTAATTATGAAGGTAGAACTTCCTGAAATACCTGTAAATTACAAAGATGATTTACACAATTTAGAATATCTAAATGAGGCAGATTTAATTTTGTTTATGGCAGGTAATCAATTTATGGTGATGGAGGAATTGCTTAAGGCTTTTCAAAAAGCCTATCCTGAAGTAAAAAAGATTTTTTATGAAACTTTACCTCCTGGACTTGAGCTTAAGCAAATTCTTGCAGGTGGAGCTCGTTTTGGAGATATGGAAATTAAAGTTACACCAGATATTTATACAGCTGTTAGTGAATCAGCAATGCAAGAGCTTGGTAAAAAAGGATTAGTGAAAGATTATTTTATTTACTTACATAACCGTATTGTATTAATGGTTCCAAAGGGTAATCCAGCTGGAATAAAAAATGTAACTGATCTTGCTCAAGAGAATATCAGAATTTCTCAACCAGGACCACTTGAAGATATAACTCGCTATATTGTAGAAATGTATAAAAAAGCAGGAGGAGAAGAGCTTGTTCATAGAATTATGGAAGAAAAAAGAGCAGAAGGGACAACTATTTTTACATTGGTTCATCATAGAGAAACACCTTTAAGAATTGTAAAAAGAACAGTTGATGTTGGACCAGTTTGGGCAACTGAAGTGACACATGCTCAAAATCAGGGATTACCTGTTGAAATGGTTGATCCAGGAGAAGAACTGGATCAAAGAGACAAAGTAAATTATTACATTACAGCCCTTACTAATGCACCACATCCAGAAAATGCTAAAAAATTTTTGGAATTTATAAAATCTTCTGAAGCTCAAAAGATATATGCTAAGTATGGATTTGTTCCACACTTTCCTTTTTCATAGCTAAGCTATGAAAAAGCTAAGGGAAAGAATAAGTCTAATTAGATTAATTTTCATTATCTTAGTAGTTTTCATTTCTCGTTGTGCTCCGACTTTAAAGGAAGTTCCAGAAGTTCCTAAAGAAGCAATAGAGGCAGAAAGATTAAAACAAAGAAAGTTAGCCCTTTTTACCTATTTTGAAAGAAAAGAAAGATTAAATAATGTTTGGTATAATCTTCTTATTGGTGCGGTCCCTTTTTGTAAGAATAATCTTAGACCAATCTATGGTTTTGAAATCCATGATAAAAAAATGTATAGAAAAGAAGATGTAAAGCTATTAAGAGAAAAATACCTTCTTAATGATAAGCCAACAGTATGGTATGTTCATCCTAATCTTCCAGCTAAAATAGCAGGTTTAAAAGTAAATGATAAGATTTTAAAAATAAATGGTAAAGAACCAAAGAGTGCTCAAGAGGCTATGGAAATTATAAAAAGATCTAAGAAACTGGATCTTGTAATAGAAAGGAATGGAAAAGTGCTTAATTTAACTATAATGCCTTCTAAAGGATGTAATTATGAAGTTTATCTTATTTTTGATGAATCTATTAATGCTTGGGCTGCTCCTCAAAAAAAGGTTTTTGTTACTACAGGGATTATGAGATTTGTTAAAACAGAAAAGGAACTGGCACTAATTTTAGGACATGAACTTTCTCATCATGTTTTAGGACATATTACAAAAAAAATGGGAAATGTAATTTTGGGCTCAATTATTGATATTTTAATTGCAGCAGTTACTGGAGTAGATACACAAGGAACTTTTCAGCAACTGGGAGGTGTAGTTTATTCTAAGCAATTTGAAAGAGAAGCAGATTATTTAGGAACTTATATTGCTGCAAGAGGTGGATATGATGTAAGTGATGCAGCAGAGATATGGAGACGTATGGCAATAGAATTTCCTAATGCTATAAGCGAAACATTTCTTGCAACTCATCCAAGCACTCCTGAAAGATTTCTTATTATTGAAAAAACTGTTAAAGAAATAGAAGAAAAAAAGCTTAAAGGAGAGCCTTTACTTCCTTCCAAAAAATTTTTTGACAAACAAAATAAAAGAAAAGAAAAAACAAACTAAGTTTTTTTAGAAAAATATTTTAATCTATTAATAATATTTTTTAGTTCATTAAGTTTTTCTTTTGTAAAAGGTTTGTCTTTATAATAGATTTTTTCAAAAATTTTAACAAAATTTAAGGCTTCAACTTTTAATTTTTTATCTTTTATTTTGGAAACAAATTCTTCCAAACCCTCTGTTTCTTTCTTTTTATATCCTTTTTCCTCCAAAATTTTTAAAAAATCTTTCATTAATTTTTCTTCATCTTTTAGTCTTTTTACATTTAAAAAATATTTAAACCATAAAACTCCAGCTAAACTTATTAATAAAACAAAACTAACAAAATAAAGGGCTCTTTTCTTATCAATAAAAAGTTTAAAGTTAGGAATTTTGGCAAGTTTTGAAACACTTCTAACCAAAGCTACTTGCTTTTTTAAATCGTAATTTAACACAAAATTGATATAGTAATAGTTTATGGTTTCAAAGATAAGCTCAATTTTAGAAAGAGACTTTCTATTTGTTAATTGATAACTTAAGGAAGGAGTGGGATCATATCTTACCCATCCTTTACCTTTTATAAAAGCTTCAACCCATACATGAGCATTACTTTGTCTTATTAAATAATATTTACCTACATTATTATAGATACCTCCTTTATATCCTGCAACTAACCTTGCTGGTATACCATTTATTCTTAATAAAACAGCCATAGAAGAGGCAAAATATTCGCAGTTACCATATTTATACTTGAATAAAAATTTTTCTAAAGGATTTTTAGAAATAGGAAGATTTTTTAAAGAGTATTTATATTCTCCGTATTTTAGAAATTTTAAAATTTGGTTAGCAGTTTCTTCATCAGTTTCTTTTTTAAGTTTAATTGCTAAGGTTTTGATTTTTGGAGAAAGATTTTTGGGAAGTTGTAAATATAAATTTTTATTTATATCTTTTTGAGGAATAGTGTCTGTTAAAACTGAAAAAACTTTATATTTTATTCTTGAAATAACAGGGGTGGATAAGAAAAAAGTAAACCCTGTTTTTTTTAAAAAGTGCGGTAATCCAGATTTATAATCAATTTTATAGGGCTTATCCAATCCGAATAGATATCTATCTCCATAAGGTTCTAAATAAATAACCTGCATAATTGGTGTTCCCTTTAAGATTGTTTTTCTCTCGATTCTTTTATGTTTAAGAGATATCCAGGTTTTTCCATTAAAAAAATCAAGCACAATCCCTCTCCAATATAAAAAATCTTCCCTTACTTTTCTCATTTTGGCTCTGAAAATCACAGTATCATCTTCTTGAATATTTGATACTTCTCCTAATCTGACATTTTCTGAAAAACCTGTTTTTGCCTTAGCTTCTTTATTTAGAAATCCAAAAATAGGAAAATCTGTTCTTGGTAGAATAATAAAAAATAGCACAGTAAAAGGTATAGCTAAGAGGGGTATAATACTTGTTTTTAAAAATAATTTTATTAAGGTTTCTTCTAATAAAATTATTTCCTTATCCTGGGAGTAATAGGTTAGAAGAATAATAGAAATGTTTAAAATAAGAATATAGAGGAGAAGGTATACTAAAAAAATAATATCAAATGAGATTAAAGTGCTTCCTGCAAGAATAAGAACAGAAAGAAGATAAATTTGCATATAATCTCTAAATTTTTTATCTTCAAGAAATTTTAGGGAAAGTAAAAAAAGGAGCACTTCTAAGGCAGGCTGAAGAATGGTTTCTAAGCTTACATTATAAAATTTTAATATTACTAAAAGAATGGCAAAAATATTTATAAAGATTCGTCTGATATGAATTTTTTTGTATTCTAAGTAAATGGATGCTAAAAATAAAATAAAAGAAGCTGAATAATAAAAATAAGAAATTTTTCCAAAAAGAATAACAAAAGCCAGAAATCCTGCAGAATAAGTAAATATTTTAACTGCTGTCTCAACTTTATAACTTTTTTCTTTTCTATTCATATAAAGCGAGCTCTGTAAGAAGTGTTATTTTATGTTTATAAGATAAATCAGGTTTATATACTTTTTCTTTAAGTTTTAATCCTACTGGTATTCCCTTTTTTATCATTTCAAGGATTAAATAGGTTATACAACCGAGTTTAGCCTCTTTATCAGGAATATTTATTTTCTCAAAATCTATTATAACAGGTTGATTAGCAAGTTGTGAGAGTTCCTTTACTTTAAGTTTATCTGTTTTAGCAGTTGCTTTCCAGTGGATATATTTTATTGGTGTTCCTTCTGTATAATCTTTAATAGATAACATTTCTCCTTCAAATCCCGATTTACTTGTTTCTGTTTCTCCTTTATTTTTTCTATCTTGATAAAAAAATAAGGTGCATTTTTTAGGCTCTGGGAAAACTAAATAAAAAAAGGACTTAGAAATTTCTTTCCATCTTACAAAAAAATTAAAAGGAAAAACAGAAGCTATATAAATTTTTTTTAAATTTTGGAGACCTCTTTTATCAGGTTTAATTGGTAGAATAGCGGTTTCTTCTTTTTCAAAATAGGGAAAAAGATAAGAAAGATTGAAATCTTTTATAAAAATTCTTATTAAAAAAGCTGGTAGAATTCTTTTTTTGTTGATTACTTTTATTTTTATAAAAGCTTCTTTATTAGCATAAATTTCTTCTGGGAAGGATACTTCTATATCTAAATCTTCTACATTTCTTTTTCCAAAAGTCCCTGCAAGGAGCATAAAACTTAAAAACGCTGAAGTTATTAAATAAAGAAGGTTATTTCCAGTATTTACAGAAGCAATTCCCAGAGCTAAAGTTATCCCTATATAAAGCCAACCAGCCTTGGTTAATTTAATTAAGCTGGTGTTTTTATGCTTTCTACTAAAGATTTTATTATCTCCCTTTTACTTCCTTCGTATTCTTCTTTAAATATAACTCTATGAGTGATAACAAATTCTGCAAGAGTTTTTATATCTTCAGGTATAACATAATCTCTTTTATTAAGATAAGCATTGGCTTTAGCAGTTGCAACTATAGCAAGAGCACCTCTTGTTGAAAGCCCTGCATAAAGATATTTACTTTTTCTTGTGGCTTCAATAATGTCTAAAATGTAATCTGCAATTTTATCAGAAAGATAAATTTCTCTTATTTGTTTCTGAATAGAAATAATTTCATCCTTAGAGAAAAGAGGAGTTATATTATGAAGTTCTTCTCTTTTACTTCCTCCTTTTAAAATTTCTTTTTCTGCAAATCTCGGAGGATATCCTATAGAAATTTTCATAATAAATCTATCAAGCTGAGCTTCTGGAAGAGGAAAAGTTCCATAAAGTTCTATAGGATTCTGAGTTGCAATAACAAAAAAGGGCTGAGGAAGTTTATAGGTTTTACCTTCTATAGTAACCTGTTTTTCTCCCATAGCTTCAAGAAGAGCACTTTGTGTTTTAGGAGTTGTTCTATTTATCTCATCAACAAGAACTATATTATTAAAAATAGGACCCGGACGAAACTCAAACTCGCCTGTTTTTTTGTTATAAATAGAAATACCTGTAATATCAGATGGAAGAAGGTCTGAAGTTGCTTGGATTCTTGCAAAATCAAGTCCAAAACATTTTGCCAGTGCAATGGCAAGAGTTGTTTTTCCTATTCCAGGAAGATCTTCTATAAGAAGATGACCATCAGCTAAAAGGGCAATTATTGAAAGTTTTAAAGCTTTTCCCTTTCCATGAAGATAATAAGAAAGTGTATTTATTATTTTATCTATATCTAATTTAAAATCCATTTTTAATTTTTATTTTAAATTTAGTTTTTACGATTACAATCTTTTTTCATTCTAAGTTATTATTCGGTAGCAGCATTATTTTTTAAAAAAAATCTTTTATAAATTTAATTTTATGAAATAAAAAGTCGATATTAAATAATATATAAAATATTAGTATTTAATTTAGGAAAATTTAATGTTGAATTTATTTAAAGCAAAATGCTTTTTTCAGAAATATTTAAAAATATAAAGTAAAATTAAAAAATGAACTATATACTTTAAATTTTTTATAAATAATAAAACTTAAAAATTTGTAAAAGTTTATAAATACATTTGATTTTTATCATTTAATAAAATAAAAATATAGAAAAAAAATTACACTTAATAAGTATAAAATATGCAATTTAAGGAATTTGCAGCTAAAGTTTCAGAGAGACTTAAAACTATAAAAGCAGGAGTTCTTGTAAGAATTGATATATTTGAAATGGGATATATAAATCTTATTTATGGATTTGAAAAAGGTAATAAGATTCTTGAGGTTGTAAAAGAGCGTTTAAAAAAACATATTCGAGATATAGATATGCTTGCTAAAACCGGAGGAGATGAATTTACAGTTTTTATAGAACTTTCAAAAGAAGAAAATGCTTGGGCAATTGCAGAAAAGTTATATAGATTATTTATTCATCCCATTGAGAATATATCAGTTTTTATAAATGCTGGTATTTCTATTTTTCCTGTTGATGGGAAAACATTTACAGAACTTTTTGAGAAGGCAGGCTGGGCTTTAAAAGGAGCAAAAAAAGAAGGTCCTAATGTAATAAAATTTTATACCCTTGCATTTGAAAAAGAAATATCAGAACTTCTTAAAATAGAAACTCTTATTGAAAAAGCTATAAAAAATAATCTTTTTACATTTTATTATCATCCAATTTTTGATGCCAGAAATTTAAAAATCTATGGTTTTGAAACTTTAATAAGGATTGTTGAAGAAGATGGAACTATCCATCCTGCAGGGGATTTTATTTATATTCTTGAGAAACATCCTTATATACATATCTTAGAAGAAAAAATTATAGAAGAGGTTGTGGAAAAATCGGAAAAATGGGATATCCCTATTGCTATAAATCTTTCGGAAACAGGATTTCTTACAGGAAAGTTTGTAGAGAAACTTCTTAAATATTGTAAGCCTAAATGTAAAATAATGATAGAAATAGTTGAAAGAACACTTATTAAAGATCCTAAACGTGCTCTCGAAATTCTTACTGAGTTAAAAAAAATTGGATTAGGAGTAGCTATTGATGATTTTGGAACAGGTTATTCTTCTCTTGCTTATCTCAGGGATCTACCTTTTGATATCCTAAAAATAGATATGTCTTTCATAAAAGAATTACCTTATAATTCAAAAGCGAAAAATATAGTTGAATTTATGGTCGATCTTGGAAAGAAACTCAATGTAAAGGTTTGTGCAGAAGGTATTGAGAAAAAAGAACAGCTTGAATTTTTAAAAAATATTGGTTGTGATTATGTTCAGGGATTTTTATTTAGTAAACCCCTTCCTCCAGAAAAAATAGAGAAAAAATATTTAACTTAGAGTAATCTTATATCAATTTTACTTAATCTATTAACCCAAAAATTATGAAAAAATTGCTTTTTCTTTTAATAATTTTATCCTTTGTAGTGCCATCAAAAATCTTAACAAAAGAAAAAAGCAATCTTAGTAAAGATGGAATTATAAAATGGACAAATTATCAGAGAAAAAAGTTTAGAATTCCCCCTCTAAAAGAAAATCCAATTTTAAATAAATCTGCAAAATTAAGATTAGAAGATATGTTTAAATATGAATATTTTGGTCATGTATCTCCAAAAGGTGCTAAATTGGAAGATTTTATTAAAAAAGCAGGTTATGAGTATGTTATAATTGGTGAAAACTTAGCAAAAGGGAATTTTAAAAGTAGTAAAGAGGTAATAGAAATTTTAATGAAAAGTTCAAAACATAGAAAGAATATTTTAGAAAAGGAATATAAAGAGATAGGTGTAGCATTGAAAAAAGGAATTTTTAAAGGAGAAATGGTTTGGATTGTTGTTCAGCATTTTGGAAAACCTTTTAAGCATGAATTAAGTGTTGAGCATTAATAATAAATTTAATGAAGCAAAGTGTTAAAATTAAATTAAGTAAATATATGAGTTATCTACTTCGTCACCATCCAGAAAAAGCCGGGCTTTCTCTTGATGAAGAAGGCTTTGTAGGTCTTGATGATTTGGTGAAAGCTATTTCGTCTAATCCCAGATGGAACTGGATCGAAAGAGATCATATTATTGAGATAGTGAAAAAAGATGAAAAAGGACGCTTTCAAATTGTAGGAAATAAAATCCGTGCTACTTATGGACACAGTATAGAACTTACTCCCTCCTATAAAAAGATAAAACCACCTGAAATTCTTTATCATGGCACATCTCGCTATGCTATACCCAAGATAAAACAAGAAGGACTCAAACCTCTTAAACGCCGTTATGTCCATCTTTCTTCTGATTGGGAGACCGCTTATGAAGTAGGACGCCGTCATGATGAGAAACCAGTAATATTGAAAATACGAGCTCAAGAGGCTTATCAAAGTAGGATCTTTTTCACTAAAGCCGCCCCTAAAATCTATCTTTCAGACCCTATCCCACTAGAATTTATTATTTTCCCAGAAGATTAAGAATATACTTAGCAAGCGCGCCACCTAAATACAAATAGATTTTT
>Ga0190363_1001960_pt1 | contig 12054 bp, 13 predicted proteins | sample 48721867_MG_FD_161272 | JGI IMG/M metagenome (GOLD analysis project Ga0190363, IMG submission 161272) | Hydrothermal vent microbial mat bacterial communities from Southern Trench, Guaymas Basin, Mexico - 4872-18-6-7_MG | ecosystem: Environmental > Aquatic > Marine > Hydrothermal vents >...
CCACGTCGCAGGCTGAGATTGACCTACATCGATGAGGAGGAGGACATCACTCATCCGGCGCTGTATGTAGGCGAGGGCTAATAGGTTTTTATATAAATTCCTTATCCCTCAATTTAGATGGAGACTAGACGGGTTAGACTTCTGGCTGAGACCTCCATGTTCGTCGCCTTATCCCTCGTCCTCAGCTACCTTAAGATATATCAGCTCCCCTATGGAGGCTCCATAACCCTGGGAAGCATGGTTCCAATACTGCTCCTAGCCTTTAGATGGGATTTGAGGGTTGGAGTCTTCGGAGGCGCCGTCTTCGGCTTGGCGAAGATGGTGCTGGACGGCTGGGTCTACAACCCCCTAGGGATGTTCCTCGACTATCCCCTCGCCTTCGGCCTCCTCGGGATAGCCGCCCTCTTCAGGGAGCGCCCCCTCCTAGGCGTCGTCGCAGCCCTAACAGCCAGATTCATCTCCCACTTCATCAGCGGAGTCCTCTTCTTCTGGATGTACGCCCCCGAGGGGATGAGCCCAGTGGTCTACTCAGCCATCTATAATGGCAGCTACATCCTCCCGGAGATGGCGATAAGCTGCATCATCCTCTATCTCCTAAATAGGCGCGGCCTCCTCACCATCAGCTGATTTCTCAGCGAGAATTAACTCCCCAAATAGTTGGGGAGGACACCCATCGGGATGCATGCCATAGGTGGAGGAAGCCCAGCAAATTATAATGTCCTCTCCGTCAACCTGAGTTCGTCTACGAAATCTCAAATCAGGGTGAGGGAGCAGACCCCTTTATATAGATTCTAGAAGGGGTTTGTAGGGAAGGGAGGAGTTCTAATGGTTGACATCTTCATCGAGCACGGCCTCCTCCTCACCATGAAGGGGGAGGGCGTCGGCCCAATAGAGGATGGGGCGGTCGCCATAGAGGATGGGAGAATCGTCGAGGTGGGAAAGACCCATCGCCTAAAGCATCGTTATAGAGGCGCTGAATGGGTGTTAGATGCCAGGGGAAAGGCGGTTCTACCAGGTCTCGTCGACGCCCATATACATACATCCCTCACCCTCCTGAGGGGTGAGGCCCAGGATGTCCCCGAGATAGAGTGGATGCTCAAGACTCTAGCCCCCTTCATGAAATACTTCACGAGGGAGCATCGAATCGCCGGAGCCGCTCTGGGGGTGTTGGAGGCAATTAAGGCGGGAACCACCTGCATAGGAGAGGTAGGCTCGGATCTAGAGGGGATCACTAGGCGCATCTATCTGCCGTCGGGGATCAGGGCCTGCATAGCCCCCCTCATCAACGAGATCGGCCCCGACTCTAGGCCCGACCCCTACAAACCCTATATATTCTATCCAGAGCTGGGAGAGCAGCGTCTCAAGGAGGCCCTGAGCCTCGTGGAGAGACTGAACGGCGCAGGGGAGGGGCGAATCACCTGTATGTTGGCCCCCCACGCCGCCGACATGATGAGCCAGGAGCTGCTTCTAAGAGTGAGAGAAGAAGCCGAACGCCTAGGCCTTATGATGCATATGCATGTGGCCCAAGGGGGGAGGGAGGCCATCCAGATCAAGTTGAGATATGGCACCTCCACAATCCGATTCCTCGACTCCATAGGTTATCTAGATGATAGGCTCCTCGCGGTTCATTGTCATCATGCCTCGGAGGAGGAGATCACCCTCCTCGCCTCCAGGGGCGTCCACTACGTGAGCTGTCCCTCCAGCATCGCCCTCATAGACGGCGTCACTCCGCCCCTTGCCCTCTATCTCTCCCTGGGAGGGAAGGCCGCCGCTATAGGCTCGGATCAGGCCTGCGGAAACAACTGTCACAACCTGTTAATGGAGATGAAGATAGCGGCCCTCCTCAACAAGACTCGGCATCGAGATCCCACCTTGCTTCCAGCCTGGAAGATCCTCATGATCGCCACCATAGAGGGAGCCAAAGCCCTAGGCCTAAGCGACGAGATAGGCTCCCTAGAGGAGGGGAAGAGAGCTGACATCATAATCCTAGACTTGAAGAAGCCTCACATGATGCCGATACTCCATAAGCCGGTCAGGAACATAGCACCCAACATCGTCTACAGCGCCAGGGGAGACGAGGTTGAGACGGTCATCATAGACGGCAGGATCGTGATGAAGGAGCGGCAAATCCTCACCCTAGACGAGGAGGAGGTGATGGTCAAGGCCCAGAGGGCGGCGGAGGAGATCACCGAAGCAGCAGTCGAAGACTTCATGGCAGCCGGATCACATCTAGCGAAGGCAGTGAAGAAGGGACTCCTATAAAGGTCTATGCGAAACCCTCATCTCAATTCATTCCTCCTTCAACATGCCCGAAACCCCTCAGCTCATGAGCGAGAAGCAATGAGACCCTTCTATGATCGGGTTTTCGAGAGGCGAGGCTGAGGGGCGGGAAAAAGAAGCATTCAAGCCCCGGGCGGGATTCGAACCCGCGGCCAACAGCTTACAAGGCTGCCGCTCTGACCGCTGAGCTACCGGGGCCTCTATAGTGTTAGACTGGCCTCTTCATATATCTTTAAGTCTCTCTTTAGGGTGGTGTGCTGTTTGGAGCGGGGTGAGATGGAGGCTCTCCTAGAGAGGGTTCTCGTCGGTCATTTAGGCCTCTGTGTCGACGGTGAACCCTATGTGGTTCCCATCGGCTTCGTCTATCATGACGGTCGTATCTATTTTCATTCTTATCCCAGAGGGCGGAAGATCGAGGCTATGAGATGTAATCCCCGAGTCTGCTTCCAGGTTGAGGAGGTGGGGAGGCTTCTACCTGGGGCGACGCCCTGTAAGTTCAGCGTCGAATATCGAAGCGTCATCATCTATGGCCGTGTCCGCTTCCTAGAGGAGGCTGAGGAGCGGTTGAAGGCCTTGAGGATGCTGTTGAGGAAGTATGGGGCTTCAGAGGCGGCTGAGACCCTAAGCGAGGAGATGCTGGGTGACGTCCTCGTGGGCGAGATCACCGTGGAGGAGATGACGGGTAGGCGTTCTCCCTAAAGGCTTTAAAATAACTTCAAGAGCCATTTCTTTCTTTGGGATGACCGATGGAGAAGGAGGAGCTCCTCAAGCGTATGGAGGAGGCCGTTAAGGCTTATGATGAGGAGGAGGCCAGGAGGCTGGCTGAGGAGGCCGTCAGGATGGGCCTAGACCCCGTTGAGGCCCTGGAGAAGGGATTAGCCAAGGGTCTGAGGGAGGTGGGAGACCGCTTCGGGAGGGGTGAGGCCTTCATAACGGAGCTCATCGCAGCGGCCCAGGCCATGGAGGCTGGAGCTGAAATACTCAACAGGGAGATAGAGCGCCGAGGCGCAGCCCGTGAAGCCGTAGGCCGATTCCTCATCGGAACCGTGGAGGGAGACATCCACAGCATAGGGAAGAACATAGTGGCGACGATGCTGAAGGCAGCCGGCTTCGAGGTCATAGACATCGGCGTCGACATCCCAACGCAGGCCTTCGTGGAGAAAGTTCGGGAGCTCAAACCAGACATCCTCGGCCTAAGCGCATTGATGACGACGACGATGATGAAGCAGAAGGAGGTCATCGAAGCCCTAAAGGAGGCTGGGCTAAGAGACCAGGTGAAGGTCATCATCGGCGGCGCCCCGGTCACGGAGGAGTGGGCCAGGGAGATCGGAGCAGACGCCGTAGGCCTAGACGCAGCCAGCGCCGTAGAAGCATCACTGAAACTTATAGGCGCCAAATGAGTGCAGTTGAGCATCGTCTTGTTGACCACTAGGATTTAGCACTATCAACCCCTTATCTAAGGATGGATGCCTATAAGATCGTGAAGAGAGTGAAATAGGATCGGAGGTGAGGTTTCCTGGACTTAATGTGTAGCAGGCTGGGGCGCTTCACCTCTCTTTTTGTAACCTACTTTGAGGTATTTTAACTCAAATACGTCAGGAGAGTTATATTTAAGAGAACAAGCTTTGTAAAATTTCTTGTATAATTCCCTCATTGTAGAGTAAATAGAAGATGAAGGCAGCACTTCCGAGAGTTATTAACCCCTCATTTACAGATCGGTCGCTTGCTGAGCAGAGGCCTAACGCCACTTCTTTATTAGAAAAAGGCCACAGTGGTTTGAATGCGTGATATGTGAACATATCTCCTATGAGATGAGAGATTACGCCCCAGAAGGCAGTGATGAACCCTATTCCGAAGCCATAGAGCGTTCCATATCCATAGTATAATAAAAGACCGAATGAGATGCCGGCTATCAAAGCAAAGAGGATGCTATGCGTCGGTCCTCTATGATGAAGAAGTTTAGAATATTTCCGCAGACTCATATCGATATCTGGTAATGAAGATAGCCCCGTTGAAAAGACTATTATAATAAGCGCTGTTTCGTTAATTCCAAAGGGGATCATCAGTAAGGAAGTTATTAAAAGCGTTAAACCGGCATGACCTTTTGAATACAAAGAGCCCCCTCCTATTTGTAAGATATCTTCAGATTGTGGAAATTTGAGTTTCAGGTTAAGGTGGTTTGAACATCCTTATGTGCTCTACGAGGGGGCTCTCTCCCATCTTTTTCAGAAGTCTGTCATCGGCTGTATAGAGTTTGGCCCCTAGATGCTGTGCTAATGCCACGTAGGCTGCATCATAGAGTGTTAGACCTTTTCTCATCGCTATCTCTACGGCCATAAGGGCCAGCTTCCCCTCCAATTGGTGATAAGTTATCTGGAGATCTTCCAGAGTCCTCGCCACCTCCTTCAACTCCTCCTCTCCGAAGGCCGCCGAATACTTCAGGGCATTTAACACTTCATAGGGGAGGAGGGACGGAGCCACGAGGTCTATGACGCCCTCAACATAGGTCTTTCTCATGAGTATAGCTTCTCTGGAGTATTCCTCTAGGACGAACCACTTAACGGCCACCGAGGCCTCTAAAATGTAAGTTTTTGCTCTCTCCATCTCCTGATCTCCTCCACCGCTGACCAGCCCTCCACCTTCCTAGAAAGCTCGTCGCATTTGAGAGATGCCCTCTTCATTCTCTCCCTATCCTTTTTCATACGTCTCTTAACTGTCTCTTCCTCCACGATTCTCGCTATGGCTCTTCGCACCACTTCGCTCCAGTTGATATGCTTCAACTCCTCCATCCTTCTCTTTAACTTTCTATCAATCCTGAAACTCACCACGACCGACATATCATACAAATATTACATTAATGTAATATAAATCCATCCAGAGAAGGCTGAGGAAGTCGGAAGCTCATAACTACCACTTCCAAATTTGATGATGGAATCTCTTCAATCCACACAGGAGAACAATCTAATAAGCCCCGGGCGGGAGTTGAACCCGCGATCTCCTGCTTACCAAGCAGGCGCTTTAACCAGACTAAGCCACCGGGGCCTGCGATCACATTTGGTGTGTCGGCGATTTTAATCTTCCCCTCCCCTTAGAAGCCCAGCCAACTCCTTCGCCTTCAGGAGATTTTCCCGGTCTGTCCTCCGCTCGTCGATGGGGGTCTCCATGATTATGGGCAGTCTCCTCAGCCTCTTGTCGTTGAGGATCAGCCTGAAACCCCCCTCGCCTATTTCGCCTAGGCCTATGTGTTCATGGTGGTCTATGCCTGAGCCTAGCTCTCCGACGGAGTCGTTTAGGTGTAGGAGTATGAGGTTCTCAAGGCCTATGGCCTCGTCGAACTCGGTTAGGGTCTCTTCCAGGCCTCGGGGGGTCCTCCATTCGTAGCCTGCGGCGAAGGCGTGGCAGGTGTCCAGGCAGACAGCAACCCGATCGTCGTCTATGAGCCTAAGCATCTCGCCGATCTCCCAGAACCTGGAGCCCACCTGGGTTCCAGCCCCCGAGCCATTCTCTAGGAGGATCACCACATCCCCCTCCGTCTCTCCTAGGGTCCTCTTCACGGCCTCCGCAACCCGTCTGATACCCTCGTGGATGCCAGTCCCCTTATGGCTGCCGAGATGGGTAACGATATACTCAACTCCTAAGGCCTCACAGCGCCTAATCTCCTCCTTCAAAGACTCTATCGACTTCTCATAGACCTCCCGTTCTGGGGAGGCGAGGTTCAATATGTAGGGCATATGAGAGAAAACCGGCTCCAGGGGGCTGCGCCTCAGCTTCTCCCTGAAGGCCTCCACCTCCCCCTCATCTAGGGGTGTGAAGCTCCAGCTCCTGGGATTCCTGGTGAAAAGCTGGAAAGTGTCACATCCAATCTCCAGCGCCCTATCTACAGCTCGGTCTATGGATCCCCTAATGGAGATGTGGAAGCCGAATCTCATAGTTTGAGGCTTTCCTTTCATACAGATCTCAAGCCTCTATAAGCTCTCCTTCTCCTATCGATTCTCACTATAACAATAATTTTCTCCATATCATAAACCTTCAGGAGGATCTTTAAATCTCCGATACGTTTAGAACTCTATTTCTAGTTGATTCACTTTTTAAGAAATCTAACAGCCCTTCTATGAAGAAGAATTTTGAAGTTCATCTAACGACACCAGCTCTTTAAGTCTCTTCTTCTCATCGATTTCATCTACCTCTTTAATCATCAAGTATTCCTCAGCTGAGAGAAGGGACGTCTTCAAGGAGTTCTCGTAGTTCATCTTCCATCACCGCTTCAAGGAGGCTCTCTTCCATCGTCATTGATGAGGGAGGGAGATTCGATGATATTAACGATTTCGGAGCTGAGGGGAAATCCCTTAAGGTTTTTGGCCTAAAATCTCTGGGTTGCCCTCCGTCATCGAAGCCTTGAGGCTGACGGCCTCTGTGCTGATGCTCCTCTACGCCTCGGTTAGGGATATTAAAACGAGGGAGGTCTCCGACCTGATCTGGCTCCTAGGCGGCTCCATTGGCTTCGCATTGGATCTCTACGCCGTGTTCATCGGCGTCTATAGACCCCTCGGCCTCCTCGCCTCCATCGGCGTCTCAACGCTTCTGGCTTATGTCATCGCCTATCTCGGTCTCTTCGGGGGCGCCGACTTCAAGGCTCTCACGGCCCTCTCACTGCTCCTACCTCATCCCCCAGGGGTTAAGCCCCTTCTTGACATCGCCTCGCCTCTCTATCCCTTAACGATCTTCTCCAACTCTGTGCTGGCTGGGGCCTCGCTGTCGATCTTCATACTCCTCCGAAACCTGTTGAAGGCTTTGAGGGGTGTAAGTCTCTTTGAGGGCCTCAGCGATCCCTGGTGGAGGAAGCTTATGGTTCTGCTTACCGGTTTTAGGAAGCCCCTCAGCTCTGTTAGAGGGCCTCCCTTCGAGTATTCACTGGAGGTTCTTGAGGATGGCTGCCGAAGGCTTGTATTGATGCCGAGCCTTGAGAGTGATGAGGAAGCCATTAGGGTCTTGAGGGAGCTGAGGGATGCCGGCGTAGGCGAGATCTGGGTCTCCTCAACGCTTCCCTTTCTCCTCCTTATAACCTTCGGCCTCTTCATCTCGCTATTCTTAGGCGATATTCCTCTCTGGCTGATCTTCAAGCTTCTTGAGGTTGGAAAAATGGGTTAGAGGGTTTTCAGGGCCTCGTCGAGGATCGACATCCCCCTATCTAGGAGCTCCTCCTCTATGGTCAGCGGTGGATGCAGCCTGATACAGTTGCCATATAGCCCGGCCTTTAGGAGAAGCAGCCCCTTGGAGAGGGCTTCCTTAATGACCTTTGATGCCGCCTCGCCGTAAGGCTCCTTCGTCTTTCGATCCTTAACCAGCTCTATGGCTAGCATCGGTCCTAAGCCTCTCACGTCGCCGATGATTTCATGCTGCTCTTGGAGCTCTTCTAGCCGTCTCCTCAGCTTAACGCCTAGCTCTGCAGCTCTCTCCGATATGTGTTCACGTTGTACGATCTCGATGACCTTTAAGGCGACGGAGCATGCGATGGGGTTGCCACCGTAGGTTCCGCCCAAGGAGCCGGGATAGATGTCGCCCATCAGCTCCTCGCTGCCGACGACGGCGCTTAAGGGCAATCCCGAGGCCAGAGCCTTAGCCATCGTCATCAGATCGGGTTCTACGCCGAAGTGTTCTATGGCCCAGAGCTTACCGGTTCTGCCAAAGCCGGTTTGAATCTCGTCGATGATGAGCTTGAAGCCATGCTCATCGCAGAGTCTCTTGAGCTCCTTGAAGTAGTCCAAAGGCGGAGCCACGAAGCCGCCCTCACCCTGAACCGGCTCAGCGATGATGGCTCCTACCTCCTTCGGATTCACCCTTGTCTTAAGCATCTTCTTCTCTATGTATTCCACGCAGGCTAATCCACAGTCAGGGTATTCTAGGTGGAGAGGGCATCGATAGCAGTAGGCGTAGGGCGCCATGTAGACGCCTGGGACGAAGGGGGCGAAGCCCACCTTGTAGGGGTCCCACTTCCCGGTGAGGGTCATCGCCATGTAGGTGCGTCCATGGAAGCTGTTCTCGAAGCTTATTATACCCGGCCGACCCGTGCGCTGTCTGACGATCTTCACGGCGTTCTCCACGGCCTCGGCGCCACTGTTCAATAGCAGCGTCCTCTTCTCAAAGTCTCCAGGCGTTATCTCCGTCAGCCTCTTCGCCAGCTCTATGTAGGGTTCATAGTTGGCGACGTGGATGCAGCTATGTATAAGCCTCCGAGCCTGCTGGCAGATGGCGTCGACGATCTCAGCCCTGCAGTGGCCTAGGTTCATGACGCCGATGCCTGAGGTGAAGTCTATGTAGATGTTCCCATCGAGGTCCCTGATGACAGCCCCCTCAGCCCGTTCTATGGCGATGGGCAGCACCAGGTAGACTCCAGGCGGTACATAGCGGTTCCGCCGCTCTAGGAGCTCCCTCGACTTTGGACCTGGAGGAGGGGTGATGATCCTAGGCGCCTCCATCTCTCTCCCCTCATCTATCTCGTTTAGGGAAGATAATCTTTGGGTAGAAAAATCGGCTACTCCAGCCTCATTCTTCTCCTTATGGCTATGGAGACGGGTATGCCCACGACTCCCCCGACGATCATCTGAAAGGTGTTCCCTGGGACTTCGACGAGGGCTGGGCCTACGCCGTAGAGAATGGATTCGACGGTGAAGTAGCCTAAAACCATCTCCCCACATCCGATGAGCCATGCTAATAGCAGCATGCCTCTCCTCGAACTCCATCTATGGGCTATAAAGCCAGCTATGAGCCCCTCGACGCCCTTTATAACTAGGGTGAAGGGGGCCCAGTGGATCCATCCGCCTAGGATGTCGGCCAACGCCGAGCCCACGCCTCCGGCGAATCCCCCTACGAGGGGGCCGAAGGATAGGGCTGCAACCATTATCATGGCGTCTCCAACGTTTATGTAGCCCCTAGTCGGCGGCGTTGGAACTTGTATCAGTAACGTCGTGACACAGACCAGGGCGGCCATGACTCCGCAGAGGGCAACCTCAACGATCCGCCTCATCCCAGATAGGAAGTTTCGTCTAATATATAAGCTTAATCTATCATTTCTTAAGCCATCCTCCGCCTAGGAGGCCTGGAATCCTCCTGAGGGCCGCCTCCGCGATGACATAGGCTGGGAACACAGCGAGGAGGGTGTGGAGGAGGTTGTAGACGCCGGTTAGCACCAGCACCCATAGCAGGGCTCCAAGCCTTGTCTCCCCCGATAAGCCTAGGGATGCTAGGAGGGGTCTCGCAAACTCTAGGTAGTAGGGTGCGATTATGGTGAGGAGTATGAAGTTCAATAGGGACATCGTCAACACCCTGACGAGGGCTCCTAGGAGGAGGCCGAGGACCATGGAGAGCTTCAATCCTCCACCCACTCTTCGGGATAGGAGGGCGCCGAGGGTGAAGCCTATCATCATCGATGCGACGGCGGCGAACTTCATCGCAGGTCCAAGGATGTCTCCCGCCCTGAGGGTGAGGACTAGCCAGTAGATGACGGTGGCTGAGAGCCCGGAGATGGGGCCTAATAGGAAGAGGGCGAGGGTCACTGGAACCTCGGAGAGGTCAAACTTGAGGTAAGGTAGCGGTGGGAAGGGGACTGTCAGCTTTGCGAGGGTTATCGCGACGGCCATGGCGCCGAAGATCGCCGTCGCAGCCAGCTCCGTTGTCCGCCTCATCCCCTAGGATCCCAATTATACTCTTAAAAATGTAGCTACAAATATTTGAGTTATTTCTCGGCCTCTCTGATGAAGAGCAGTATTATCGGAATGGTGAGCGCCTCTATGAGGGAGCCTAGCATCAGCAGTAGATGTGGATTGAGGTCATAGAGGTAGCCGCCTATATATGGTGCCGGTAGGGCTGCGATGCCTGTTATCGTCGCCATTGCCCCCATAACCTTCCCCCTATTCCTAGGGGGGACGAGGTCTGCGATGAGGGCCTGCCATGCAGGCCCTCCCATGAATCCTCCCCCTCGAAGTCTCCCCCCGCCGAGGCCTCCGGCTACTCCTATGATGGCGTAGGCAGCTATTAGATGCCTATAATCTCTGAGCAGTAGTAGGCTGAGGGAGTCCATTGGGCCTAGGCCCCGGGCGATGAGGATGCAGGGAACCCTTCCAAAGCGATCCGCTATGACGCCGCTGAGGAGGTAGAGGGGAGTTGAGAGTCCCATGGCGATAGTCTGAAGCAATCCATACTGGGTGGTGGAGAGGCCGATGATATAGTAGGCGTAGACCGATAGGAAGGCCCAAGTCATTCTCATAGCGAAACCTGAGACGACGGAGACCGCCAGCATCGCCAGGAGGGTTCTACCTCGCTTCAGTGCCTCCAGGGACTCCCTAAATCCGCTTCCACCTCTTCTCTCCCCCTCGTGGAGGGTCTCCATTAGGAGTAGCCCCCTCAGGAGGGCGGCGGTGAAGACGGCCAGTGAGAACATCAATAGACCCAGCCTGACTCCTCTGCCTATACCTAGGATATCGAGGTAGTAGCCGCTGATGAGGGGCATGAAGACCCTTGGGATGGAGGTCATCATCCTATAGGCCCCAAAGGCCACCCCCCGTCGATCCTCCGGGAGGGACTCAGCTATTAGAGCGTTAAAGGCTGGAGAGTAGAGGGATGCGACGGCGTTTAGTATTATCCCTGGAGCCACCTGAATCCAGCTTCTGGCCGTGAAGAGTATTAGGGCCGCCACCACCCTGAGGGAGGTGCCATAGACGATGACCCTCTTTCTACCAATCCTGTCGGCGAGTACGCCCCCTGGGAGTTGGAAGAGGATTCGACTGGTGTTCTGTATCGTCGCCAGGAGGCCGACGATGAGGATCGGTGTTCTCAGTTCCTCTATTAGGTAGAGGGTCCACCAGAGCTCCCAGAGGCTATTGAAGATGTGATAGAGCATGTTGGTCGAGGAGATGGTGAGGATGTTCCTATTGGAGAAGACCTCTCGGAGAACCGCTAACATAGACTTCACATTAAAAAAGGTTTAGGGGACGACGAGGGCTAGGACCGCCTTCTCCGTGTGCATCCTATTCTCAGCCTGGTCGAAGACGACGCTCTGGGGTCCCTCGATGATGTTCTCGGTCATCTCCTCGCCCCTGTAAGCTGGGAGGCAGTGCATGAAGATGGCGTCGGGCTTCGCCAGCTTGATGGTCTCCGCGTTGATCTGATAGGGGGCGAAGTCCCGTTTACGCTTCTCAATGTCTGGCTGACCCATGCTATGGAAGGTGTTCGCATAGACGATGTCTGCATCTCTTAACGCCTCCTCCAGATCGTGGGTGACGACGACCTGGGCGTCGCTCTCCGGGGCGTGTTCCTCACAGAAGTCCATGATGACCTTGGCAGGCTGATACCCCTTCGGTATGGCGACGTAGACATCCATCCCTAATAGGCTTCCGCATACCATCAGGGTCTGACAGACGTTCCAGGGATCTCCGACATAGGCTAATTTCAGTCCTTTAATTCTCCCCTTATGCTCCCTTATGGTCAGCATGTCGGCGAGGCCCTGGCATGGATGTGTGAGGTCTGTGAGGGCATTTATCACGGGGTGAACCATGTATTTGGCATATTCCTCGACGATCTCCTGGCCGTAGGTTCTTATGACTAGGGCATCGCAGTAGCGGTCTATAACCCTCGCGGTATCCTTTATGGGCTCACCCCTTGCGAGCTGCATCTGAGCTGGGGTTGCGTAGAAGCTCTGGGCTCCCAGATGGGCGATGGCGGCTTGGAAGCTGAAGCGGGTTCTGGTGCTATGCTTCTCGAAGATCATCGCTATCGTTC
>Ga0190363_1001961_pt1 | contig 12044 bp, 9 predicted proteins | sample 48721867_MG_FD_161272 | JGI IMG/M metagenome (GOLD analysis project Ga0190363, IMG submission 161272) | Hydrothermal vent microbial mat bacterial communities from Southern Trench, Guaymas Basin, Mexico - 4872-18-6-7_MG | ecosystem: Environmental > Aquatic > Marine > Hydrothermal vents > Microbial...
CTGCTCCCCCTTCTTTTACTACAAAATCTTTCAACTCGTCAATTTCCTTTCGGGAAAAGTCGCGAGGAGACCTAACACCAAGTACTATACCTTTGTTTTGTATGATATTTTCTAAAACTCCAAATCCACTTCCTTTGAAGATCTCTGTAAAATCAAGGATTTCCTCTTTTATACTCAAATCAGGTTTATCGCTCCCATATTTTTTTAATGCGTCTTTATAACTGATTCTGGGAAAAGGAATTTCAAGTTTCTGATGCAGAACTTTATCAAAAACATATTCTAACATTCTCTCAGTTAAAGAAAGTACATTGTCCATATCTACAAAACTCATTTCGAGATCAATCTGGGTAAATTCTGGTTGCCTGTCCTGCCTAAGATCTTCGTCTCTAAAACATCTTACTATTTGAAAGTACCTATCAAATCCTGCAGACATTAATACCTGTTTATATAGTTGAGGTGACTGTGGAAGAGCATAGAACTTACCCGGGAAATTGCGGGAAGGAACTAAGAAATCCCGTGCACCTTCGGGAGTACTTTTAGTTAAGAAAGGGGTCTCTATTTCAATAAAACCTTCGCTACTCAGAAAATTTCTTACGGCCTGGAGTGTATGATGCCTAACAATAATATTTCTCTGCATTTTTGGCCTTCTTAAATCGAGAAATCTCCATCTCAATCTTGTATCTTCCTGAATATTTATCTCATCCTCAATCACAAAAGGAAGTAGAGGAGTGCGGTTTAAGATATCCAGTTTTTCTACTACAACTTCGATTTCTCCTGTGCTTAATTCTGGATTTATCATTTCTTCAGGTCTTCTCCTAACTTTTCCTTCTACTCTTATAACGTATTGCATTCCAAGAGATTTGGCAATTTCAAAGGTCTCTTTTCTACCCGGTTCTACCACAAGTTGAGTTCTGCCATAGCGATCCCTTAAATCAATAAAAATCAATCCGCCGAGATCCCTCACTCTCCTTACCCAACCAGAGAGTACGACCTTTTTACCAATATGATCTGAAGTTAATTCTCCACAAGTATGAGTCCTATACATGGTTATCTCCCCGTGAGGGATGGATAATTTATCATAAATCTTTTTGTATAATAAATCCTTAACAAAATAAGAATTAAAATACCCAGAGCTAAAAATAAAGGAAATCTTAAAGCCACCATTAAGACAAACAGGAATGATACTGCTCTGTACGAGATTTTGGCCATTTGCATGGATTCATCCCAGATGGAAATTATAAAAATAGGGAGTCCAACCAGTGAAGGTATCATCAAAAACACGTCAAATTCTAAAAAAGAATAAATAAATGCAAGAAAGAGAAGAATAGAGGAGAGGATAGTTGCATTCCTTGCTCCCAGGAACACGCCAATAGTGTATTTGCCCGCTGTCTGGTCCCCCTTGATATCCGGAATAGTTGTATTTATGAATACAGCGGATACGAAGAGTATATATCCAAAGGATTGAATAAAGGCCCTTCCCTGGATTTTACCCGTTACAGCCCATCCTGTAAGGAATGCAAGTACTCCGTATCCTATGGCATTTGCCAGCATATCGGCGATTGGACGGGCTTTTAATTCAACGGGTTTTACACTATAAGCCATCCCTAACAAGTAAGAAAGTATGAATAATATAACAAATTTGATACCAAGGAAATAGACAACAATCAAAGATACAAGTGCAAGTATAATTGCATAAATAGTTGCAGTTCTGATACTTATTATATTGTATGGAATCAAAAATAGTTTATTGTTTATCAGATCAGACTCCCTGTCAACAATTTGATTAATAATATATACTGAAGACATCATAAGGCTATAAAGTCCTAGAATCGCCCAGAACTTCCATGGTAAAATGAGAGTAAAATTAAAAGTTTCGAGTGCTGAACCCCAGAAATATCCGAGAAAGAGAAAAGTCCAGACAGGAATCCAGAGAACAGGTCGTAACAGAAAAAAATAATCATACCAGCGAAGATTCAAATCGAATTTTACATTAGATTTATCAATTTCTTTTTTTACTTTCATAATTAAATGATAAAACCCAGAGGAGCGATATGCAAGCATTTAACGGCACTATACTCACATAGTCAATTGCTCCCCAACTTCACATAATATATCTTATGTTAACTTAAATAGGCATATGAAATACAGCGGCTTAAATAAAACTCCTCTATTTCAGTTATGGTACTCATTATAGAATTTTTAAAGAGTTTCTTCTTTCAATTTCTTTCAATCATTTTGAATTTACTGTACAATTTCCATGTGTATTTTACTTTTAATTTTGATATTACTCCTCGCATAATTTATATTACTTATTGACTATGATATACTTATTACAATATCATCAAATAACACCTCATGGAAACTGCTCTGGAACCTTTGTTACACCAAGGATTTTCGAAAGTCATATTAAAGAATTATGCAAAATGGGAATAAAAACTTTAACAAGAGAGAATTATATGCACATACTACTCCACCCCCCAAACGAAAACTTTGTACTAATTACTTTTGATGACGGGTATGAAAATGTTTATAAATATGCTTTTCCTATTCTTGAGAAATATGGTCTAAAAGCGGCCGTATTTCCAATCACAGCATATATAGGTAGGGTAAACCTATGGGAGGTTCCTTTCCTTGGCCGTCATGCTCATTTATCAAGGTCTCAGATAGTAGAACTACACAGAGCCGGATGGATAATTGGTTCTCATACAGTTACACATCCTGATTTGAGAAAATTGGATGAGCAAAAGTTAAAGGTGGAACTTGGAGTATCCAAGAAATCACTGGAAGACATTATTGGTGATGAAATACAGGCCTTGTCCTATCCTTATGGCCTGTACAATGCAAAAGTCAAGAAAGCTGTTAGAGATGCTGGGTACAACATTGCTTTTAAATCCGCGGGTAAATTAAAGTTTCCTTTAGATTTTTTGGAGGTCCCCAGAAGGAGTGTATATATATCTGATTTTTTTATTCGTACAAAACTAAATCCTACTTATGAAAGATATTATCTGCTGTTTGAGAGAGTGGCTAATTATTTTGCAAGATTGAGCCCAGCTTACCTCACTATTTTCTCAAAGTCAGCCATGTAACAACAACTGTAGTAGCAATTTGCAGAATTTGCGCGTAATCCTGCCACCATTTTAACGTAACTGGTTTAACGTATATTATATCCCCAGGTTTTATTTCTAGAGGATTTTTTAGTTTTTTGTTAGCTCGATATACCGTGGGTTTCCTGGACGCCCTATCAGTGAACCCTCCACAATATGAAATATACGTGGAAATGCCGGCTCCGGGTAGATAAGGTACCGGCTGAGGGTTCTTAACTTCACCAGCTACAAAGACCTTGTCAGTAAATGGTGGTATATAAAGGGTGTCATCGGGCATAATATACGTATCGAGGGTAACTTTGCCTTTCTTAGCTGAATAAATATCTTCAACTATTGAATAGCTTCTCAGACCTCCAGCCAGGTTGATAATCTCGCTCACTTTTAGACTATCTTTAACCTCAATCTTTAGAACATTAGCATCGAAGGTGAGTATAAAGTTACCAGATAATGCCTGAACCTCCCGGGTGGCAAAACTTATTACTGGATAGCCTTTCACTGCACCAACCACCACTACTCCACTCTTCACAAGAGGAATGTAAACCTTGTGCATTGTGGCTACCAGTGGATTTTGTGAATAATCTCCCTCCATGTAAAATTTCCTAAGGTTAATATTGTAAACATCTCCATTTACAGAAAATACTTTGATTCTTGAAATATCTGCGTCATAGGAACATTTTCCGCTTGAAATAAGTATATCCACAAGTCGCGCTGTGGAAAAGCTTCTTACTGGCCCTGGGTTGTTAATTCTTCCATAAAGAAAAATATTGAATCGTCTCGGTTTTAACAATCGCACATCGAATTCTGTACCCTTGTAATATTTGGAGTACCAGATTTGTAAACTGTCTTTAAGCTGAGCGATGGTAAGCCCAGCAGCCTTTTTAAAATCAAGAACAGAATGAATACCAGGCATGGAAGACTGAGTGCTCTGTAAGATTGTTGTACTCAGGTCTGGCAAAGGAAGCGTAAGCGCTATTTTCCCGTTTAGATCCACCATGGCTATATAGGAAGTTCCAAGGTCTTTTATTAGGATCTCCAGACTATCCCCGGGACCTAAAGTATACTCTGTTTCTTTAATAAAAGTATAGGGTGCTTCTCCAATCTGTACATTACCAGCTTCATATTGAAAAAGAAGAAATAATAACGCTATCTTGAACATTTTATCCTCCCTCCACCATATTGTTAATTTCCTCCATTAAAACCTCGAGTATCTCTTCTTCTTTAACTCTTTTTATAATTTTACCTTTTTTAAATATCACACCCTTACCGGGTTCTGCAGCAATGCCTATGTCTGCTTCACGAGCCTCACCTGGACCATTTACCTCGCATCCCATAATAGCCACCTTTATAGGATATTTAATCGATTTTAACTTTTCCTCAACCTTTTTAACAAGGCTTACAAGATCTATTCTTGTCCTTGCACAGGTGGGGCAGGATATAATTAAAGGCCCATTGGCTCTGATACCAAGGGATTTGAGGATTTCCCAGGCTACCTCGACTTCTTTTACCGGATCTTCGGTCAAAGACACCCTAATGGTATCTCCCACGCCTTCAAGTAAAAGAGTTCCAAGGGCTATGGCAGATTTTACAGTACCCGGCAGCAGGGGACCTGCTTCTGTTACACCGATATGAATTGGGAACTGGATTTTGGAACTTAATTCCAGGTTAGCTTCAATAGTCTGTATCACGGAAGAAGACTTGATAGAAACAACAATATCTTCAAAACCATTTTCTGTAAAATAATTAACCCACCGGATTGCACTCTCAACCAGCCCTTGAGAAGTAACCCCATGATACTTATCAATCAGATCTATTTCTAGGGATCCGGAGTTTACTCCTATTCTAACAGCTTTTTTATTTTGTTTAAGAGACTCTATTATTTCCAGTACTTTCTTTTTATCCCCGATATTACCTGGATTTATGCGTATTTTGTCAGCTCCTGCCTCCAGAGCCCCTATAGCCAACCTGTAGTTAAAATGAATATCAGCAATGAGAGGGACATCTGTTTGCTTTCTGATTTCTCTAAATGCTTCTAAAGACCTTCTATCGGGTATTGCTATCCTTATCAGTTCACAATCTGCGTTGGATAATTCCTCTATCTGCCTCAAGGTTGCATCTATGTCAACTGTAGATGTGGAAGTCATAGATTGAACTCTTACTGGATTATTCCCCCCTATTCCGATATCTCTAACTTTTACTTCTCTGGTTTTTTTTCGTGGTTTTAGCATTGGGGTTATTTTACACTTGCTTTTCTAATCTTTCAAGTTGACTGTGCAATCACCCTAATTTATCCTATTGCCATGTGTAAAATAGATGTGGACCGCATAAGAAAAGATTTCCCTATCCTCAACAGGGAAATCAATGGACACAAACTTATATACCTCGATAACGCTGCTACATCTCAGAGACCTTGGCAAGTTGCTCAAGCGGTGTATGATTTCTATACCAAACATAATGCCAATATCCACAGAGGATTGCATACTCTGAGTGAAGAGGCTACAGAGATGTACGAAGAAGCACACAGGGCTGTCAAAGAATTTATTAATGCACGTACATGGGAAGAGATAATTTTTACCAGAAATACCACAGAAGCTATTAACCTTGTTGCTTATTCTCTTGGCGTTCGTAGATTTAAGCCTGGCGATGAAATCATAATAACAATGATGGAACATCACTCAAATATGGTTCCCTGGCAAATGCTGAAAGATCTTTACGGTATAAAACTCCATTATATAAAATTGAGACCAGATGGTACCCTTGATTTGGAACATTATCGTTCTCTTTTGTCTCCCAATACCAAACTCGTCTCAGTGGCTCATGTGTCCAATGTACTTGGTGTTATTAATCCTGTGAAAGAAATTATAAAACTTGCCCATGATGTAGGTGCTTTAGTTTTGATAGATGCTGCTCAAAGCGCACCCCATCTAAAACTTGATGTTCAGGATATAGATTGTGATTTTATGGCTTTTTCTGGACACAAAATGTTAGGGCCTACAGGTATTGGTGTATTATATGGAAAAAAAGAATTGCTCGAGGAGATGGATCCTTTTCTTCGAGGGGGAGATATGATAAAACAGGTCAAAATTGAGGGAGCTAGCTGGAATGATCTTCCCTGGAAATTTGAAGCTGGGACATCTAATATTGCAGGAGGTATAGGTCTCAAAGCTGCAATAGAGTATCTTCAAAATATAGGGATGGATTGTATTTTCGAGCATGAGAAAGCACTTGCAAAATATACCATTAATAAGCTAAAAGAGATAGAGGAAGTCAAATTATTCGGACCCGAGGAACGGATTGGTGTAATTTCTTTTATAGTAGAAGGAATTTCCCCGGATCTGGTGGGAATTGCTATGAACGAAAAGGGAATAGCAATTCGCACTGGGTGTCATTGTGCTCAACCACTACATGAATTCTTTGGGATTAGAGGAACGGCACGGGCTAGTTTCTACCTATACAATACCTTCGAAGAAGCAGATAAATTTATTGAAAGGTTGAAAGAAATCATAGCACAGTCAAAAAAAATAAATGTTATATAAAGATTCGGGCGTTAATATATCTCACGCAGAAAAATTAGTCGAATTTATCAAAAGAATAAACAAGAGAGCTGAAAAAAATATAGGGCCCTTTGCTGCTGAAATAGAAATTCTCGACATAATAAAAAACTATAAGAATCCTACTCTGCTGATGTCTACAGATGGTATAGGAACCAAAATAGATCTCGCACTTGAATGGAATTATTTGGATTTCCTGGGCTATGATCTTGTAGGGATGTGTGTTAATGACATAGCAACAGCCGGGGCAAGACCGCTTTTTTTCTTAGACTATTATGCCACTTCAAAGCTTCAACTTGAGATTGCCCAAAAAGTACTCCAGAGTATAGTTAATGCATGTGAAGACGCCGGCTGTGTTCTCGTAGGAGGTGAAACTGCTGAACTTCCGGGACTCCTTTTAAATAGCAGATTCGACGTTGCAGGTTTTGTAGTAGGCATCCAGGAAAAAGACAAAATTCCCTACCCAGAAAAGGTGAAAATTGGTAATATACTCATAGGTTTTCCTTCCACTGGTCTCCATAGTAATGGATATTCACTTGTAAGAAAAATTGTCAACGAGTTAAATCTTTCCCCGGAAGTAAGAATAGATAATAGAACGCTTAAGGAGATTCTATTGGCGCCTACAAAACTTTATTCTAACCTTATGAGCGATATTTTCCAGAATTTTGAGATTCATGGAGCGGCTCATATCACAGGTGGAGGGATTCCCGGTAACCTAAGGAGGATCTTAAACCAGGAAGTCAATGCAGTATTAAATAGAGAGAGTTGGGAAATGCCGCCTATATTTAATAAGCTTGCGGAATGGGGAAAAATCCCGGAAGAAGAAATGTACAATGTTTTCAATATGGGGATTGGATTTATCATAATAATAGATAAAAATGCTTTACGGGATATGGAAACATTTTTAAGGGAAAGAGGAGAAAAGTTTTTTGTAATCGGTGAAGTCATTAAAGGTAAAGGGGAGGTAATTTTAATTTAAAACCACTGATTCTCTTTATACCATTTGTAAACCACAGGAAAACCCCGATAAACATCATATTGAGGCTTGAAACCCAGTTCTTTTTCTATTTTTTCGGTACTGCCCAACCAGTATTTTTCTCTTAGTTCCTTCAGTTTATCCATATTTAACATCGTGGCTTTTTTAATTAATCTGGAAAAAAGTTCCGTTATAGAAAATACAGGGGTCATAAAAATTAAAGGCATCTTCAGTGTTATATAGTGTTTTTTCTTTAACAAAGTCTTAAGGAATTCAGCTATTTCGCTCAAGCTGTAATTTATGCCATCAGCTACAAAGTAGATTTTATACTCTGCAACTTCCGATTGCAAGGATTTAACTATTATATTTATAAGGTCTTTGACATATATCAAGTTGATGTATTTTTCACCGGCAGGAATAGGAAACAGCCCGGCTTTTGCATATTTAAAAAATCTGGCTGTTTCTCTGTCTCCTTCTCCATAAACACTGGAGGGACGGAAAATCGTATAGGGAACTTCTAGATGATTAATAATATAATTTTCGGCCATTAACTTGCTTTTCCCGTACCAGCTTACTGGCTCCGGTGGGTCATCCTCTTGTCTTAAATTATTTTTATCAATTGATGGACCCTGGGCTGATTGAGAGCTGAGAAAAATAAACCTTTTCAAGGATTTATTGTACTTATTGATTGCATCTACTAGATTTCGTGTCGAAATAAAATTTCCTTTGATAAAATCTTCTTTACGTACGGCTTTAATAACCCCTCCGCAGTGTATCAGGTAATCCAATTCACTAACAAAATCTTTAAGTGAATCTGGATTTAGATAATCTCCGTATACAACTTTAATTTTTTCACTATCCTGAATTTGTAGTACTCCACCATCTTTCCTGCGTAAAATTTTTACATTATAGTCAGACTCTGTAAGTAGATTCACAAGATGTCGACCAATAAAGCCGGATGCCCCCGTGATACCAATATTCATATTGATGTATTTTATAAAGCAAGAAGTTTATAATATCAAATATGTACGAATTTTTCCGTAATAAATTGAAAATTATAGGTATTGATGAAAATGGCTATGGACCTCTTTTAGGCCCACTAATCATAACTGGGATTAAGATTGAATTAGAAGGTGAAGATCCACTTATCGAGACAGAAGTTGCTCAATTTAAAACGCCGTTTACGTTAAAAGATAGCAAATATATTTTTAATCGCAGTGGTCACTCTTACAAAAGAGGAGAACAGATTGTTTTCGAGCTTTTAGACATTATGGACATAAAAGCTAGGACATTTCAAGAACTACTGGACTTAATTTCTATAAATGAGATTAATATCCAGGAATATAATCTTAAGGATTTTAAAATTCCAACTTTTCAAGATAAATTGACTAAAACTGAATTTTCAAATTATTGGAAGAAAGCAGGTTTCTTTTTTAAAGATGTTAAAATCAATGTAATCATGCCGGATAGATTTAATAGGGAGATAGAGCAGTTTAATAATAAATCTATAGTCGATTTTAAGGGCTTCATGGAAGTAGCAAACCAATTAATTTATGAGGATGGATATCATGTATTATGCGGGAAAATTGGAGGAACAGAGCATTATTCTCGCTTTTTTAAGGCTCTAAATTTAAATTTTAAAATAATTAAAGAAAGAAGAGTATACTCAGAATATCTTCTTAATGGAAGGCATCATGTGTATTTTCTTTTAAATGGAGACGAAATGTATTTACCCATAATGCTTGCTAGTATTATTGGTAAATACATTAGAGAGCTTTTTATGCTGGCTCTTTCCAGGAAACTGGGGTTTAATACTGAAATTCCATATGCATCAGGATATAGACATGATCAAAAAACCTATGAATTGCTAAAAATGCTCAACCATGATGACAAAAAGAAATGGGTTAGAATACGGTAGGAGGATGATACTCCCCTACTCTTTTTAGTTTACAAGATTATAATACGAGATATCACTGAGAAACTTTTCTGTTTTATTCTTAAGAAATAAACACCACTTTTCAGATTACCAGGAATTGTTACTTTACGCTGGCCAGCATTCATAAATTCGTGAACAATAATTTTTATTCTTCTACCTTCAACATTAAATAATTCCAATGTGGTGAAGCCGCTCTCTGGTAATGCAAATGTAACTTCCCTGCCATTAAGATGTACAATTTTATCAACGATTTTGATATTGGTTGAGTTTCCAGTATCTCTTTGTTCTTCGAATATAGGAGACGTGACCAGAATTACTCTTTCACTATAAGGGTTTTCATCAGGGTCATTGGAGTATATAAGAAGAGTATCTTCATATATTGAATTTATAAGAGTGGTATCTACAATAACTGATACGATCTGGGTATCACCAGGTGCCAAGGAGAATATCTTAGGTGATACATTAACAATCCATACTCTGTGTTTTTCAATATTATTTACACTTAGTGTAGCGGTACCGTTGTTTATCACATAGAAGCTTCCAGTTACAAAATTAGTATGTTGGGGTGTAGCATTCACTGCCGCAAGAGCGTCCAGCATTCCGCTTCCGTAATAGTTATCTTTGCCAGAAGTTCCAAGATCGTAGGCCGTAGTTTCTAGAATACTATCGATCATTGCGATTGGTAAATCGGGGTTTTTTTGAAGCATTAGAGCTACAACACCAGCCACATGAGGACATGCCATGGAAGTTCCGGTCCACCCACTCACATATCCATTGTTAGTGCTGTAATCTAAGGAAGTTATGCCAGGTGTACCTCCAGGAGCAGCGATATCAGGTTTCATAAGACCGGGAGGATATGGATAGTCGCTGTAATGGGTAGTATTCCATTCTGTTGGTCCATAACTGGAGAAACTGGCCCTTGAACTATCCTGATTCAGGGCACCGACAGCAATTACTGCGTTTTCGCCTCCACCATAGTCACCATTCCCATTCCGTGGGTTCCAGGGAGGAGGAACATCTGCTGGTGAATATATATCTTGTGGAAGTGTATAATGGTAATCCCCATCTCCTTCTGAATCGTACAGATCTCCATTTCCTGCTGCAACAATCCATGGGACCCCTGCAGCGTAAAGATTTGCTGCTGTTTGTCGCGACCAGTCCTTAATATAGTCATTGGGATCGGGAAATCCTGCGGACATAGAAAGAAGGTCAGCATTATGATCAAGCGCGAATTGAACTGCCTGACCCATCATGGTGTTGTCCCCATTACCAGAATCATCGAAGATTTTTAACGCCATTATTATGGCATCCGGTGCCACACCTGTTTGTGTTCCTGCGGTTCCATCACCGGCAATAGTCCCTGCAGTGTGAGTACCATGACCATTAACATCTATAGGTTCATTGTCATTGTTACCAAAGTCATATCCATGATTTGGGTAAGCAGACCCACCATCCCACATATGATCCTGTAAATCGTAATGGTTATAATTTACACCAGTATCAAGATGCGCAACGAGCACTCCTGATCCAGTGTATCCGAGGCTCCATACACTATCTGCTTTAATTGCAAGAATGTTCCAGACAATAGCTTTATCTTTCTCAGCTGATTCAAATTCAATTATTTGAGAGTTTAAATATTTCGTACCGAAGAGTGTGAGCTTTTTGTTTTTAAATATATAACCTACATCTTCTCTATCAGCTATTTTTTCAAGTTCTTCTGGGGCAATTTCACAGGATATAGAATTATTTATCCAGAAGGTTTTAATATTCCGCACCTTACCCTGAATTTCAAGATCCTTCAAGTACTGAAGAAGGGGTTTCTGATCCTCCTGAGCGAACTCTTTCAGGATTTTAGCCACTTCATGTCGTCTTCGTAAGCGAGGGAAACTGGAAAATTTTTCCTTTAAATAACGGTAATTTAACTTTTTCTTTAGCGAAATTGTCACTGGTATGAGAGATTCCTTTGCAGTTTTGATCTCTGTCATTAATTCTGGCTCTATCTTAGGTAAAATTATATCATAGGAAAATTGAGAGCATTGAACTTCTTTGCTTGTAAGGTCTATATAGAGTGGATTAGGTGTTGCTATTATATCAGGAGTCCCCATCTCGACATAGGTTACAAAGGCAAGAATATCCCGATCTTTATTAAATCCCTGCCATGAGGTAAACCGTGTTGCAACTTCTATTGGATGGTTGGTATAATAATACAGATATCCATCCTGAAAGATGGAGTGATAGTAAATAGAGTCCACAATGTCCTTAAACCCGGTTTCAGAACATTGGATATTAATGTATTTTCCGTATAATGTTCCTTTAGGGGGTAAACCCATGCTGATGGTGAATAATGCAAAGAATATAAGCTTCATTATACCCCCTTCTTTTATATTTTTATAAAGCCAACATAGAGTGATGTCAAAGTACAAGTAATCCTTAGAAGATCGAACTTTAATACATAGCAATAAATTGCTTGTAATCTATTG
>Ga0190363_1001962_pt1 | contig 12039 bp, 15 predicted proteins | sample 48721867_MG_FD_161272 | JGI IMG/M metagenome (GOLD analysis project Ga0190363, IMG submission 161272) | Hydrothermal vent microbial mat bacterial communities from Southern Trench, Guaymas Basin, Mexico - 4872-18-6-7_MG | ecosystem: Environmental > Aquatic > Marine > Hydrothermal vents >...
AGAGATAAGGCTAAAAGTGATGCGATGGTACAGGCCGAAAGCGCATTTCACCATGCTGTTGGGTAACTTCACTCGTAGAACTCTTTAAACAGTCTGGAGGCTAAATCGATCACTTTTCTAGCGTATTTTAGAGCCTGTTCGGCGTCTTCTTGGATGAACAACCTTGAGGCGGGTATGCCTCCAACCTCACCCCTCTCCACTCGGGGTTTAAGTATCCAGTACCTGTTTCCCTTCTTCGTTGCGACCCTCTTAGCCCCCAGCTCGCTGAGCCTTTTCCTCAACTCGGCCATCTTCCTGCCGAACGTTCCGTCATCTTTTATGACGCCCGCATCCTTAACCAAGTCGAGTAGCAGCGGGGGAGTCTCCCTCAGCCCCTCAGGTCTGTAAGGAATCGGGCTGAACTGAGGGTAAAAACCCTCCTTTCTCATTTTCCTGTAGGTGGGATGTAGCTTCACCTCCCTGAATAACGGCCTTAACACGTCAAACCTCTTCGTAAACCTCTCTTGCCTCTCCTCCCCTTTGGCGTACGAGCCGAACAGGACTAGAGAGTTCAGAGTTAGGCATTGCTCAATCCTCTTGACCAATCACTGGAGGAGCTCCGTTACCCCCTCCTAACTCTCGCTTCTTCCCTAAGCATCAAACCCCACTTGAATGAGGGAGTTCCCCGCTTCTAAAGGGTGTTCCTATTTCACCACCCTAATTTAGGCAAATTAATCTATGGGTTATAACCGTAAACTTTATAGCTCAGGCCGAAAAATCTCAGAAAGAGTGGATTAAAAGGGGCCTAAACCGAGCTTGTGGCTCTACGAGCACGAGGCTAAGGAACTGTTTGCACAGGCGGGCATACCCGTCCTTGAGGGGGGTCTAGCCTCCTCTCCAGAGGAGGCGGTGAAGATAGGTCTCGAAGTGGGCTTCCCCGTCGCCGTCAAGGCCCAGATACTCGGGGGCGGTAGGGGTAAGGCGGGTGGCGTTCTGTTCGCCGAGGACGAGAAGGAGCTGAGGTCGTGTGTATCTTCCCTCCTCGGCTCCACCCTAAAGGGGCACATAATCCGGAAAGTTAGAGTCGAAAAGAAGGTGCAGGCGCGGAGAGAGCTCTTCCTCAGCGTCATCGTGGACCCCTCCTCGAAGGCCTACTCGCTGCTGGCCTCTAGGGAAGGAGGAGTGGACGTGGAGCTCCTGACGAAGCGTCCCGGAGCCCTAGTGAAGTTCAGAGTCGACCCTATCAAGGGTCTGAGGCCGTTCGAGGCTAGGAAGATAGCGAAGCTCATCGGATATAGGGGCCGACAGATGCTGGATCTCTCCCGAGTGATCTATGCTCTTTTCGAGTTCTCCCAGAGGTTCGATGCAGAGCTTGCGGAGATAAACCCCCTCATGGAAACGAAGGACGGAGGCTTCGTCGCTGCCGATGCCAGGGTAGTCCTCGACGACAACTCTCTCTACCGGCACCCCGAATTCTCTAGAATCCTGGAGGAGAGGCTTTCAGAACTCCCCGAGGACGAAAGGAAGGCGAAGGAGTGGGGCATCGCCTACGTCGCCCTGGACGGGAACATAGGGGTCATAGGGAACGGGGCGGGCCTGGTGATGGCAACCCTCGACATGGTCTCCCTCTACGGGGGGAGACCCGCTGACTTCCTGGACATAGGAGGGGGGGCCTCCGCGGAGAGGGTATCAAAGGCCCTTTCCATCCTCGTAGAAAACCCGCGTGTGAAGGTCATCCTCATCAACATCTTAGGCGGGATAACGAGGTGCGACGAAGTGGCGACGGGGATAGTGGAGGTCATGAGGTCGAGGGGCATTAGGAAGCCCGTCGTGGTGAGGATGGTGGGAACGAGGGCGGAGGAGGGGAGACGCATCCTGGAGGAGAACGGAGTCCACGTGCTCGACAGCATGGAGGAAGCCGCCAAGAAGGCTGTAAAGCTGGTGGGAGAATGACCATCCTCGTCGATTCGAGCACGAAGATAATCGTCCAGGGGATAACTGGGAGAGAGGGCTCCTTCCACACGAAGCTCATGCTTGACTACGGGACGAAGGTGGTGGCCGGGGTGACCCCGGGCAAGGGAGGCCAGAAGATCCACGGAATCCCCGTCTACGACTCCGTCGAGGAGGCACTCACCCACCATGAGGCCGACGCCTCCATCATATTCGTCCCCGCCAGGTTCGCCAAGGACGCCGCCCTGGAGGCCATAGAAGCCGGACTGGACCCCGTAGTCATCATAACAGAGCACATCCCGGTGAGGGACTCCATCGAGATCATGGCGTACGCCGAGAAGGCCGGTGTCCACGTCATCGGCCCCAACACCCCTGGCATAATCAGCCCAGGGGAGTGCAAGCTGGGCATAATGCCCACGAGGATGTTCTCGAAGGGCAGGGTGGGCATGGCCTCGAGGAGCGGCACACTCATCTACGAGATAGCCTGGGCCGTAACCTCACAGGGCCTGGGGCAGACCACGTGCCTAGGTCTTGGGGGCGACCCCGTGGTGGGTATGAGCTTTGTGGACGTCCTCAAGCTCTTCGAGGAGGACGATGAGACGGAGGCGGTTGTCCTCATAGGCGAGATAGGAGGGAACATGGAGGAGCTAGCAGCCGAGTACATCTCTAAGCACGGCTACAGCAAGCCCGTGATAGCGTACATCGCGGGGAGAACAGCCCCTCCCGGGAAGCGCATGGGCCACGCCGGGGCCATCATCATGGGTGAGACAGGCTCAGCCCGGAGCAAGATAAATGCCTTTAGGGACGCAGGAGTCCAAGTAGCCGAGCGACCATCCCAAGTGGCAAAGCTACTGGAGAGAGCGTTACGCCAGCAGAGAACCCAGTGAAGATCTATGACTGCGTTACATGTACGCTTAAGCTTGCACATGTGAGTGAACCAGCCTAGTTTTACGTGCTATATAGCTCACATTGCAGGATATTTATGAGCCATCAACTATATAGTTATATGGTGATGTAGTTGAGAAAGTATGTTACTATATCCGTCCTGAGGGAGGTTAAAGAGCTGCTTGAGGGGGAGAAAGGGGATAGAGGTTGGAGCGAGTTTTTGCTGGAACTGTACAGGGAGGCGAAAACCGCCAGGGCGAGGATGGCCTTTGAAGAACTCAGGCAACTGTTTAGCGAAGAAGATCTGGAGAGGATGTCGGAATCCAGTAGAGAGTTTAGGAGGGGGTTTAAATTTAGATGAAGCTAATTGACACAAGCGTACTAATAGATAGTCTCAGAAGAGGCAACTACGAGGAAGGATCGATCTCCGTAATCACGTTGATTGAAGTGCTTAGGGGCATATCTCCGGAGAAGAGAAACAGAGTGAAGCAACTGCTTGAGAAGAGCTTCAACGTGTTGAGCATTGATAACAAAGTGATAATGAGATACTGCGAACTCTATGGATCGCTGAAACGAGAGGGGCGATTGATCCCAGACACTGACTTACTCATAGCGGCGACAGCGATCGAAAATGGCCTAGTCCTGGCAACAAAAGATAAGGATTTCGAACAGTTGAGGAAACTCGGCTTAAAACTGGAACTAAGAAGCGGGTGATATGCACGCCGTAGTAACAGCGATCCGCTTCTTAGCCCCTTTGAGTGCCTGTGTACGCCCCCGTCACTCTTCAATCACGATGAGTCCTAGCTCCTTTAGCTTGCTGACCGACTTAGACTTCTGCTCTCCCACGCTTAGACCTCCGGGAAAGCTTTCGAGCCTAAATTCCTCACTGCCTTTGATGTGAACTATCTTGAGCTTGACCGTGCCGAAAATACCCTTCTTAACTTCAACCATCCTGTCCTTATCATATGCAATCCAGCCCAAAACTTTGTTAAAGCCGCGCTCCTCAAGAGCCCTAGCGAGTTCCTCCCCCTCAAGTTTCGTCAGCTCCGCCGCGGCCTTCCAGTCAAGAGCCTCAAACACCTCACCAGCCACCGGCAGGAGGCGCTTCTTAGACACCCTAGGAGCAAAGACGACGAAATAGTTCTCAGTGAGAACAAGTGTCCCTAACTCCCTGCCTAACTTAACGTTCACCGCCATAAGCGGCTTGCCGAACGGCTTAGGTTTGGATAACATCCTTAATTTTAATAATGATGAAAAACACCAAATAAGCCCTCTCGACTCCCATAATCTGTTGAGGTCGAAGTAGACTGAGGTTAACCTCCGAAATCATTATATTACGTATATACGTATGTATGGCTGGATGGTGAATTGACTACGAAGGTTAAGGTTACGTTGTCGTTGAGGGAGGACTTAGTTAGGCGGACGAAGAGTAGGTTGGCTTTAGAGGGCAGAAGCCTCAGTGATTTGGTAGAAGAACTCCTAGCTACATACGACACGCTTGAGTTCTTGGATCGGCTCTGCGAGTCGTTGAATCTAAAGAAAAGGTTCTGTACGGGCCCAGAGGTTAAAGCGGACAGGCCGTTGGGAGTTAAAGCCGAGGACGTTGTGAGGGAGCTTAGGGATGAGCGTGCGAAGCGTGTATCTGGATACTAATGCTATAGCCAAGAGATACGTTGTGGAAGAACACACAGGCCGAATTGACGAGCTATATGATAGGGCGCACGCTGGAGAAATGATAATAGGCTTCTCCACGTGGAATATAGGCGAGTTGGCTGGCGTATTGAGCAAGTATGAGAGGAGAGGTGTCTTAACCAACGCTAAGGACTTGTTTGAGAAGTTCATGGGAGAAACCAGGCTCCTAATGAAGCTTGGTCAGCTAAAGCTTATTCCACTGAATCTTGACATCATCGTCTCAGCCATAGGTTACGTGTTCAAACACGGTATTTACATAGCTGACGCCGTCCAACTGACATCAGCCAAGGATTTTGACGCATTCCTCACCTACGACAAAAAGCTTGTTCAAGTAGCACGTACGGAGGGATTAAACGTTATAACTTGAATGAGAGTCGAAACCGGCTCATAGTCTTAGAGCGATCACACCGGCCATATGGTTGTTCTGGGTTAGTTTTTAGTCGTTGGCGAAGCGTCCATATGTCTCTGTGAGAACGCCTAATCTGGAGGTCGAAAGATGGAAGAGACTGAGAAGAGGGGTGTGGAATGGCTTAGGAGGGGTGGGAGGATGCTGAAGGAGCACTGTCCAACATGCAACTCGTCCCTCTTCGAGGTTTGATGGAGAGGTTAAGTGTCCGGGGTGTGGCAGAGTGGTCATGACCGTCGGAGAGAGACTGTCTGCCCTGAGAGTCGTCGAAAAGCGGCTCATGTACGAAGTCGAGGAGACGCTTGTAAGGCTTGTCAGGGAAGTCAAGGGAGCTCTTTCCAAAGCCAAAAACCTTGAAGAAGCGCTTAGGTACAGTCAAGCCCTATACATCCTTCTTGCATCTCTAGACCTCGCCAAAAGGATGGCGGAAGAGGGTGGGTCAGCGAGGGTCCCATCCCAAAGCTGATTCTCGTCATCCTCATCCTCAAGATAAACATCACTGAGACGCGAAAAATTTCTAACCTAGCCTCTGCGAACTAAAGTCTCGCGGTCGATAGCGTTAGACCACTTCCACAAGCTTACCGCCATAATAGAGCAGTTCCTTCCCCCACCAACACTTCGGACACCATATCCTTACACATCCATCAGGCCCTTCATGCAACACTTCAGCCCTCAACTTCCCCCCACACCTTGGGCAGCGATCATCATCCCGTCTCCTTCTCAAACCCAGGGCTTTTCTCGTAGTCGATTTTTCTGTTCGGTAATTCACTCCGGACAGCCTGTCACGCGCCGTTCTCCCACCCCACCAAACCTTGTGAGATAGGCCAATTTAATGACGGTGCAGCTCACCTCAGGGGTAGCGAAACCTCAGTGGCAGGTACCATGTTGTGATTGTCAAGTCTTTTAAAAAGATTTTTACCCGAACAAGTTACTCCAAACTTTTATTGAAATAGACATTACGTGTAGAGTCTTCTAGGCTAAGTGTTCTTTGGGATGTGTGTTGCTGTCTGATTGCGGGAAAGAAGCCGCCTAACGCAACCAAAAACTTGCATTTTAGTGTTTACAGCGACATAGCTACATGAGTAATAGCAAGGGTTTTTCAGCCGAGGTCTCAGCGAGGACGGGTGCGTGGGTATGGTTTTACGGCGGTTCGACTTCTCCCAACTTTTCGCTGGCTGGTTCTCCTCCTAACCCCCAGTTCTCCTTAGGGACTTCGTGTATCAGAACCTCCACAGCTTCCCGTGGCACGCCTAACTTCGTGAACACGTCGGTTATCCCAGAGATAACTTTTCTCTTGGCGTCTTCCGAGAAGCCGGACCAGACGTATACGTGGACCAGAGGCATGTCATTATCCTTTATACAGAGTTGCTTAATAAAATTGTCTCTGTAAACTTGGCGCTAATTAGAAAAAGGGTCTCTAGATTTCGAATATCTTACTATGTTTAGCGACGTTGACAACCCGCGTCCTTCCCAGAATGTGTTCCCTGCCCCCTCCCTCATGTATGTGGCCACAGACGCATAGGCGAGGCTGCTCACGCTCGATGAACTCCCTGATCGCCCTCGAGCCGGCGTGGCGGCCGTCTGGAAGCTCGTCGACGCTCGTCCCGTATGGAGGTGTGTGGGTCGCCAGCACCAGCCCCTCGACGCCGGAGAACCGTGCCAAGAGCCTCTCCACCTCGTCCTCCCCAAGCTCGAACGGGGTGCTGAAGGGCGTGGGTGTGGAGCCGCCTAAGACTCCTATCTTCACGTCCCCCACGTCTACGACGCGGCCGTGGGCGTAGGTCAGGCCAAACTCACGGCAGGCATCCTCGACCTCGGAGGGTGGGTCGCAGTTGCCTGGAGTAACTACGACTCTGCGTCCGATGGTTGAAAGAACCTCGCAGACCTCCCGTAGGCCGTGTCCGAAGTTGGAGATATCGCCGCAGACCACGACGACATCCGCTCTCGCCGCAGACTTGAGCAGGTTTTTAGTCAGACTCACGTCGCCGTGCAGATCTGACACAGCGAACAGGCGCATTACATGAGGTGTCAATGCGAACCGATAAAAAACGTTTGCCTCTTATTCGGATATCTGTTGCTTGAAACGTAGTCTAGTTTTCTTGACTTTTCAGTCTATGAACATAGAATTAATTGCTTCAATTTTTGTGTTAAATCCGGTGAGGCCGATGGGGTCTGACGAGACGTTTGAGGCGATAGCCCACCCACTTAGGATTAAGATTCTGAAGCTACTGGCTGAAAAGCCCATGGGATTCTCGGAGTTGAAGAGGAAGCTTGGGATTAAGAGTAGCGGTAAGCTGGATTTTCACCTGAAGAAGCTTGGAAGCCTCATAGCCTTGAACAGCGAAGGCAAGTACGCGTTAACCAGTGAAGGCTACGCAGCGCTACAGGCCGTAATCACCGTCAAGAGGTACGGTTGGCAGAGGAGAGCTTTCGTCATAAACGTAGTGGCCTACGTCGTAGCCGTAGCCTTCACGTCGTCGAAGATTCTGTGCGTGGGAGCCAAGCCAGTATACTTGGCTGTCCTGATGTTGGCGACTTCATGGTTTGCTTTCTACAACTACTGGTCCATCGTAAAGAGGAAGATCTTCAAAATATGAGGGGCCTCTCCGGACCTTTTTACTGGAATCTCCTCGACAGGGTCGCTTTGTGCAACCTCATAGTTACGTACGTCACGGCTGCTGTGTAGGCTGCCAGGATAAGCGCGGCGAATCTGGGTGCCACCTGGACGTTTAAGCCGACCGATGCCCTGAACAGCTCCGTCGTGTAGGTTAGGGGTGAGAGGAGGGACAGCATCTTGAGCGGTGTCGGCATGACCTCTATCGGTATGAATATCCCGCTTATGAACACCATCGGGAACTTCACGAGGGAGGAGAGCATCATCACTGTGGCTGGCACATCGCTTGGATAAGCCGACATCGCCAGTCCGAGGAAGGAGTAACACAGGGCGGATGCGACCAGGTTGAAGGCTAAGATGGCTAGTCTGAATGTGCAAACCTTGAGGGATAAGCCGACGAGTGAGACAGCTGTGGTCAACGCGACTGCGAATGTCGCGGACGCCGCCGCGTCTCCGAGGAGTATCATGGACATGTTTACGGGGGATGATAGAAGCCTTTCGAGCGTCCTTGAACGCGCCTCCCAGGGCATTATGACAGGCCCTACAGAGGTGGATGTGAAGAACACGGTCATCGACATTATGCCTGGTATGGCCTGTTGGGGTGTTATGTTCCTCCCGACGGCGTATGCGAGGTACAGGAATGCTGGTATGAGCATGCCGAATATGACGACGGGTCCCTTCAGGTAGTATATCCTCATGTCCTTCTTGGCCACCGCCCATATCCTCGCCACGTACCCGCGTATCCTCAACTCCCTATCACCCTGAGGAAAGCTTCCTCGAGGCTCGGCTGAACCACGTTCAGACTCGTTATCCTTGTGTTGCTCCTTTTCGAGTAGTCCACCACCTTGCATACGCACTCGTTCACGTCATCTACGTACAGTCTGAGCGTCCTCTCACGCTTCTCAACCTCGCATCCCAGGGCCTTCGACAGCTCTTCGGGGCTCACATCCTTTTCGAATACCACCTCGACGCACCTCAGACCTGCGAACTTCTCCTTAAGCTCGGTTGGCGTGCTTATCGTGACGAGTTTCCCCCTGTTTATTATGCCTATCCTGTCGCACATCTCCTCAGCCTCCCGGAGGTTGTGCGTCGTCAAGAATATCGTCACGCCATGCTCCCTGTTCATCTCCTTGAGCATACGCCTGATCTCGTGGGCGCTTTGAACGTCTAAGCCTGAAGTCGGTTCGTCGAGGAACAGGAGCTCCGGTTCGTGTATCAACGCCGTGCATAGCAGAAGCCTTTGCCTGAGGCCCTTAGACAGCCTCCCAGCCCTCACGTCTCTGAACCTTTCCAGACCTAACTTCTCGAGGAGGTTCGTCGCCCTCTCCTTCCTAACCTGTTTGGGAACCATGTAGAGTTCAGCCATGAACATGAGGTTCTGCCACACCGTCAGGTCTGGGTAGACGTTGGAGGCCTCGGGTACCACCCCTATGCGGTTCCTCACCTCGAGTCCGTTCTTCTCGACATCCAGGCCGAGCACCTCAGCCCTCCCCCCATCCGGTCTCAGTATCCCTATTAGCATCCTGATCGTCGTGGTCTTACCAGCCCCGTTTGGGCCCAAGAACCCGAAGACTTCTCCTTTACTCACGGTGAATGTTACGTGGTCTACCGCGACTAACTCACCGAACCTCTTCGTCAGCCTCTCAGCCTTGACAACGTCGGAAGACAACCACTGCACCTCGACGGGAAGCATACGTGCAGTCAGTTCATATACCTTATGGATAGCTCTTCGGATGAACTCTATTTCAAAGCCCCTACTCACTGCTTTAACGGTAAACTTCTTTTGCTCGTCTCCGATTTCATGAGGGGTCTCACAAGCTCCTCGAAGTGTATTATCGTGTATGTCTCCTGCCCATAACGGAGGCCGGGGCCCATATAAACCCTCCCCTTTATTACGTCGATCCACCCCACTATTCTCCAGGGAGGTCCTGATGGAAGGTTCTACGTTCAGGATGACGGTCTCCGATAGGCTTCGTAGGGTTGCCAGGAAGGTCTTGGACAACGCCCTCCCCGTTCAGGACGGCGACGTGGTGGTTTTCTACGCTGGTGTCGAGAACCTTGACCTTGCCTACGCCCTCGCCAGCGAGTGTGAGGTTAGGGATGTCGAGACCGTCGTGTTGAGTAGAGGTGACTACATATCGAAGGTCAAGCTTGAGGAGGCTCCCTTAGAGTGTTTCGCCAGGACCCCGAAGGCCCTTCCAGCCCTGGTCGAGGTCGCCGACTGGTTCGTGCTTTTCAGGGGCTCGGCTTTCGACGTTTCTTTCCTCCAGAGGCCCGAGTTGAGAAAGCGTCTGATAGAGGTTCGCAGAGTCTCTAGGTGGTCTGTGGATGACCTTATACAGCTCTGCCTGGAGAGGAAGACGCATCTTGTGGCGTTCCTGGACCCTAACCTACAGCAGGCCTAGGCTCTCAGTAAGTCGTACGTGGAGGTTCGTGAGATGTTCCTGGACTCTCTGGACATAGATTACGACGCCCTGATGGAGCTCGGGGAGAGGATCATCGACGCTGTGAGCGGGGCTGATGAGATACGTTTGACCTGTCCCCGCGGGTCCGACCTGAGGCTACGCGTGGGCGACAGGAGGTGGATAAACGACGACGGTAAGCCTGAGCCCGGCCAGTACCTCCACAACCTACCCGTCGGAGAGGTGTTCGTAGCCCCGTTGGAGGACAGCGCATACGGAGTCGTCTACCCAACCACGCTTCCGGGAAGCCTGATAGACGGCGTTAGGATAGAGTTCAGGGGTCCGGAGAAGGCCGTCATCACGGCCGAGAGGGGCGGAGAGCTCCTCAGGGCGAGACTGGAGAGGGCTACCGGAAACCCGTACTGCATAGCCGAGTTCGCCTTCGGTACGAATCCATGTGCGGACATCCTGCTGGCCACGGAGAAGGCCTACGGGACCTGCCACGTGGCCATAGGCCAGAACACCTGGCTCGGCGGGGAGAACGAGTGCTCGATACACTGGGACTTCCTGATAGACAGGCCTACCGTCACGGTGGACGGGGAGCCCATACTGAAGGATGGGAGGTTCCTGGTTTAGGGAACCTTTATTAGGCTTGCCTGTTAGGTTTCAGGCGGAAGTGGTCCTTTGCCCCTGGTTATGGTTTACATTGGTAAGGGGGCTCTTTCGGCCGAGCAACTTCCCCGTAGGCAGGCTCTACAACTGTTGTGAGAGCGTACTCATGGCTTTGAGGGACTACCTCGACGGCCACATTGAAACCCTTATTTCCAGAGCTCCGCTCACTATCGTTTGGAGTGATAATAGTCGTCTTCGGCCCAGTCGCCTCGGGAAAGTCCACTATCGCTAGGATTGTCGCCGAGCGTCTCCCAGGTTCACGCTTGATCTCCTCCGACATGTTCCGCAGGAAGACGTATAGCAGGCTGATACGGGAGGTCGAGCGTCTTAGGGAGCTCCACAAGTATGTTGTTGTGGATGGGACTTTCTACAAGAGGAAGTGGAGGGACGAGCTTCTCAGGGTTGCTGAGGACACGCCCGTCGTGTGGGTCTACGTCCGTTGCTCGCTCGGAACCTGTCTGAGGAGGAACAGGGAACGGGATAGCCCTGTCCCGGAGAGGGCAGTCCACATAATATGGAGCGAGTTCGAGCCCCCTGAGACTCCAGACGTGGAGGTGGACACGGACCGTCTCAGTCCCGAGGAGGTCGCTGAAAGGGTCTTGAGCTTCGTCAGAGCTCCATCGAGGCTTGAGCGGGCCGTTTAGCAGTTCCTCTGGGAGGAGCTCTACCAGTGTACTTGGCTCCTGAGCCTCATGGCCACGTGTCTGAGAAGGTTCCTCATCTGCCAACGCCTGACGAAGCCCGCTATGTCGCAGGTCTCCCTGTGGCTGTAGTATCCCCTGAGGAGAGCCCTGGCTGCTTTCGGCCTGCCGGAGAGGGCTACGAAGGTGGCTCTGGCCCACACGTACGGTTGCCAGTATCCGAGCGTCTTCATCGCCCTACCCCAGGCCTCCAGCTTGGATTCGACCCACAGGTGTGTGGGCCTCTGAACCCACGACGGTACGTCGGGGAACCATGCGGTTCTGTACCCGAGCTGGAGGGCTTTGTAAACCATGTAGGTCTCCCAGCCGTATATGACTGGGTGTTTCCACCCCACCTCGTCGAGGAACTCAGCCCTGTAGAACCTTCCAGACCCCGTCGGAAACTGCGGGTGCCTCACCTCGCCGACTATCCTCCCGGATGCTATGGCAAGCTTCGGGTCGGCCTCCATGCGTTCCAGAACCCTCTTGGCGTACTCGCTGGAGAGCACGTGGTCTGCGTCGAGGGAGAGAAGGTAGTCCACTCGTCCCTCCAGGTGCTTGAAGCCGACGTTCCTCGTCTCAGCCAGCTGAGGCATCCCAACCGTCTCCAAACCCCTGTCTGGGAGCCTTACCACGTGGCATCCGTAAGACTCAGCCACCTCGGCCGTTCGGTCTCTAGAGCCGTCGTCCACGACCACAACGACTCCAGGCGGTTGGGTCTGGCCTTGTAGGGCCTCCAGAGTCTTGGGCAGGTACTTC
>Ga0190363_1001963_pt1 | contig 12038 bp, 10 predicted proteins | sample 48721867_MG_FD_161272 | JGI IMG/M metagenome (GOLD analysis project Ga0190363, IMG submission 161272) | Hydrothermal vent microbial mat bacterial communities from Southern Trench, Guaymas Basin, Mexico - 4872-18-6-7_MG | ecosystem: Environmental > Aquatic > Marine > Hydrothermal vents >...
AAAAATGGCGAATAGCGGGGCCTGGATTTGAACCAGGGACCTCCGGGTTATGAGCCCGGCGGGCACTCCTAGCTGCCCCACCCCGCTGCTTGACCCGATACCTATTAATAAGAAATCGATTTATAAACTTTGCGGTGTTTTTTAAACGCTTTTTAAGCCACAGTATTTAAATTAGAACCTTTTTTATACTGTTAACCTGAATCTACCTTTCCTTAATCCATACTCAAAATCCCTCTGGAGATGCACCAAAGTTGAAAAATGATTTAAATCCTACCCCTAATTTATTTCAGGTGGTGAAATGTACCTCACGAAAGAAGAAGAGTTAATACTTGCTGGGGAGTATGGATTCGCTCTTCAGAAGGCCATGGAAATCCTTGTTGCACTTGGGGAGATTTATGGCGCTGATAGCCTTATTCCAATCAAAAATGCTCAGGTTGCGGGAGTTTCCTACAAAAATATCGGTGATGCAGGTATAGAATTTTTAAGAGATTTTGTGGATGCAGGGGCGAAAGTGAGTGTTTATACCACTTTAAACCCTGCCGGAATAGGCGAAGAACCCTTCATGGAAAAGCAGAGAGAAATTTTGGAACTATATAGGGCCATGGGGATTGAGATAACCTCTACATGCACTCCTTACTATGGAGCAAACCTTCCTAAATTTGGTGACCACATAGCGTGGAGTGAGAGTTCTGCTGTTGTTTTTGCAAACTCCATAATTGGAGCGAGAACCAACAGGGAAGGAGGTCCATCGAGTTTAGCGGCCGCTATAGTTGGGAAGACCCCAAACTATGGCCTTCATCTGGAGGAAAATAGAAGGGCCACAGTAGTGGTTGATGTGAAGGCCAAAGTTCGGAATTTTGTTGATTACAGCTTTTTGGGGTATTATCTGGGTAAAACCCTTAAGAACGATGTTCCTTACTTTAAAGGCCTTAACCCACAAAGTCTTGATCACTTAAAAGAGTTTGGCGCTTCAATGGCCGCAACTGGCTCAATAGCCCTATATCATGTTGAAGGCTACACCCCAGAGTACAAAGAGGCCTTGGAAGATAAGGTGGAGAGAATTCAAGTTGAGGAAAAAGATCTTGAAGAAGTGAAGGAAAAGTTTAACGTAGATTGGAGTGAAATTGACGCCATAGTAATCGGCTGTCCTCATGCTTCTATTCAGGAAGTAAAAGAGATTGCAAAACTGCTTAAAATTAGAGAAAAGTCACCAAAGATTCCAGTTTTGATAACCGCCAGCAGAGCCGTAAAAGCTCTAGCTGACACTTTGGGTTACACTGAGGTTATAGAACGCTACAATGGAAAAATAATTGCAGATGTGTGTTTGATAGTCTCTCCAGTGGAAAAGTGGTATAGGGGAATTGCAACAAACAGTGGAAAGGCCAGTTTTTACTTCTCCTCCTTTGGCCTGAAAGTTAGGCTTGAAGATACTGAAAAACTTATACTTGAGGCTCCCTGAGGTGAGAAGATGAAGCTCAAAGGGAGAAAGATTTCGGGTGGAAAAGCAAGGGGAATTGCTTTAGTATCACGAAAATCGCTCTCATTTCTTGGGGGGGTTGATCCTGAAACAGGTGTGATAAAAGACACAGAAAGTGACATAAAAGGAGAAAGCATAAGGGGAAAAATACTCGTATTTCCCAGAGGGAAGGGATCCACGGTTGGTTCTTATGTAATATACCAGCTAAAGAAAAATGGAGTCGCTCCAGCGGCCATAGTTGTAGAGGAAGCTGAAACAATAGTTGCTACCGGGGCTATAATCGCTGGGATCCCCATGGTGGATAAGGTGGATATAGGTAAAATTAAAACCGGTCAATTTGTTGAGGTTGATGCAGACAAGGGCGAGATCAACGTAGAGGAATAGTTTTTAAATTCTCCTTCCTATCCTTTTTAGTGGTGGGAAAAATGCCAAAAGGTGTTTATGAGTGTATTAAGTGTGGCCATAGAGAGATAGTAGACTCAAATGAAGCTCTCCTGGAGAATTCTTGCCCCAAATGTGGGGGGGACATGGTTATTGTAGGGTTTGAGATTGAGCCCGTAGTTGAGGAGAGGCCTGCGAGAGATTTAATTGAAAAACTCAGCCAATTCTATTCTTTGGGAGAGACGCAGTCTAGAGGGAATGTCACTGCTTTTGAGGTTCTTGAGATAAGAGAGAGTAACTTTGAGAAAGTTCTCCGAGAGCTTGAAGAAATTGGTTACTGGGGGGCCTTAAAGAAGAAGGAAGGAAAAGTTGTTCTGTATATCTTTCCGGCCCAAGAAGTAAGAAAAGAAAATCCGTTTATTGGGATTGGTCTCTTCATCGCAACTGTTTTGAGTACCTTATTTGCTGGTTATTGGCTTTCAAGCTCGTATATAGCTTTTCTTGATGAATACAACTTACCGGGAATTAGAAACATATACCTTAACGCTCTTGCATTTTCAATAAGCGTCCTTGCGATTTTGGGTACTCACGAGATGGGGCATAAAATAGCGGCCACTCTTCATGGGGTTAAGTCAACTTTTCCATACTTTATCCCATTCCCTAATATCCTAGGTACTCTGGGAGCAGTTATAAGAGTTAAGTCGCCAATTCCCACGCGAAATGCTGCCATAGATTTAGGTTCAAGCGGCCCTATAGCGGGGTTTATTGTCGCTATACCGGTGTTACTCATAGGTTTGAGACTTTCTCCCGCTTTACCGATGAGCGCTGTTGCTCAAGTTGAAGGGGGAATAGCATTTGGTGAAAGCCTTATAATGGTTCTCCTTGAGAAGTACATCTTTAGAATACCGGAAAACTACGTGCTCTACCTCCACCCGGTAGCAATAGCGGGGTGGGTTGGAATACTTGTGACTTTCCTAAACTTGGTTCCAGCGGCCCAGCTTGATGGTGGCCACATAGCAAGGGCTTTCCTTGGAGAAAAGGCCCATTCAATTTTGACTTTTGGATTAGGCCTGGTCATGATTGGGTTGAGTGTTGTATGGACAGGGTGGCTCATCTGGGGGTTCATTATTTTGCTTATGGGAAGAATTGGCAATCCGGGAGCTTTGGATGAAGTGAGCCCAATATCGCCAAAAAGAGTTGCTTTAGCTTTAATTGTGCTGGCAATATTCGTTTTGTCAGCAACTCCTGTGCCTATAAGTGTTGTTCAGTGATTTTTTAGTTTTACTTTTTCATTTTCTGGCCCATCCAAAGTACGAAGCAGATTTTTAATAATTTCGGATGGTTTTGAAGGGTAGATTTTCATAAGTTTTCTCTTTATAATACTAACGGAGGCCTGATCAAACCATCCATTTTTAATTGTCATTTCATTTCTTCTAAAACAATATCGGGCCTTGCAAAAGCTAAAAGCAATTTTATGTCGTCTTCATCTCTTTCTATCTAAAGGGATGTGACAAGTTTGGTTATTATCAAGTGTTTCATGGCATTGTAAGGTCCAAATTTGGGGCCCATTTACTCCCTTTCCTTCAAAATCTGCTCTATGTCGTTGTATATTGAATCTCTTGAAACATTGAAAAGCCTCGCTATTTCGGATATGTTTAATGCCTTTGGATCCCACCCGAAGAGTTCGAGTGCCTTTCTTAAAATTGCTCTTCTCTCTTCGATGCTGAGGTTTTGAAAGTTTTCCTTTTCTTTAGGTTTGTTCACCACAGCAATTCCAACGGCGTATTTTCTCCTCGTTATGGGCATTGTGTAGGTTCCGAAGGTGAAGTCAACTACTTCGGCGTTTTTTATTTCATTCTGCATCTTCTTCTGCAGTCTTTCTAGGACATCTTTACCCGAAGAGTACTCGGCGATTATTCTCTTATCTGCCCTTCTGGAGGGGTCTACGCTCAGGGCTACCTTAACCTCCATGAAGGCACCAAAGGAGAGCTCTATCTTAGCTTTCTCTATTTTGCCAGGCATCTTTTTAAGGGTTTTTGCCTCTTCGATCAGCTTCTTTAAACAGCCTTCTATACTTGAAGACTCGCATTGTATGAAAATTAGCATATTTAATCACCGCATTTTTGAGGATTCCATAGCTATAATTGGGGAAAAAGATATTTATATTTTTGTTTCAGATGTTTCTTTAGTGGTGGGGAATGTATGTTATACTTATACAGAAGGAAAGTTTCTAGAGGGCAAGGATCCATTGACTATATGTTTATGATTGCAATGGGGCTTTTGTTTATTTTAATAGCTTTTGCGTTTATAATTGAAGACTCAGGAACATCTAGAGAAGCAGCAATGGAGCATGCTGAAAACTCCTCAATTAAAAGCCAAGCTGTTGTATCCAAGTCTAATTTAGAGAATTTTGGCTTGTGGAATGATGATTTCACTGCTTCATTAAAGTCAAATCATATAATTGAAGTATATAAAGAAGGAGAGCTAGTATATGCAGTACATTACGAGAATTCAACCTACAGAGAAGATGTGTCCAGGTGGAGTACTGCTAATGGATTGTCATTTGGCGAAATTTATGTGAAATGTATAGATGGTGATTTAAACGCTTGCAAGTTCATAATAGCATTGCAACAAGGGGTCTGGGAGAGAGAATAAATTCAATTTTTGTGAATATTCCACAAATTTGGAGAGGTTGTAAACATAATTGCGGGGAAAAGTATTTATATGTATTTGACATAATCTACATTTGACCATTTTCAACTGGGGGTGAAACCATGAAGAGAAGGGCACAAGGTGCGTTGGAATATTTATTTATGATTGCAGCAGCGTTGATTATAATATTTGTGGTTGTTAGGTACTTGACAAGCTCTGGGACTCAAGCAACGTCAGTAGCAGGCGGAGCGGCTTCATCAGCAACTGAGCAGTTGGGATCCCTTATGTCAGAGGTATCATAGTTGTTGAGATATAAGGGAGGAGATTTATTATTTTTTTAATTTTGAAATTTTTAGATCATTTGATTTCTCTTTTCTTATCCAGATTTCTATTCCGTCATTTTCATAGATTTTTATGTAGTCTTTTGAGTGATTTTTAACAAAATAATTATACATTGAGTATAGTAATTTCCAGTCGAGAAGTATGATGTCCGCGTTTGGTAATTTTTTCCCGCAATATGAGCTCCAGATAACATAGGTTTCTTTCCGATTGGCTAAATGAGGAAAGATGTCATTTTGGGTTAATATAGAGAAATTTGTCTCACTTAAAAGCTCTGTAGTTTCCATAAGTTTTTTATGGTGATCTGTAACTGTTTGGTGATAAAGAGGGGGCACCAATAAACTTTTTTTTATTGGATTGGTTAGTGGTAATATAGGGGATGTAAGAATTGAAGTGACTAGTCCAATAGTAACCCCCATGACCAAGAGTTTTTTTATTTCTTCTTTTGAACTCTCTCTGAGAGCATACATACTCGTAATCATCGAGAGTGGGAGAAGCATGTATGGGTATTGAAAGCCTATTCTAAACATGTTTATTTGACATGTTGCCAAAATTTCTAACCAAGGAAGAGAAGTTAGTAGGATAGCATATTTGGGCTTGAGAAATGGAAGGAAACCCAAAGTAAGACTTGCAGTTAAAAAATAAAATATTTTTCTAGGGAGAAAATTAAGACATGGAAATCCTGAATAAAATACTTTATCTACGCTAAATCCCCCTGAAATGGAAGGTATTATAACTAAAGTTGTGAGTATTGTCCATAACAAGCCAATTATTACCAGAAAAATTGAGAATCTTTTGCAAGTATTCATGTTTTTACCTTTTAAAAGCTTGATATATATTCTAAAGTTTAGTAAATCTTCTTCTTTCATAAGATAAAAAGCTCCTAAGGAGATTAAAGCTATTCCAGCATCTTCTTTTGTTATTAGAATGAATATTGAGGATAAAATTGCTTTTTTATACTCTTCCTTTTCTATGTAAAATGCAGTTAGGAATATGAAGGGCATTGCAAAAGGGGCCTCATGAAAATCATAGCCATTGATCCCATGAAGTAATGAGTTTCCAAGATACAAAATCACAAGAACTAATGATATTTTTTCACTTTTTAACAATTCTTTTGAAAGAAGGTACAAGGGATATGCTGAGATGCCGATCACAATTGTTTGAATAATTAGTAGGGTTTCGACATAAGGGAAAATGGCATATATCGGAACTAAAAAAAGCAGGATTGGAGAGAAGTGTACTCCAAAGTGAGTATTTGTACAAACAGCAAATTCTTCTATAGTATTATAGAGTATTCCGTGTTTGCTTATTGTAGACCAAATACTTTGAACAAAGATTCCTAAGTCATAGGCTGCAGTTCTGAAGGTGTAATGCCTATTTATTGTGATTGTCGACATTATCACTATATATATAATTATTATTCCCCAAAGGGTTACTGAAATTTGACTAGATCTTCGAGTATCTTTCATAGTTTATCACTCTTCATTCTTTAAGCGTCATTTTCAACTCGTTGCAGCTAATTATTATTCTTTTCTCATTTATTTTGTTGACTTTTCCATTGAGAAGGGTGATGTTTAAAGCTGTATTAGCAATATAAATTGTAAACTCGTCAATATCTTTGGGTTCGGCAAATTTTCCATTGTTTAACACCACTACGGGCTTGCTAAAACTTAAAACAATATCAGTTTGATTATAAAATCTCAACTCAATCGAGTTACTTGTAAGTGTTGAATAAAACGTTATATAACTACCATTTTCGCTCCATTGCTTTATTATATATCTTGAAGTGACATATTCTATTTTAGTCTTATAATTGAAACTTTTATTCCCTGTTATTGTATATAAATACCCGATACTTTCGTTTTTTGCCCATAATCGCATTTTTCCGAAGAAAGAATCAAAGGTGACTGTTTTTTCTTTTCCATCTTTTTTGAAAAGGTGAAGAACATCCCCTTTAAAGTAAGACTCAGAAAAAAGAAGAGTGCCGTTAAAAGTTAAATACTTTTCAATTTTTCCATACGTTTCTTTGAAGACGAAGGCTTTCTCCATTATCTGATAACTCCACGTGCTTAAGATTAAATAATCGCTTTTATTAAAGGCTTTTATTGTGAGATTAGGATTTAAGAGATAGGTAAGACCAAACGTGTCCACATAATAGGGGGGTATTGGAAGATCTAGGTAATAGGCATTCATTGGATTTATTGATAAATAAGTGCCATTTTGAGGATTTTTTTCTAGATATGCTGTTAGGTCATCTCTTAGTTCTTTAGTATGGGGAGCCCATGCAAGTTTGAGGTCTCCCTTAGGATACCAATAAAGCATTCCAAAATTAATAACCCCAAGAATGGCTATGCTAGATAGTACAACAGCGCCCAATTGTCTTCTTGTGATGTTTAAGTTAAAGATCACATCTAATAAAAGGAGATATAAAACCAGAATCATTGGGTAAAGGAATCTTGGGTTTGCTATCCCAGGGGAGACAAAAAAGTAAATAAAAAAGTTTGCTAAAAACAAACTATTGACCCAGTAATTTATTTTGCTATTCTTTTGCATTGTAAGTAATAAGGCCCAGGCAATTAAAATAAATGTGGGGGTGTAAAATACCAAAAGTTCCAGTTTTGAAGAAATTATATTGTCTATTACCCCTCCAATAAGTGAAAAGAAATTCAGGATTGGAGGATATCTACCCCCTTGGACTAAATACGTTTGGGAGATGTAACTCTCACTAACGCCTATTCCCAAAATTCCTTCTATGATAAGTTTCGGAAGTATTATTGCAGTTGCGAGTTTAAATTCGGTTTTTAGATTTTTGAATAGTGTTTTGGTGAGGTATATAAGTTTTGAGACATATGTAATATTTAAAATATAAATGGTTAAAGCCCCCCAGATTACAAGGAAAATAATTGATGGGTATATATGGCCTACAAGCTCGATTTTATGGATTCCAGGAACTATCATGATTTTTCTTATTATATCGAGGGGATATCCTACTAAGACTGCGGTTGCAATGATTGTCATCCATAGATATGCTAAGAGAAGAATAAAGACTTGGATTTTATTTAATAATATATTTGAAGCGCTTTTTATATATCCCCACGTTATCTTGTCTAAGGAAAAGATAAAAATGAGATAGAGTGCAAGTGTATAAGGTATTATTGTAAATTTTAAAGTACTTCCTACTGCAGCCCAGAAGAGGGAAATATAGGCATATTTTGGATTAGTCGTTTTGAAGTACTTGATGAAATAGAAGAGGGAAAGTAATGTAAAAAATTCTATTGATGTTTCATGGAAAACTAAGGAGTTAAAGTGTATTAAAAGTGGATCCATTGCAAGTAACCCACTGAAAATTACTCCCAATTTCCAATTTCTGAGCTCTTTACCCGCATAATATGCAACAATCAAAGATAAAAATCCTAAAAATACTGATAACAGCCTACCTACAACATAACTATCACCAAAGATTCTAAGCCATAAAGCTAACACATAATAGTAAAGTGGTGGGTGAACTGCAAAGATATCCCTGTATGGTAGAAACCCTTGGTTTATTAATCGAGCAATCATAAGGTATGTACCTTCATCATAATCAAAATACTCGTTCATGTGATTTACAGCAATATACAGACGTGTAATCAAGTAATAGCTAAAGATTAATGTCGGGATTATATGTTGGAAGCTTTTGGAATTATTTGTATTGGGCATTTCAATCCTCCATTGAATAAGGAAGAAAAACTTTTAAGATTTTTCAATGATTAAAATCTCTTAGGGAAATGGTAGTCACTTTTCAAATTTAATGTATTCAATTAAAATAGTCTTGGTATCGTTTTTTATTAGTTCTATTTTATTTAAATTTCCGGAGGATATATTTCCTGTAAACTCGTAGAAGTTTTTTCCGGGCCTTCCTCTTACAATATATGAGGCGTTATTTAACTTTATAACAATATCATCAGAAGTTGGGGAGGTGTAAAGAAATGAGAGTGACACCTTGGTGTAATTTTCAAGAGAAACAAATAATATGATACCTTTTTCTCCTTTTAGCCATGCATAATCAAGACCTTGTAAGTGGAAGTATTGCACCATAAAATATTTTTTCCGAAATCCATATACATAGTATTTTCCATCTTCGTAGATGTTGCCAGAAATGTAGTCTTTAGGCAATGAGAGTTGTGTTTTTAGAATCTTTTCATTTTCTGACGTGTCATTGGAAGTAAGGTCAAATATCCAATTTCCTTCATTAAGCCTTAGGAGTCTAAACTTATCATAAAAAATTAAAGGATTTAAGCTTGGATAGTTTGTGTCTATATATGCTAGTGTAGCATTTAAAAAAGAGCTTTTATTAGTTATCAACAACTCTGAAGTTTTTGGCGTGATATTATATATTCTACAGTAGTTTAAGTATGAAAATAGAACTTTATTTGAAGTGAAAAAGGGTATCCATTGCCCAGCATCCGTATAACAGGAATTTAAAATAATAGCCCCGGAAAATTTCTCATTGATCCATTGAAAATCATTTATGTTATTTAGGTCCACATAATAATTTGCTTCATCTGATATCATGTCGTATGCTATTCCTTTCGCTGGTATCAGGAATAAAGATACAAGGAAAACAACTTCCAATATTTTGAACATTTTTAAAGAATTTTCTTTAGAAAATGGCTGAAGCAACAGACTAAACCCTAATGAAACAAGTATTGGAACCAAGGGAGTTGTCCATAGAAAAATTCGTTCCATACTTGCTGATCCATAAAAGGGTATAGGGAGATTGTAAGTAACCCTGTTTATAAGTAGTATGATCACAAAAATAACAAAACTCCATAATGATAAAACTTCCTTAACCCTGTACTTACGTTTAATAGGTATGATCAAGCTTGCTACTAGTAATAACGGAGGAAGGTAATTAAGATTTCTTAGAATCAACCAGTCAATCGTGAATTGAAGCTTTTCCCAAGTGTCGCTTGGAGGCTTACCTCTTAGAATGACTAAATTTTCTGCTGTAATGCTGGGATATGATACCCATGGATATTCAATTATGACTTTAGAAGCTAGTTCGGGCCACCAGAAATATGGATTTAAAAGGGCATAAATAATTACTGGAAAAGCAAAGTATTTTATTCCGGCTAATATCGCATTTTTAAACTGAAGTTCCTTTGAATAAAGTTTTAAGAGTAGATATACAGCTACAACGAATACATATGCTTGGAACATGTAAGGATGTACAAATAGGGTCGCAGTTCCAAGAAGTACTAAGAAAAGTTGGGCAAATTTTTTAGAGTGCTCACTAACTCTATTATGAATCACCAGGTAGAATAATGACAAGGTACACATAAAGAAATAAAAACTCAAAAAATTAGGGTGAATATAAGGTATAAGATAGTAATTGTAAATGTTTGTCACTAAGATAAGCATTGTAGCTCGAATGCCTACCCTTTCCCCAAACCATGTTGCGCCAAGCAGGTAAGTTCCCATTATTATAAAAATCCAGCTCCATACTCTTGCAACCAGCATTGAATGAGGTATTACATCATTAGATAGCATAGTTATCCATGCTACGAGAATGTGATATCCACCAGGATAAGAAAGCAAGTCGAATTTTGGAATTTTTGGTGGGAACATTGTGTTGTATTTTATAATGTATTGAATTTTGTAAGCGTGGGCTACGCTATCCACGCTATCCGTAGGGATTTTAAAAATAAGGGCTCTTATACCTACAATTACCCCAATGATAAATAATAGTTTTCCTAGGGATACAAATTCCTTTCTAGATATTTTTTTGTAATAATCAAAGTTAAAGGTGATACTTGACAATATTAAAATTAGGTACATTAAAGGAGAAAGACCAATCTGTAGGATACTTAAAATATAAGCGGTAATCACTAAAACAGACACTCCAAGGGCTCCTGCAAAGGAAACTCTGAAAGAAATCTTTTCACATATGTACGAGGAGAGATTTAAGCCTAAAAACATAAGTATAAGAATTGAAAAATATGGATTCATTTTACCTAACAATAACCAAGTTGCTGAGAGTATACTCCCCATTGTAACATTTATTATCTTTTTATTCGATAGCATCGACTTAATTAGGTTTTTTAGGATTTATAAATGTTGTTTTGTTAGCTATTCCTCTTTGTAAATTTTGAGTTAGTAGTCTTGTCCAATATAAGGTACCAGTCACAAATAACTTGTTATTCTCATTTAAAATGAAGTTTAAAACAACTTAATCACTCCTTCTCACACTCACAAGGGTTCTTCCCACAGTAAGGGCAAACGCCGGGGTATTTCTCCTTTGCGGCCTCTTCCACATCCACCCCTACTATGTTGGCCAAGCTCACGAGCCATGCCAAAACGTCAGCAAACTCCTCTTCCATGGCCTCTCTATCGTTTTTCCTTAAGGCCTCGGCTAATTCGCCAACCTCCTCACTGAACCACATGAAAGTCTTTTCCAGTCCTCTCTTCTCATCCCTGTGGAAGTAAAGCTCCCTAATCAGCTCTTGAAACTCTTTGATGTGCATAATCTCACCTCTTAAAGGCTTGAGGTAAAGTATCATCACCGCTCAGTGTAAATTGTTTTCCTCATTGCCTATCTCCAAATTCTCGAGAGCTTTTTAAAATTTAGGGAAAGGGCTTTAAGGCTCAAAGTCAAAAAGATTACAGTGGTGTGTATGGGGTTGTTTTCGTTTGGATCCAAAAAGAATAAGATCATCAAAATGCTTTCTCAGGGGGAGTTAGAGGGAATACTTCGTGAGGCGGTGAAGGACAAAGGATACGTTGATGCAATACTGGAACTCCTCAATGAAAAAAACCCAGGAATACGGGGAGATGCTCTTTTACTCCTCGGGGAACTTATTTCAAGACACAAAGACCTGATGATGGAGTATGTCGAGGGGGGTCTTCCATTGAAAACCCTTTTACTTGTGAACGATCCAGACCCATATGTTAAGGAAAACGCCATGCAGAGCTTCGAGTTAATGATAAGGTTTTTTCCATGGGTAGGAGAGATGTTCAGGAACGAAATAGTGAGTAGCCTTATAGATATTCTTGAACATGGAGACAAAAATAGGAAGGCATTTGCAATGCTGGCACTTAAAAAGCTCAGGGTTAAAGAGGCCCTACCGCTAATTGAACAGTTTAAAGATGTCACGGATGCGGTCATCATACCATTTGAAGGCATTAGATGGGTATCTCTGGGTGAAAT
>Ga0190363_1001965_pt1 | contig 12032 bp, 11 predicted proteins | sample 48721867_MG_FD_161272 | JGI IMG/M metagenome (GOLD analysis project Ga0190363, IMG submission 161272) | Hydrothermal vent microbial mat bacterial communities from Southern Trench, Guaymas Basin, Mexico - 4872-18-6-7_MG | ecosystem: Environmental > Aquatic > Marine > Hydrothermal vents >...
TTGCCTCAGAGTTATTTATTTTTTCGCAAGAGAACGAACGCGTCCAAAAATTCTTTAGTTTTTGAGGGTTTATTATTTTTGCATTGCCAAAGATGGTTGTTTGTAGGACGCCCGTGTCCTACAAGTACGCCCTGAGACTACTCGACGTACGGAGATTCACTCTACACAGTTTTGGAGGCACCACCCTCATACTCCTGGTCTCGGCGCCTATCCCCTCCGTGGAGGAGGTGTGCGCCGCCGTCGAGGAAATCGTCCTGGAACGACTGATCCTCGAGGAGGAGAGGGAGCAGCGTAGCGGTCACCTGCCGGAGAGGAGGAGACCGTGGTCCAGAACCAGGACTAAGGCACCCCTGCTGGACTGTGTGGGCAGGGAGGCCAGGAGACAAAACCTCAAGAAGCGTCTCGAGATCGTTACAGCGGTTGTTGAAACCCTCGGGGAGCCCTGGAACCCCTCAGGAAGGGGTAGGAAACCAAAGTACAGCCCGAAGAAGCTGGCAGCCGCAGTCCTCGTGAAAGAGACAAGCAATACGAGCTTCGAGAGACTCGCAGCGGAGCTCGGAGACGTGGGCTACGACGCCAGAACGGAGGAGGCGAAGGCGAAGGGTGAGGACTCCAAGACCCCCTGCCCCTCTCATCTCCACTGGGTGATGACAAAGATCCCCGAAGACTACCTAGCGAAGGCGCTTGAGCTCTTAGACCAGATGGTGGCAGAGGAGCACGCCAGGCTCTTCGGGGAGGAGCGTCCCGAGGAGTACAGCATCGACTCAACGGAGGACACCTGCACCACTCTTGAGGAAGCCCGGGTCGCCATGAGAACCGTGCTCCAGCACCAGACGGTGAGGTACAACATCCTAACACGCCTGGTGACAAACACCGTGAGAGCCGCCGAGGCTCCCCCCTCGAGAAACACAAGGGATGTAAGACCCCTCCTGAACCGCGTGCCGCCGGGCGCGGTTGTCTACATGGACCGCGAGTACGACGTCGAGTACAACTACGAGGAGGGCTCCAAGAGGGGAATCACACTCATCGTACGCCAAAAGCTGTACCGGGGGAAGCCCTACAAGGGACGCTTCCGCCGCGAGGCGCAGAGAGCCTTCGACAAGGGGAGGTACAGACGCCGTAAGCTGGTGGAGAGACCCATAGGAAACAGGAAGACCAGGGACGGAGGCAAGCTGAAGTACCGGAGGCCAGACATGCGGAGAAAGGGGCTTCTTCTGAAGTACATAGCCCACAACATTCACGGATGGTTCATGCAGCTAGCCTGGAGCCGAGCTCTCCAACCGGTGCAAGCCCCGTAGGGTAGGGCACAGGACAACACCCGGAACCCCAGGTCAGCTGACACTCCGTCTGTCCATTCGGCTCAGCGGCCACCACGGCGGCTCCTCCCTGGCTACTCAAGGCAGAAGAGGGAAACACGGACGGTAACACACCCCAAAAAACAATAAACAAGCAAATACTTCAATTTTTTGGACGCGTTCCAAGAGAACCAAAACCTAAAAATACAACAAAACTGCTATTTAATCATTGACGGAAAACAATCGTCGACGAAAAATACGACACCCAACGGTATACGCAAGTGTTCTAGTTTTTTAACACGCATGGATTTTAACAATGAAGATGGTGAGTTAAATATGCCAATGTTGAAGTACTTCGGACACGCATCATTCAAATTTTATTCACAAAAAATCAGTGTTGTGTTTGACCCGGGTATTCTAAACGATGAACCACTGGTGCCGGAATCGGAAACAACAAACATCATCTGCGTATCACACGCACACCGGGACCACCTAGGAAACACCGCCCAGCTCTCCAAAAAACAGAAGGCGTTCGTGCTCGGAAACGAGTACACCATTGAGACAGCACTGAAGGAAGGCACCCCCCAGTGGCTCGTAAGAAAACTGAAAAGTGGTGAACACTTCGAAAGGCCAAACGTAAAAGTTACCGCCGTAGACCTCAAACACGGACCGTCTGTGGAACCGGTTAACATACCAAACCTGTGTTTCATAGTGGAAATTGAGGGGGTGCGAGTAGCACACCTCGGAGACGCCATGACAAAGGGATTCTTGGAACAGTATCCGATTGACGTTTTGTTGATCGGGGTAGACGAAACAGAAGCGTTCACCAGCAGCCACTCACTATCAGCCATCGCGGACATCAAACCACACCTAGCCATACCCATGCACGTTAGAACGGAGGACGAGATAGATTACTTCTTCACACACGCAGAAACAGTGGCACCGGACACCAAGTTTAAGAAACTAAACCCTGGTGAAGAGATAAGAGTCGAATGGTTAGCAGGAACCGAGTTTAGAGTAAGTTAAACAGTAGTAGGGTTTAAGCGCCAGCTTCTTGTGTTGAGAAACTAGGAGCGAGTATGAGTGAAAAAGTTAAAGAATCCTGAGGTATATTAATTTACACAAACAAAAATTGCAAAAATTAATTTGCGAATGAGAATTAGGTGAGGGAAAAGCTGTGAGCGCAGAAGGCTTGAAACTGAATGTGGACGTAACCGAGAACGTCAACTGCGTTTTAACCGAGAAACACGAGGTCAAAAGTCTAACCGTTAACGGTGTGCTTTCGGTTAACAACAAGAGTTCGAAAAACAGGATATGGAACGCTGAACTCAGGCTGGGAGGCATAGAGACCACATCTCTGAAAGAAAACGTTGTACAGGTTGGAGAAGTTCTAGCTGGTAGCAGCTGGACAATGGAATACGATGTACCCGTAGAAGAAACAGTCCTCAAACTGAGGGAAATAGTGGATACCTGCTATGAGAATGACCAAGTCAACTGGGCGCTAATCTACCAGAGGCCGATGCCGGTAAGCTGCACAATCACGGTCAGCAATCCAACCGACGCATACATCGACAGCGTAAAGGTCAGAAAGGTCATCCCGAAAGGTTTCGGAGATCCAGAGATAGAACCGCCGAACACAGGTACCGCGGAGTTTGAACCCGAATCGAGAGAGGTCGTGTGGAAAAATTTTGAATTATCACCCGGTAGTGACGCTACTCTAGTCATCAAACTTAACATAACCGCGGACTCCATCGAACCCATTGGCGCGGGCAAAGTCATAGCGGAGTATCATATTAAAGACAGGACAAGGTCGCTACTCAACCCGGACATTTTCGCCATTTCCGATAGTAGATTCGCGATTGAGCCAGCTGAGTCCATTTCGGAGCCCTCCACGTGGGAGTGTACCATCGAGTTTATGAACACCAGCGAATTTCTGCAGAGACTCCTTAAGGTGGACATCTACCAGATCAAGGGAGAGATGAAAGACCATCTACTTTCTCTAGAACCGAACAAGGATGTTCCACCCAGACAGTCGTGGGAGTACAAGTTTACCCTCAAAAGCCCCACGATGCCGGTCTTCGAAACAAGCATTGACTACAAAGTGGTTAAAGAAGTCACACGGCACGTGTACACTACGATCACCAAGGAGGACACGATGCTCCCTGTGGAGAGAATACTGGTAGAGAAGACGTTCACACCAGCGCAGGTAGACGCCTATGACAAGACACCGATGACCGTAACTGTGCTGGTGTCGAATATAGGAAGCGCCACCTTGGATCAGGTAACCATATACGACACCATTCCAGAAGACTTCAGACCCCCTTCACATGAGCGCGTGAAGGTCTACGTGAATGAAAGAGAGTTGGGTCAAGGTGTGGAGATAATCACCAATCCTAACGATGATAACCCCGCGGTAAGGCATGGATTTACCGTTTTTGTTAAGGATATGAAGAGCCTTGTTGGAGGGGTTAACCCAGGGCAGACCGTCAAATGTGTTTACCCAATAATGGCTTGGGAGCCAAAACCCGAAAAGGATTATGCAACCCCCCTCAGAGCCACGGGCAATACTGCGCCACCAGGACCCGAAGTGGAGTACTTGGAATTAGAAACCAATCCTCCAAAGATTGGAATTAAGTACACACGCCGTGCGGTGAGAATATACAAAGAAGCGGTATCTCCAGGAGCAAAGGCGGGGCAGCACGTAGTTCCACTGGTTATCGTGAACACAGGCGAGGTAAACATAGCAAACGTCACCGTGAAGGACTTCGTTCCACCCGGCTTTAGCTTAGTTGAATGGAAACCAGAGGAGCTGCAGCCCAAGGTAACTGAAACTGTGGACGGCTTGGTACTCACGTGGAACTTCATGAGAATAGAACCAGGACAGGAGATTTCTCTATCCTACACAATCGAAGGAGAAGGCAAGTACATAAGAAAAGAACCCCAACTCATAATTGGCTAAACCTTCCCCCTCTTTTTATTTCGAGAATCACTACAGAAGATCGAAAAACGTCCGTGGAAACCTTATCAATTTTTTATATCAATTTGTATGGTTTAACGAGAGGAAGTTTGGGGAGGCTATTTCTGTTCTTCTTTTACGGTGATCGTTATTATCTCCGCCAGTGCTTTAAGCGTTTCATTTATCCTTTTCTCCACCCGGGTAGAGTATTCCTCAAGGGTTGCTTGGAAGCCCTTCAGGATTTGACCCACATCAATCATAATTTCTTGAAGCGTGTCCCACTTTTCCTTCTCGCTCTTAGCCAATCGTTCTAACTGGTTACTTACCTTTTCAAGTTTCTGCGACATAACTTCAAAGGAAACGGTTTCTTCTGCAATCAACTTGCGAATGTTTCTGAGCTCTTTATCTATCGCAGACATGTTCTTCGCCATATCTACATTAAGCTTATCTATATCGGAGTTCAAGATGTTCAAGCCGTCAACGACTCTCTTCAAGGAGTCAACAGTAGGAACATCGCCCGCAGGTGTTCTAATCGAATCAATCTGAATTTTTACCTTATTATCCGGATTTGACAAATGCATCGGCCCTCTGATAGATTCTACTCGGTTTTGGTGGTTTAAATCCTAAAGCAACGGCTAAAACTCTAACAAGCACAGCCGGATGAGCTTCAAACAAGCGAGTTTAAAGATAACTCATGTTTTTATTTGGGTTTCCACCTTTAAAAAAGTAATCTAACAATGAAGAAACCCCGGCCTCTGTTTGAATCTAACTTAGTGTTATTCGAATGTCCAAATCAAAAAAATTATAATCGTATAATGCTTAGTATAGCCCAAACACCAATAGAGGTATGCAGGTGCAGGGAGTCCAGTCCAAAAGATTCATAATATCAGACGTTAGGGTTGTAGGAACATGGGATTGGCGAAAGCCCCAAAGGTGCATTGTTTGTAACCTGAAAATAAAGAAAGGCGAAAAGATAGTTTACTGCCCTTTCTGCGGACTCCCATCACACCGGGACCATCTTCTCGAGTGGTTAAAAATAAAGGGTTTCTGCCCTAACTGCGGGAAGCCGCTCAACATCAAAGACGTTAAAAAATGGTGAAAGTGATGATTGTGAAAATAGTTTCAGCAATTGGCGGAGAGGTTTTGGAGTTTGATGTCAACGCCGACACCGAGATAGAGGCCCTGAAGTCGCAGGTAGCTAAGAAGAAAAGAGTCCCCGCATCGACCCTGATTTTGGTATACCGAGGACAACAGCTCGACGATAACACGACCCTAAAAAAGGCTGGGGTTCAACCCTACGACAAATTATATCTCGTCACCCGCACAGAGGGAGGATAGGCTCTACAAAACTCAGTTATCTCTCTCACTATTTTTCACCAGAAAGCAAATACCACTCTTTGTCAAGGACCGGGGAAAAACCAAATACTTTTTTAAACTTCCAATCTAACATAATTATCGACCAAGGAAACACCCGATGAAGCCTAACGAGAAACGAAAACAAAACTAGTTCAAGTACTACCATTTATCCCCTTTTCACAGTGAAGCTCCCACGGAAAATAAAACACAGACAAAAAAGCTCTGGTTACCTATCAACCGACAGCACGTGAGGCACATAACCGTGAATACTCTGAAAGCAATCAAACCTGTGAAAAGAATGCTGATTTCTCCTAGAACCATACAAATCAACACATAAGCGGTGGGATCGAGATTCTATCGGATGAGGAATTTGAGGCAAGACTCGTATACGAAGCCAAACTAATGGAGGAAGAAGAGCCGTCCTTCCATCCTGTTAACGGCGACTTGAGAAGATGGTCGGGTTTTATTATAGGAACGGGGATATATGAGGAAGGAGTCTTCGAAATAGAAATTATTGTTCCAAGAAAGTTCCCGTTTGAACCTCCTAAGGTGATTTGGAAAACCAACATTTGGCACCCGAATATTTTCCAGAAAAACGTGTGTGTGAACATTTTGGGGAAGGACTGGCTACCCAGCATGAGCCTAACGGGAGTTGTGGAGACTCTGAGAAATCTTCTCAACTATCCGAATCCTAACTCTCCCCTCAACACGAAAGCGGCTAAGCAAATGACCAGGAATCTGGACGAGTTTGTTAAAACTGCGAAGGAATACGTTAGAAAGTATGCAACGTGGGACCATCTGAGAAAGTAACCTTTTTCTAACCGTCGTTTTACACATCGTTTCCCGACGGAGGAATCAACACTGAAAGAAGTTGAAGGTAGGTATCACAGGCAGGAAATACTTGAAGGGTGGAATCAGGAAAAACTCAGCCAATCAACCGTTCTTATAGCCGGTGTCGGTGCGCTAGGCTCAATGGTTGCTGTGTTCCTGGCGCTAATGGGCGTCGGAAAGCTTATACTTGTGGACATGGACACTGTTGAGCTGTCTAACCTTAACCGCCAGCTACTGTTCACAGAAAAAGATATTGACGAATACAAAGCAAGGGTGGCAGCAGAAAAACTAAGGGAGATCAATCCAAACGTTTACGTTATAGATCGGAATGAAAGCCTAGTCAACGTTCCTCGAAGGTATTTCGAAGAGAGCGACGTAATCGTGGATGGGCTTGATAATTTTGAGGCCAGACGCTGGCTTAACTCCGTGTGTGTTGGTCTAAACAAGCCTCTGGTTCACGGTGGCATGTATGGATGGTACGGAAACGTTCAGGTCGTGATACCCTATGTAACGCCGTGCCTCGACTGCCAACCGCTCCTCCCCCGCGAAAGGTTTCAAAAATCGTGCACGCCGCCGGGAAAGAAGAGAGAGAAGGTTGAGCCGCCGAAGTTCCCTGGGGTTTCAACCATTAGCGCCGTTCTTAGCGGCATCCAGGCGCAGGAAACTCTTAAAATACTGCTAAACTTGTCTCCACTCATTGATAATTACCTTTTTTATGATGGACTGAGTCAGAGCTTCACAAAAATCAAACTGGAGAGAAACCCTAAGTGCATAATCTGTAGTGACAAGTATAAACTAGAAGGCATCGAGTACGCCGTAGACAAAGAGGAAACCATCAGGGAACTCAAGGATCGCCTTATAGCAACCTTGGGATTGGTTGAACCAATAAGAGTGATTCACAAAACGAGATTCGTTGAGGATGACACAAAGATTAGGGATATGAACCTCTCCTCGGGTGAGCTAATCTACATATACGATAAATCGTTAGGGAAGCCTCTTAAGCTAAGAGCCAAAATATCTTAGTAATCCACAGTTCGGGGAACACGAAGTTATACGTATAGTTTACTTGTTTACGCTAGATGTCTGATGTTTGTGAAGCGGTTATTAGACTAGGACAAAGAGTGGGGACGCATTTTTTCTTAAATATAAAAAAGAGAGAATTTGTAATTATTTTAAATGTTAAGTGTAACTTATACTTTAACGGTGGTTTCTTTGGCCTTTTTCTGGGAGCAGCGTACACACAAGTGTTCACTGTTGTTGTCGTCTTCGGGAAGAATCAGTTGGTAGGTGTAGCCACATTCGGGACATTTTACTGTCTTTAACTTGTAAGGCAATGTTTACCCTCCGTAGTAACTGGAAAGATGAGAGTACCTACACCAGCACATATTTAAAAATTGGTACTACAGTTTAAATATAAAAATAAATTGGTAAATAGAAATCTAAAAATCAAAATAAAATTTTGAAAAAAGTGAATCCAATAAGTAAAATAGTATGTTTAATAATAAGCTATTTTTATTTAATAGCTACTGTTCGATACAAGTTATGTAGGTACACTTATTAATGCTTCCAAAGTTAAATATTCTAATTGGAGAAAGGCGGAATGGCGAAGTACATTTTCGTAACAGGCGGCGTTATGTCAGCCGTGGGCAAGGGCGTTACAACAGCGTCCATAGGAAAACTGTTCCAGTTCAGAGGCTATGACGTAGACGTTATTAAGATAGACCCCTATCTCAACGTCGACCCAGGCACACTGAACCCCATCGAACACGGTGAAGTCTATATCACAGAAGAGGTTTGGGAGTTCAAACCCGTTGAGGGCTTCAGCCTCAAAATATCAGAAATAGATCAGGATTTTGGAACCTATGAGCGGTTTCTCGGAAAGAACATGTCACCTGAGCAGAATATTACCTCCGGACAGGTTTATCTCTCAGTTATTCTCAAGGAGAGGGAGGGAGAGTTTCTGGGACGCACCACCCAGATCATACCCCACATCACAGACGAAATAAAGAGAAGAATCAGGCAGGTTGCAGAGAGAAAGAAGCCAGACATCCTTATCACGGAGGTTGGGGGAACCGTAGGTGACATTGAAGCTATGCCTTTTCTTGAGGCGATACGCCAGTTTAGGCTAGAGGAGAAGAAGGAGGATACCATTCTTGTTCACGTTACCTACGTGCCGTTTCTCGACACGGTTCAGCAGCAAAAATCAAAACCCTCGCAGCACAGCGTCAGAGCGCTTCAAGGAATGGGTTTACAGCCGGATGTGATAGTGGGGAGAGGTAAAAAGCCGCTCACTAAGGATGTTCTGCAGAAACTCAGTCTCTTTTCGAACCTCCCACTCGAGGCGGTGATTTCGAATCCAGACATAGATGTTGTCTACGAGTTACCACTGTTTTTTGAGGAACAGAATCTTGGGGATTACCTGTGCAGGATTTCGAATCTTCCGATTAAAAAACCAAAGCTAGATGAGTGGCGTAGCATTGTTGATCTCTACAAGAACACTAAGGAAGTTGTCCGCATCGCTTGCCCCGGGAAATATACGCAGATAGTTGACAGTTATATCAGCATTCAGGAGGCACTTAGACATGCTTCCGCCCATTGTGGCGCCAAGCTTGAACTCCAGTGGATTGACACTGAACCACTGGAGAGAGACCCGAAGGAGCTTGAGTGCCTAAAGAGGTTTGACGGTATTCTTCTCACGCCTGGCTTCGGCTCCAGGGGATCTGAGGGAATGATTCTAACAGCCGAGTATGCGATCAAGGAGGGAATTCCATATCTGGGGATTTGTTTCGGCTGTCAGCTTCTTTTTGTGGCCTTTTGCAGAAGCGTGCTGGGATTGAAGGGAGCCAACAGCACCGAGATAGACCCAAACACCCCCTACCCGGTCGTCGATTTGCTTCCAGAACAGAAAGCAATAAGGGCTAAGGGCGGCACTATGAGACTGGGTGGCCACAAGGTTTTATTAATGGAGAACAGCAAGTTGAGGGAAGCCTACGGTAAGAGCGAGGTTATTGAAAGGTTCAGGCACCGATACCATATTATACCCGAGTACGCCGAGATGGCTGAGGACGCTGGACTCAGAGTGTCAGCCAGGGACGAAACAGGGAGGATAATTAACGCAATCGAACTAAATAAAGACTTCTTACTGACAGGTGTTCAGTTCCACCCAGAGTTCAAGAGTAGACCGAACCAACCAAGCCCGGTATATCTTTTATTCATAAAAGAGGCGCTGAGATACCAGAAATCAAGGAGGCCTTAACGAAATACGGGCAGGATGTTAAACCGCGGCATAACTCTTTATTCGAAAAAATTTTTCGAAGAGGGTTGACAAAAACTTTCATTTATCATTAGAGCTAGCGAAATGAACAGTTGAGCGCTCGCTCGGGAGAGGCTGTTCTCGGATATAACCGAACCAAGCTCCATTCGTTAGGGGGCAATACCTTCCGATTTCTCTGTTTCGCTTCACTTTCAGAAAAGCTTTTTTGAGTGGTATTCTTAAGTTTTGTGTCCGGTGATAAGAGTGGACAAGGCGCTCGAGGATATGCTGATTGCAGGACTCCGTGACAAGATAAGAAAAATCAAATCAAGCAACCCTGGCTCCGTGAAGCCCGTTGTAAGCTTAAAGATCACTAATGAGTGTAACCTCAGATGCTTGCATTGCAGCTCGGACTCCGGGCTTCCACTACGTAACGAGTTGTCGCTGGAGGAGATTCAGGGTTTAATCGACGACCTGGCGAAAATCGGGGTCAGAAGGGTAACCCTTTCTGGAGGTGAACCCACAATCAGAAAGGATTTCTGGGAGATTTTAGAATATTTGAGTGATAAAGATATCCAAGTGAGCCTGTTTACAAACGGGTTTTTCTTGAATCGACGCTTTGTGGACAGGTTAAGCAGCTTCAGCGTGAGCGGGGTTAGAATTAGCATAGATGGGGGGTTAGCCAGAACGCATGACGGGATTCGAGGGTTTGAGGGATCGTTTTCCAGGGCTGTTGAAGCTGTTAAGCTTTGCCGCGAAGCGGGATTAATGGTGCTCATAGTGAGCGTAATAATGAAAAGTAATTTTCACGAGATTGAAAGAATTATTCAGTTGGCGGAGAGGAACCATGTCCCCGCATACTTCAGAAGATTCCACCCTGTGGGAAGGGGGCTCAGGAACATTCATCTGATGCCCTCTCGGGAAGAGTTGAAAGCGGCCACCGCAATAATCGAATCCTATTATGGTGAGGAATTGACGAGGGAAATGATAAACTACTTGAAACTTGTTGGTGGCTGGTGCTACATAGGTAACAGGTTGTGTATAGAACCCGACGGAAAAGTTGTCCTGTGTCCCAGCTTGCCCTACGTTATGGGAAATGTGCGGGAAAGCAGCATAAGTGAGGTGTGGAACAGGATAAAGAATTCAGAGGTGTGTGCTGTGATTCGTGAAAGGAGGATAACGGGAAAGTGTGGTAGCTGCCCTCATATTGGTGTATGCGGAGGTGGTTGTAGAGCGGACGCTTATGGGCTGACCGGCGACATCTTGTCGGAGGATCCCTTGTGCTGGAACCCACCAACCGAGTCGACTCTTCCCATCCTGAACGCGATCATCATGGCGTCAGCCGCGTTCTATGAGTCCGCCTACATGGACTTGAGAAAAAGGTGATGGATTGGTTTAGTGTAGTTCTACGTATTCGTACGCCTCTAGCTCTGATTCAAAGCAGTAGTGTATCTTCTGGAAGTCTTTCCTGAACTCTGCGACCTCTGAAGCTATTTTCTTCGGATCCTCTTTATCTACAACGACGCGTTTGATGAAATCAGCCACCACTTGCATTTCGCTTTCCTTCATTCCGAGTCTTGTAAGCTCACTGGTTCCCAGGCGGATGCCCCCCGGATTAAGATAGTTTCTGCCTTCGCTAATATCCCAGGGAAGCAGATTCCTGTTAATAATGATGTTTGCTTCCTCTAGTCTCTTCTCTATGTCGTGTCCGAGGCCAACTCGGTTCTTAAAGTTGGTGATGTCCACGAGAAGGGTGTGTGACTCTGTGAAACCCTTTTCCTCTCCGAGCACGTTGAACCCTCTTTCGTACAGCGCCTGTCCGAGAGCCTTGGAGTTTTTGATTATCTGCCCAGCATACGCTTTACCGAATTTTTTGAGTTCCGCGAGGGCTATGGCCAACCCGGCGACATTGTGCAGGTGATGATTGCTCGTCAATCCTGGAAATGTTGCTTGTTTTATGGAGTCACCCAACTCCTTCTTGGCGAGAACCATCCCGTGCTGTGGGCCTGGCATTGTCTTGTGCGTACTCATTTGCACCGTGTCTGCCCCCTCTCTTAGGGGGTCTTGGAAATAGCCGCACGCTATTAGTCCCGCCACGTGCGCCGCATCGTATGCCACTTTCGCCCCCACCTCTTTTCCCACCTCGCCCAGCTCTCTAACGGGGTGGGGGAACAGGAAGACCGACGCGCCGAAGAGTAAGAGTTTTGGTTTGAGCTCGCGTATTTTCTTTGCGGATTTATCCACGTCAAGATTTAGTTCCTTTCTATCGAAAACAAAGTACTCCACATTCAATCCATGAACAGCTCCCGCCGTACCGCCCAAGAATTTCCCTGACTTGGTG
>Ga0190363_1001966_pt1 | contig 12031 bp, 12 predicted proteins | sample 48721867_MG_FD_161272 | JGI IMG/M metagenome (GOLD analysis project Ga0190363, IMG submission 161272) | Hydrothermal vent microbial mat bacterial communities from Southern Trench, Guaymas Basin, Mexico - 4872-18-6-7_MG | ecosystem: Environmental > Aquatic > Marine > Hydrothermal vents >...
TTTCCACTAAAGCACGGGCTACATTTGAAGTTTTCAGTATCCTGCCAGAAATTTCAGGCTTGAGGTTTAAGGTTTTCCTTCCACGGCTGGCTGCAGCCTCCAGCTTCATAGCCGGCTCCCCCTCATAGGTTCTCCGGTAGCATAAGCCTAGGATGGCTGCGGCAGCGTCGAGAACCCGTCCTGTGCTCGTGGTAGCCGTGAAGCGGTTTTGCCTGAACATTTTAGCGACTACTTCGGCTTCCTGCTTTCCGCGGGGAAGCATTTCCGCCTTAGACTTCAGCCATTCCTCAGCCTCTTCGAAGCCTGCCCTGGCAAGCATTCCATAGGCCATCCTTAAGGGGTATAGGGCTGCTAGGTCTCCTCCTATCATGGGCTGCTCTTCAAGGTGTGCAAGCCTTTCCCAGCCGGCTGGGCTGCAGTAGAGCACTTCTCCACCCCAAGCCTTTCCATCCGCACCATACCCGAAGCCGTCGCATACCACTGCCACCATCTCCTCTAAGCCCTGCTCAGCCATGAGGCTTAAGGCGTGAGCGTAGTGGTGTTGAACCTGAACCAGCTGGCATCCGAACTCTTTAGCGTGTTTTCTGGCTAGGAGGGTTGAGTTGAACCTGGGGTGGAGGTCGCAGGCTAAAACTTCAGGCTTAACGCCTGTGAGGGCTAGGAGCCGCCTAACTGTTCGTTCAAGGTAGGCTACTCCTTCAACCTTTTCAACTTCGCCTACATACTGGCTGAGGAAGGCTTTACCGTTAAAGGCTATGCAGGCTGTAACGTTTTCCTCAGCCCCGTAGGCCACGGCCACCCGTTTAAGCCTGTCGCTGATTTTTATGGGAGCCGGAGCATAACCCCTAGAACGCCTGATGAAAACAGGCTTCCCGTCAACGGACTTAACCACGGAGTCGTCGCATGGCTGGGCTATCCTACGCTCGTGAAAAAGGAAGTAGTCTACGAAGCCGGACAGCTTCTCCACAGCCTCCTTGTTGTCTGAGATTATGGGTTCAGCAGGCAGGTTTCCGCTGGTCATCACCAGGGCAGGCTCGTCTCTTGCACCCTCAAAAAGCAGGTAGTGTAGGCCGGTGTAGGGGAGCATAACGCCTATGTTGTGGAGCCCCGGGGAAATCTCCTCCGCCAAGTAGTATTCTTCGCTCTTCTTTAGGAGTACGATAGGCCTTTCAGGTGAGGTTAGAAGTTTTTCCTCGAGGCTGCTTACCTGGGCGAATGTTCTAACGGCTTCTAGGCTTCTCGCCATTATGGCGAAGGGCTTCTGCTCCCGGTATTTGGCTTTCCTAAGCTTTCTAACAGGCTCAGGGTTGACGGTTGAGGTGGCGATGTGGAAGCCTCCTATCCCTTTGATGGCGAGAATGAAACCTTCAGCCAGCAGTTTTCCAGCTTCAAGGAAAGGGTCTCCACAGCTTATTTCCACACCGTTTCTGTCCGCCAGGAAGGCTTTAGGGCCGCAGGTGGGGCAGGCTACGGTTTGAGCGTGGAATCTTCTGTCTTCAGGGCTGGTGTACTCTTTGAGGCATTGGGGGCATAAGGGGAAGCCCCTCATGGTGGTGTTAGGCCTGTCGTAGGGAAGCCTCTCAATTATCGTGTACCGGGGGCCGCAGTCCGTACAGGTTATAAAGTAGTAGCGGTAACGCCTGTTTGAAGGGTTGAAAAACTCTTTCAGGCAGTTTTCGCAGACCGACATGTCTGGGGGGATTATGGAGCCAGCGTCGCCTCTCTCCTCCGTGCTTTTCAGGATTTTAAACTCTTCGAAGCCTCCTTTGTCCTCCATGAGCTTCGCGTCCAGCCTGCTTATTTGGGCTGCAGGAGGCTTGTCGGCTTCGATACGTCGGATGAAGCTTCTCACAGAGTCTTCGTCGCCTTCAACAACGATTTCCACCCCGGCGTCCCCCCGGTTTCTAACGTAGCCTTTAAGCTTCAACTCTGTTGCAAGCCTGTAGATGAAAGGCCGGAAGCCTACTCCCTGAACGATTCCGAGAACTCTGACTTCAGCCCTCAAACTTCAGCCCTCAGCAACCAAGCGTCCGACTGCGGTTTTATATCCCAGAAGGAAGACCACCAATTTATCCCTGTCGTTTTTGAGGCTGCCAAGCCTTGAAGCCTTTTTACGCCGGGAAGCCTACCGAACAAACATGTTGAAACAGTTTGATTTTGATGCAGCCGGACGGGTTAAAAGCGGGTATTTACATGCTATAGTGTAGAAACAGCGGGAGTTATTGCTTTATTTTTGTGGGTAAGAGTTTAATTCCGCAACGTATTATAACGCAAAAATGCCAGTATACTATGGCTATGTCAACCATTATAAGCCAAATAAAAACCTTAAAAGCCAAAATAATTCTTTTTATGCTTGCTTTTTTCAGTGCAACTGCCCCTCTACCATGCCGCGGTTTAGCCTGCACTAACTGTTTTGCATGCTTCCTCATACTTCCGCTCGTAATATTTTCCGCCTACTTCAGAAAGTTGAAGGAGAAGCTGGCGGGGTTCGCCCATGGCCGTGAAGAGTAGAGCTGCTGCAATTTTGATTATAGGCGTTCTGCTCGGGTTCGCCATACCGGTGGGGTTAGGAGTATACCATAGCGTGGTTAGGGGAGGGGAAAGCTACCACTTGTTCTACTCTTTCCCCTCCGAGAAGGCTAGACCCATAATCTTCCGTTAGGGGGCTGGGGGGATAGCAAAAATACTGGACCCGAACACGCTTGGGGTAACCATAAGCCTAACCAATGTTGACAAGAAGCCTCACATGATAGGCTTCAAACTGGAAAAGCTTCCTCCAAACATTCATGTCCACTGGTTCGGCTTCCACACTAAGGGCTTCAACGAGGAAAAACATCTTATTGAGAGAGTTCTGGGGCCGCGGAGCAGAGCGGGCGTCCACTTAACCTTCTTCATAGAGCAGGCAGGAGATAAACCTGTGATATACAGCGGATACTTCAAAGTTTACGATTTGAAAACAGGAGACACCCTGCTCAAAATCCCGATAAAAATCTTGAATGTGAAGGCTGCTGGAGCTGAAGCAGGTGGAGGTGGAAGGCATTGAAAAGAAAGATTATCTGGAGGAAACACCTGGCGAAGAGGGTGGGCTTTCTCCTCCTCGGCACAGCCATGTTCACCGGCTCCTACGGGCTGGTAATGACCGGGATAACCCATCTGCTGCTGGCGGTGGAAGCCAAACGGTTCGGCAGCGCGCTGGTGAACTCCGTTCCAACCATTCATAGGGCGATATGCCTTCGGATGCCCATCGACTGGGCTATCTATAGACCGGAGTTTTTCGTTTCCAGAACTTTCGGGAACCCCTTATACGCGCTTATTTTCATTCTGATAGCCATATCCTTCTTTGTAGGGCCTCTCTTCTGCGGCTGGCTGTGTCCTGCAGGATTAACTGAGCATTTAAGCCGGCTTATGCCTTCAAGGCTTAAATTCAGCTTGGCAGGCAAGGTTGACCCTGCACCTCTACGCTACGGCTTCCTTATAGGCTACATTTTCGTGGCAGCCCCCATGTTCCGCAGAACCCCTATCCGCTCTATATGTTGCTCCTACTGCAACTGGACTTGGACGGAGCACGTCTGGGAGGCAGTGTTCGGAGACTTCCACGGCTTCATAGCCTGGACTTCAGCGGGGCTGATAACCTTCCTCCTATGGTTCCTCATCCTAGGCATCTTCATGAAGGGCGGCAGAGGCTTCTGCATCTTCCTATGCCCTGCGGGAGCCCTGATGAACCTAGCCCATTTCCTCGGCAAGCACATACCCTTCACGTGGAGACTGAAAGTGGAAAAGGAGAAGTGCACCCTCTGCGGCCTCTGCGTGAGAGAATGCCCAACCCTCGCCCTGAACATAGCCTCGAAATCCGAGAAAACCTTAACCATCATGTCTGCAACCTTTGCATGGACTGCGTAAACCTGTGCCCAGTGAACGCGCTGAAGTATGGTAAAGGCTGAGCCTGCTTAAGCTTAGGGCTTCCACCACTTAAACATTAAATACTGGATTTGACCGGTTCTCGGCTTGGGGACAGCTATGATGAAACGTTTTCTGACGGTGGTGGCAAGCCTTCCGCTGCGTACCAGGTCTGCCGCGTCAACCCGGTCTTTTTCCCTTCGCACCTGGACGAGGTAGGGGGCGTGGTCTACGCCTGGCCCATGCCTGTAAACCGCGAAGTCGCAGCCGAACTTTATTCCAGGCTGAACTATCAGTCCTTTCTCTCTCAGGTCCCTGTAAACTTGGTATTTCAGCTGGAAGTCTTTGTGAGCTTTCACGGCTTTCCTCCGAAGCTGACGGAGGGCCAGCTTCCTGCCGTCTGCGTAAGCCTTTAGCAAGCCTTTTTCAGCCAGGTATAAGGCTTCCAGCATGTCTAGGACCAGCGGAACGTTGAAGTCTGCTGTTTTAGGCTTAGGTATTCCGAGGGGTTTTCCGTAGTAGCCTAGACTGTAAAGTCTTCTCCCCTCCTCAGGGTTCCACACTATAAGCCTGTTTTCTACCAGCTGGGCTTTGAAGGTTTCACTCTGCCCCATAGGGGCTTAGCCTCCTAGAAGGATGCTTGAAAGGCCTCTACGTTATGGTTTAGGTGGTCATGGCGATTATTCTGGCGATGTCAGCCGCGTTTTCAGCGTTGTCGGCTATGTCCTCAAGGAATTCGACTACCTCTCTTATGAGGAGGAGAACTGGAAGCTTCATCCTACTTGAGATTATCTTTAAGTCGGCTTTACGGTGGATGCTGTCCACGGTTTTCTCTGAGGACTCCACTTCGAGGGCTAGCTCCATAACCTTTGCGGTGCTGTAGCTTAGGGCTAGGATGACCTCTCTAAGCCTTAGAAGAGCGTTCAGGGAGGCTTCAGCCAGGCTTCCAACCTCCTTCAATATTGCGTCAGGCACCTTCCAGCGTCGTTTAGCCAGCTCCGTCATCCTGTAGGCTACTCCCCCACAGTAGTCGGCTATTTCGTTTATTTCGGCTGAAAGGTTTATGAAGTCGTCTCTAGCGATTAGAAGCTCTCCGAATTCGGCTACCTCCCGCATGATGGCTCTTTTAACATCCCAGGCTTTCTCCACATGCCCCATAACGCTGGCGTAGTGCTGGAGAACCAGGTTTTCATCTCCATTCTGGTAGGCGTTTATGAGAATGCATGCCTCCCTCAGCGCGTCTAGAACGCTTCTGATGTGGTCTTGACACATTTCCAAGATTCGCCTTCTAGCCTGCTCAGCCGTTTCCCGGGGGAAAGTCATGAGCCAGCCCTCTTAAAATCCTTCCACAGCTAAAACTTATAGGATTAACAGGTATTTAAAAGAGTAGCGAAAGCCTTGGAAAGGGGGAAGGTAAACCTTGAAGGTTCACTTCTCAGACTTTTCGGTTTCCACCCGGAACAGGTTTGAGCTGGTTGACATTACCAGGCATGTTGAAGCCGCTGTTTCAGCCTCAAAGATAGAAGACGGCTTATGCCTTGTCTACGCGCCCCATGCCACTGCAGCCATAATAGCCAACGAACATGAGGCTGGGCTTCTAGGCGACATCCTAGCCAAGCTTAAAGGACTTTTCCCTGAAGGTGCAGGATACCTGCATGACCGTATAGACGATAACGCTCACGCCCACCTGGCTTCAGCCTTCATAGCCTCCTCAAGGGTTTTCCCTGTCCGCGGGGGAAGGCTTGTTAGGGGGACATGGCAGAACATCATGCTGGTGGAGGCTGACGGACCCAGAACCAGAAGAGTGCTCGTGGAAGTCTTAGGCGAGTGAAAAAGGCTAAAGGGGCGCCCCGGCTTCCTCGAATTCTATTTCTCCTTTAAGCAGGCTTTCAAGGGTTTGAGGAAGCCTTCCGGCTTTTATTCTAACCTGCTTCCAGGTGTCTCTGTCCCTGAGCGTTACGGTATCGTCTTCTAGGGTTTGGTAGTCGATGGTTATGGTGTAGGGGGTTCCAGCCTCATCCATCCTCGCATACCTGCGTCCTATGCTTCCTCCCTCATCGTATTCAACGTTGAAGCCGTAGTTTAGGAGGCTCTGGCGGATTTCCCTGGCCTTCTCTGGGAGGCCGTCCTTGGTCATCAGGGGGAAAACCGCTGCCTCAATGGGGGCTAGGTCTCTTGGAAGCTTAAGGACAACCCTGCCCTCCCTTTCGCTGTAAGCGTATTCGAGGACCACGTAGAGCATTCTGTCAAGCCCGAAGGAGGGTTCAACCACGCTTGGAAGCAGCCTTTCACCTTTCAGTTCAACCTCCTCTTCAACCACGGAGACCTGGCCTGGCTTAATCTCGTAGGTTTCACCGTCCCCCCTCAGCCTGTACACGCCTTCGCTGGATAGAGCTTCAGCCACCTCCTCGGCGGGGGTTAACTCTAGAAGCCTTAGGACTAGGGCAGCCCTATCCTTGAAGGCCTTCCCAATCTCAGCCTTGTCCGGTTTAAGGTTTTTCCTTTTAATCTTCTTCGGCTCGGGGTAGGGCAGGTATACGCGTAGGTCTTCCCCGCTGTAGGCCATGTGCATTCTTAGGTCGTAGTCTGTTCTCCAAGCGTGGCCTGAAACCTCAACGTAGCCCCACCTTGAAAGCTTGACAACCTGGTCGTAGGTTTGAGCTGAATAGTGGGCTCTCTCGTTTGGAAGCTTCTCTCTGAAATACTGGTTTTCGTCTGGAACTCCAAGCTGGTTTAGAAACTGCTTCGCCCTAGCCATAAAGTAGGCGTTCCACTCCGCCTTAATGTAGCCTTTATCCAAGGCTTCGGCAACCGTGACTTCAACAGGCTCTTCCACCTGCCTTCTTATGAGCTCCTCGGTGAGAAGCCGTATTTTCTCCCCTTCAACTTCTTTAAGCTTCTTGCACTCCGGGTTTTTAGGGTTAAAGAAAAACTCGAACTCCATTATGGTGAACTCTCTAAGCCTTATGGGGCCCTGCCTGGGTGAAATCTCGTTTCTGAGGCAGCGTCCAACCTGTGCTGCCCCAAAGGGAAGCCTTCCACGGGCTAAATCGTTAAGCCTCTTAAAGTTTACAAACATCCCCTGAGCGGTTTCAGGCCTGCAGTAGCCCACATGCTCAGCGTAGGGTCCAATAGTAGTCTTGAAGAGCTCGTTGAAAACCTGTGGAGGCTCAAGCTCTCCGCCGCATTCAGGACAGCGGACTTCATGCTTTGCGAGGAGGCTTTCAAGCTCTCGGAGGCTTAGGCCCTCCCCTGAAACTCCAGCCTGCTCTTCCAAGAGGTGGTCAGCCCTCCACTTTCTCCCGCAGCTTTTACAGGAGGCCACCGGGTCTGTGAAGTGGGTTGTATGTCCTGAAGCTTGGAAAACGATTTCCGGGGCCACCACAGCCGTGTCTATGAGCATTAAGCCTTCTCTACGGACGAACCAGTCAACCCATTTCTGCTCAAGCTTCCTCTTCATGAGGGCGCCCAGCGGCCCGTAGTCGAGGAAGCCGGCTTCGCTCCCGTAGATTTCGTAGGAGGGCCAGAAGAAGCCTCTCCGCTTGGCTAACTCCACGATTTTCTGGTATTTGTCAGGCTTGCTCAACTTTCAGGGCCTCCAAGCCTTAACCTTAACGGAAGCCGAAGATAAATTATTATGGTTTAACCTCTCTTAGTAGTTTACCTTTTCCCTTCCAGGGAGGGAAGCCTTTGGCTTACGATGCGATGCTGGCCGGAGACTGGACAACCTTCCTCCAAGCCTTCATAATGCTTTTCGCCATTTTCGACCCTGTTGGAAACCTTCCCATCTTCTTCTCGCTTACAGCGGACTTCCCTGAAAAGGAGAGGCGTAAGGTTGCAGCCAGGTCTTCCATACTAGCCTTCATCATCCTGGTGATATTCGCCTACGGAGGATTCTACCTGCTAAGCCTCCTACGCATAACCCTTAACGACTTCAAAATCGTCAGCGGAATCATCCTGCTCATCTTCGCCGTTGAGTACGTGCTCGGAAGGGAGAAACGGTATGCTAGGGAGGGGAAACCTGAGGAAATCGCCGTTTTCCCCATGGCCACCCCGCTGCTGGCAGGGCCTGGAAGCATAAGCGTGGTCATGCTCACCGTTAACCCTCCCTTCGGCCCTGTGACAACCCTAACCATCATAATTTTAAACGTGCTTATAGCCTGGATTCTGCTTGGGCTGGGCTCGAAGCTTAGGGGGCTCCTAGGCTACCAGGGAGCCGCTGTAATCTCTAGGATAATGGGGCTGATAATCGGAGCCATAGCCGTAAGCTTCATCCGCGACGGCATAATGGGAATCCTTGAAGACCTTCTCCCAGCTGAGTAAACCTATTTTAACCCTGCCCAGCCTTATTTTTTCTTGGGCTGAGATGGAGATGGCTGAGCTTTCTGTGAAAGATTTCGCCTTAGCCCTTGTAAGGGCTGAAGCCATAAAGTTCGGCAGTTTCAGGCTTACCAGCGGGAGGCTTAGCCCCTACTACCTAGACCTCAGAGTTCTGCCCAGCAGCCCTGAAGCCTTCCACATGTGCATCGAAATCTACGGTGAACTGGCTGGGAGAATAGGCTTGGAGAATTTCGACCTGCTGGTGGGAGTTCCAACAGCCGGAATGGTTTTCGCGTCGGCTTTAGCCTACAAGCTTAGGAAGCCCATGGCCTACGTGAGGAAGGAAGCTAAGGGCTGGGGGCTTAAGAGGGCTGTGGAGGGAAAGGTTAAACCGGGAAGCAGAGTGGTCCTGGTGGACGACCTTATCACCACGGGGAAATCGCTTTTGGAGGCTGCGGAAGCCCTCCGTGAGGCGGGAGGAAAAATCTTGGGGGGCATAGTCCTGATAGACAGAGAGGAAGGAGGCTTGGAAAACCTTTCAAGGCAGGAAGTAAACCTCCACCCCTACACCAAGGTAACGGAAATCCTGGAAGCCCTCCAAGCGGAAAACATGCTGGAAGAGGAAAAATACAGGGAGGTTCTAGACTATATCAGAAGGCAGGCAGGCTCTCCCGGTTAAGCCCTTAAATCTTAAGGATTCTTTAGCCTATTTGGAGGGGAAACATAATTGAAGAAAATCTTCAGAGCCTACGACATCAGAGGCGTTTACGGGGAAGACCTGACGCCTGAGGTGGCCTTGAAAATTGGAATGGCCTTCGGAAGCCTTCTAGAACCAGGCTTAGAGGTTGTGGTTGGAAGAGACGTTAGGCTTACGGGACCTGTTCTCCAAGCTGCCTTAACCGCCGGGCTTACGGCTGTTGGCTGCCCCGTGGTAGACATAAGGCTTACTGCAACCCCTATCGTGTATTTCGCCTCCATCCACTATGGGGTTAAAGGGGGAGTTATGGTTACGGCCTCCCATAATCCTCCCCAGTATAACGGCTTCAAACTGTGCAGGGGAGGGGTGTCCTACTCCTACGAGACAGGGGTAGGCGAGGTTGAACAAAGAGTTGCTGAAGGCAGGTTCAGGCTTCAAGGATGGGAGCAGACAGCTGGGGTAAGAGAGTTTAACGTCCTCCCAGACTACGAGGAAACCGTGCTGAAGGGAAGAAAACTTGAGAAGCCTCTGAAGGTTGTTTTAGACGTTGGAAACGGCTCCTGCAGTTTCGCTGGGAAGATTCTTGAGAAGCTTGGCTGCCAGGTTAAGGTGCTCTACGCTGAGCCGGACGGCAGATTCCCAAACCACATACCAAACCCGCTCCTAGAGGAAACCCTTGAAGACCTTAAGAAGGCTGTGGTGGACTGGGGGGCAGACCTCGGAGTTGCCTTCGACGGCGACGGCGACAGGGTTGGATTCGTCGACGACAGAGGGCGGATAGTGCAAAACGACCAGGCCTTCATCCTGTACGTTCGAGAGGTGTTAAACCGCTATCCAAGCTCTAAAATAATCTTTAACGTGCTCTCTTCGAGGGCGGTTGTAGGGGAGGTTGAAGCGTTAGGGGGGAAACCGCTTATGGTTAGAGTTGGCCACTCCTACATTCATGAGGCTCTACTAGAGGAGAAAGCCCCCCTGGCAGGAGAACTCAGCGGCCACTTCTACTTTGGCAGGGAATACTACGGCTACGACGACGCTGTTTACGCGGCTGTGAGAATGGTTGAAATCATCTCTAAGGCGGAGGGAAAATTCTCGGAAATCGTGGACAGCCTGCCGAAGCATGTTTCATCTCCTGAAATCAGAGTCAAATGCCCGGATGAGGTTAAGTTTAAGGTGGTTGAAGCCTTAAAGGGAAAGCTTGAAGCTCAAGGCCTAAAGCTTGTCACCATCGACGGGGTTAGAGTTGAAACCGGGGATGGATGGGGGCTTGTCAGAGCCTCCAACACCGAGCCGGCTCTAGTGCTGAGATTTGAAGCCTCAACCAGGGAGAAGCTGGAAGAGATTAAAGGTTGGCTTCTAGCCGAGCTGAAAAGGACGCTTAAGGAGTTTGACGTAAGCCTTGACGGCTGAAAAAAGGGAAGTTGAAGACCTTCTAAGGCTTAGAAAGAAGCTTGAGAAACGCCTGGAAAAGCTTAAGGCTGAAGCCGAAAGCCTTCAGAAGCTTTTAAGCATAATAGACGGAGAGCTAGCACGTAAAAGCTTTAAACCAGCCGCCCTGGTCAAGCCGAGGGAGGAGGCTAAGCCTGCTGAGACCCCAGCAGCCCTTGCAGCCCCTCAGCCTCCAAGGCAAACCATACCTTTGAAGGCTTCTGACGGAACGCTGCTGGCAACCATGTATGTAACCGAGGATGAAATCAGAGTTGTCCCCTCGGAAAGCTTAACCTTTAACGTGAACACCCCACCCTTCCAGCAGTTCTTGGTAGCCAAGGTTTTAAGCGGGATGGCAGCTAAAGACAGGGAGACAGCGTCAGCCGGCCAGCTTCTACCAGACCAGATTCTAACCTACCGCATAGTCCAAGACGGCGACACCATCAGAGAGATAATAATAAGAAACTACCGGGAGGAACGCCGGGCGGCAACTCTGAGAAACGCGGCAAGATGGACCCTAGAGAAAATGTATGAAAAAACCAGAATTTAACGCCCGCCAACCCAAAGTTTAAGTGTTAAAAGCTGAAACTGTTTTTAACATGTGAAGCAGCGTGGGAAAGCGGTGAAAAAGGTTGGCTAAACGCCCGGAATGGAATGAATACTTTTTCGGCATCGCCAGGGCTGTTGCCCGACGTTCACCCTGCCTCAAAAACAAGGTTGGAGCCATAGCCGTGAACCCTGAAAGCAAGCGTATACTGGCAACAGGCTACAACGGGCCTGCCGTTGGCGAACCACACTGCGAAAAATGCAGGCGGGAAGGACTGCCTTCGGGAGTCAGATTCATTGAAAGCGGGGAGCCATGCCCAGCTGTTCACGCTGAAGAAAACATCGTAGCCATGGCTGCACGGCACGGCGTAGGCATCCAGGGCTGCGTTGTCTACGTAGCTGGTTTAAATTATCCGCCACGGCTATGCCCTGTATGCCGTTGGCTACTTAAAAATGCAGGAGTTAAAAACGTCATCATAGAAGGAACGGGCAGCGTGAAGCTGAACGAGTGAAATACACCTAACATTCTAACCCAAAAACTAATTTTTACTATTATTATATTCGTTTTAATGTGTTTTATGAAGGGTATTTGCGGTGTTTTAAACTCGTGGGGGGCAGGGTTTACTCTATGGTATCCTTTATAATGTTGCCTTCGCCGGTGGCGTTGTAGTGCACTCCTTTAACGTCGTTCTCCTGCAGGTTGTTCCCTGTAATCTGGCAGTAGCTTGATTCTCCTGTGAGGATTATGCCGTAGCGTTGTGTTTTGCTTTTTTGGAGGTCGAAGCAGTGGTTTAACGAGCAGATAACATGGTTGCAGTCTTCTATGCGGGTCCCGTCGAAGTTAGGTCCGGTTTGCCCGTTGCTGTACGATCGGCATTTTTAGGGGAGGTCTTTGAATTTCTCAGGTTTCCCGTCTTTACTCCAGCCTCTTAACGTGTAGTATTCATCCAGCATTTTATTGAAGGCTGCTAGGTCTAGAAGCCAGCCTGTGTCTTCTCTCGGCTCAGTGAAACGCTTGGGTATGTGGTCGTCCTTCCTTGAGAAGCCTTCCCTCACGTTGAAAAGCCTTGTCAGATTGTAGACTTTCTCTCCCAGCTTGAGGAAGCCTTCCACGTTGAGCTCCCAGCCGAGGAGGTTGAGGGCTTT
>Ga0190363_1001967_pt1 | contig 12029 bp, 7 predicted proteins | sample 48721867_MG_FD_161272 | JGI IMG/M metagenome (GOLD analysis project Ga0190363, IMG submission 161272) | Hydrothermal vent microbial mat bacterial communities from Southern Trench, Guaymas Basin, Mexico - 4872-18-6-7_MG | ecosystem: Environmental > Aquatic > Marine > Hydrothermal vents > Microbial...
TAGACCGTTAATCTTTCCTTTTCTTTCAAATATCTCTGATAGTATTCCTGCGCCTTCTTCACAGCCTCCTCGGTAACCTCAAGTATTTTCAACTTTTTCCCTGATAACTTAGCATACTTACCGAAATATTCCCTAACTTTAGAAACGTCCCCTTTATAGATGGCTAAGCCTCCAGCTATCCTATACCACATTGCAGCTCTCAGCTTGTCCTTTGCCTTTTCCATTTCCTTAGCGTTAGCTAGAGCATCCTCAAGTGAAATGTCTATTTTGGTTGGATCTAGGAACATTGTGTCTCTTAGCGCCTCTAAAACTCCAGAATTGCCTGCACATAGCTTTTCAAGTTCTGTAGGACCAGTTTGAACTTCTTCTTTAATCTCTTCCCCATTCTGTTTTCCTTTTCTTTTCAGCAAACGATCAAGAATCCCCATTCTGATTCACCTATTGAAGTTTGGATTATAGTTTAATTCTTTAGATTCAAAATAGTTTTTCGGTTGAGCGAGTACTGATTCATGTTAGAACTTAATACGTGATTTCTGAGCTTCTATTGAGCTTTTGATCTATCTATTTTTACACGAAACATAGGAAATATGATTGGGATCAGAAGTAACTGTGTGCTTCCATAAGTCATCGCTTTAGTTGTCTCCTTTACGTTTTCTTCCCGTCACAAAGGTGAATCCAGATGTGCGTCTAACCGCTGCTAACAAGCATTCCTACCTGACCAAACCAAACACTGTATAGCCGCTTGGAATGTTTCGATTGGATGTTATGAATTGTTTCTCTAAAATAGTGGTTCAAAAGAATATTTTGGCATTTACTATATTTTCTTTGACAAGGCAAGTTTTAACGTCACCATTGAAATAATCCATGATAAAATTATAAAGACAATTCCAGTCCAATATTCGCTGGGAACCACCAGGGTTATTCCAGCATTAGCTACTTCTTCATTGTTTAAAAGAAGGAAAATACCATAAGAAGTGAGTAATAGTCCTATAAAGTAGAACGTTGATACTACTCCATATCGTAGAAACGTTCTTTTCAATTTTACTTTTACTGGTTCAGGAGTTGTACATCCACTTTTAATCCATATATCTAAATGCTTATCACAAACATGAAAAATTTGACCGTCTAGTGTTAAAACCTTATGGGTACCTTCATTAGGGCAACCAGCTTCAATGCATCTCCTTCCCACTCTTCTTCCCTCAACAGAGCAGAATTAATGTTTAAAACTTCTAGGATACTAATAATTTTTTTGGTTTCGTATACAGTTATCTATTTGCTCTGTATCTTCTTCTGGCAGCCTTATTTTTCCATTTCTTCCAGACAACTACGGCTACAATTAAAATTATTATTGTTAGGAATACTGTAAATGAAGACAAATCTATTTGGGGCTCCCATAAATTAGTTTTTACTATGCGAAGATGCATTTCCATTTCGGTTCTACCTTCATTTTTAACCATCCATCGGTGAATTGCCTTAAGTTCGCATAGAAAGCCTGTTTCCTTATCCCATACAGCGTGAAAAGTTTCGTTGCTAAATGTCTCCCCAAATTCTCCCTTATGAATATTTTGATATTCTAAAAGGTTAACTTCTCTGTTTGCACCTGCATATCTGGCCGCATAAGTTTTATTTAAAGTTAAAAATTTAGTTGGATCAGAAGTCGGTATTCTATCGCCTTTAGATAAGTCACCTGCAATTAAATAAAAGGTAAGGTTTCCTTCGCCAGTTTTCACATTGCCAATACGAATTTCTTGCGTAACATTACCATCAGTTGGTATTGTGGTAATATTAAGTGTAACCTCTGTACCATTAATACTTAATACGGTAATATTACAAGTCCCACTTTCTATCTCTTCGCGGCTTTCTCCGCTTGTCTCATTTTTCCAGTAAAATCTATAGGAATAATCGTAAATCGCCCATTTGCCAGGCTTTATATTGCCAACAGCATATTCAACCGCAGACACCCAATGTAGGGGTAACACAGTACTGAATAGAAATAGTAGGAGCATTATAAGGCATACTTCTTTAAACCCTTTAACCAATCTGTCTCCATCCATTTTGAATACAATCTAGGTTGCATATAAAGTCGACTTAAATAAAAAGGGAGTTTTTTGGGTTATGTTTTATTTCTTTTTTAAGTATTTTTTGGCAATTACCGTTATTGTTGATGTCGTTAAGCCAACTAGGGCCATCAAAGTTCCGAATTCAGGTATGAACAAGTATTCTCCATCTTCGATGATAACATCTTCAATCTGTCCGTTGGAATCATAAAGGTATGTGTCTGAATGGTTAATGTGAAGGGCAGACCATAATTCGCCGTCCGGTGGCTCTGCAGTTATATTAAATTGAATTACGCAGAGCAATTTCTCGCCATCTATGGATTTATCGCTCATCAACAGATCCCCTAATAGAACTGCGCCTATCTCTGAGTTTATGAATATATACTCAGGTTTCGTCATCATTCCTCCTAACTCGCCGTAGAATGCATATGCTGGATCAAATGTTCTTTGTCCAAAGTCCATGTTTGGCCATGCATAGACCGATGTTTCGCCCCAGTAGTCGCTGTAATATGTTGTGACGTTTATTAAAGTTTGATTATATTCTAGATATACTTCCCACATCATGAGGTTGTATGGATAAGAATCACTTGAAACCCATACACTCACATTAAATAATGTTCCTATCGATGCATTTTCTGGGGCAAATACGTAAACTGATGGTTTAAAGTGTATTGTTTTCGTAGCGGATACCATAGGAACTTTTGCTGACGCTGAAATCACCAGCACGAGCGGCAAAAGGCATATTAAGAGTTTTACTTTTTCATCCAATTTTCAACCCTTAGAGTCTTTATTTTTCATTCAGTTTTTAAATCTTTTGCCGTAGCAATCGTTCAATTACATAAAAATGGGGGTGAGGAGAGGTCAGGGGCAGGTTCTTCCAAAATTCTTTGCTATTATGTATAGATCCATCATTGTTATTCTTCCATTTTGGTCCAAGTCTGCGTAGGGGTTCCAGTCTGGGTCTCCTTCGTTTGAGGCGAAGGATATGGCTGCTGCATATAGGTCGCGCATGTCGACGATGCAGTTTCCATCGACATCCCCAAGTAGCCTTATGTATATTTCTCCGTCTACGTAAAGGTTGTTAGTTACGTTAAGTTCATATGGGAGTAGTTCTGCTTCAGCTTTTATTGTGTAGTTTCCGATTACGCCTGTTGTATCCCATGTTAGGGTTACAGTTCTTTCTTCATCGGGTTCGAGGTCGGTTATTGTTATTTCCTCTATTAGGTTATCATCGTATTTGATGCTTATTGCAAATGTTTCGTTGATCATTCCTAGATTTTTGGTTGTTACTGTTATGTTTATTGGCCATGTTTCGTAGGCCCAACTTCTTGAAATTGTTACGTTGATTACTGCTATGTCACGTATTAGACTCATGAAGAATCCGTCTCCTACGTCGTGTTCTATTGGGAGGCCTTCTGAGTCCAGGATTTGGATGTCGTGCAGATCTAAGGGGCTTGATCCGAGTGCTTCTACGTGGAATGTTATTCCTATTAGCGGTGTTGCTGTTAATATTGAGATTGGTTGGGCATAGGTTAGTTCTATTTTAATAAAGCCTGCTGTGTCGTCTATTTGCAGGCTAGTTGTCGGAAGCTGGTCCTGAACTTTGAAGGTTCTGATTCCCATCCATTGAAGGACTGAGGGGTTATAGGATAGGTTGAAACTGCAGAATGTCATATCTGTAACATTCTCTATTGTTACATTGATGTTGAAGGTTGATGAAGGCAGCATTGTCGGGTCTATTATTTCTTCTGGGTCTATGTATAGGTAGGTTCTTCCTGGTGGGGGTGGCGGCGGTGGCGGTGGTGGGGCGCTTGGATAGCTTATTTCATATTGACCGTCTACTATTGTTACGTCGGGTATTGGTCCTTGGCTGTCATAGAGGTATGTATCTTCATTGTTTATATTGAGAGTACAGGAGAGAGTTTCGCCTTCTTCTGGGAGTTTTTTAATTTCGAACTCTATTGTGCATAGCTTTTTGGTTTCTTCTATGGTTTCTTCAGACATCATTAGGTCTCCCACTAGTACGGCTGCTCTTTCGTTGTCTATGTCAAGATAGACGGGGTCAGCTATCATTCCTCCGAATTTTCCGTAGAATATGTAGTCGGGATCCCAGTTTCTTCCTTGGAAGTTGGTATTTGGCCATGCTCTTAGTGTCCATGTGCCAGTTACTTCGCCCCATGCTTGGGTTACATTTATTAAATTCTTGTCGTAGATGAGGTTGACTTGCCACATCATTACGTTTAGGGGGAAGTTGCCTGTGACCCATACGCTTACGTTGAATGTCGTTCCTATTGTGGCATTATTTATGTCAAAGACATATTTGGATGGATAGACGTATATGGTTGCTCCAGGTGATGTGGAACCTTTTGGTAGAAGTGTTGCGAGAGGCGATATTGCCAATAATGTTATTAGAATGAATTTTGTCTTAGCTGACATTTATTTTCTCCCTTCTCTGTGTATTAATTGTTTAATTTTGGTTCTCTTAAACCTTATGTAGAAAGTTTCTATGCCACCATATTATGGATATGTTACGGAAAAATTGGAGAGGTCTGTGGTTATGGATAGCTTTCTCCGAAGTGGATGGCTACTAACCAGAGATCATCCATTCTAATTTTTCCGTCGCCGTTGACATCCGTTCTTGGATCCCAGTTGGGATCTTCAGGGGTTTCTCCGAAGTGGATGGCTACTAACCAGAGATCGTCCATTCGCACTTGTCCGTCGCCGTTGACGTCCCATGGTACTCGTGATGCGTTGAGTATTTGGACTATTTTTGTTATTGTGCTTATTCTGTTTACTTGGTCTACTACTGTTAGGGTTACTGAATAGTTGCCTGGTTGGGTGAAGTTATGGTAGATTACTGGTTGGGTTGTGTTTGTTATTTCTGTGCCGTCTGAGAAGTTCCATGAGTAGATTTGTATTTGGGCGAAGTCTTTGAGTTTGGCGCTCCACCCTAGTTGAGTGTTTGATGCGTTGAATGTTACTGTTCGGTTTACTATTTGTGGGTCGGGTGTCCATGTGAAGTTTGCTGTTGGCCCGAATTCTGGATATATTGTTATTGGTTTTATTGTGTAGGACCAGAGTCCTTCGTTGTCGGTTACGTTTAGGGCTATGGTGTATGTTCCTCCGTATTCAAATGTGTGATAGGCTAGCGGGGATGGTGGATTTGTGTAGGTTCCTTCATTTATTATTGTTTCTGGGTTGTATGGGTCGTTTATTGTCCATTCGTAGCGTATTATTGTGTCGTTGTAGCCTTCGGCTGATGATGAGGATGCGTCGAGGGTTACTGTCATGTTGGCGTAGGGTTTTAGTGGGTAGTAGGTGAATGCTGCTTGGGGTGGGCATGGTTCTGATTGTAGGGTGAAGGCTGTTGAGGCGCTTGACATTAGTATTGGGGATATTCTTCCCACCGTGAAGACTTGGTATTGACCGAAAACTGTGTATTCGTCTGGCGGTAATCTTACATATATTTCGTATTGTCCTGGGATTATTTTGTAGGATTCTGGCATTGGAGAATAGATTGGTTGGGTTTCTTTGTTTCTTGTTATATAGAAGAATCCTAGTTTTTCTGGTATGTAGGGGATTCCTCCGTCTTTTGGTGGTTTGTTGTAGAAGTTGCAGCTTATCATGGCTTTTCCTGGGGTTGCCCATTCTGGTATGTATAGCCATCTTGTTTCGGTTATGTAGCTGGCCGGTGGGATTGATGTTGGTACTGCTACTGTTAATATTGGTATTAGGGTGTTGTCGTAGATTGTGTAGGCGAGTATTCCGTCAAGTTGGTTGATTAAGTAATTTTCTATTCTTATTTTTAGTCTTACTACGGTATCTACTTTTGCTGCGGTTATTGGGTTGCCGTCCATGTCTTCTATTTTTATTTGTGTTATTTCTATTGGCCATGTTTCGTTTGGGTTACCGACTGTTATTGTTCTGTAGGCGAAGTCGTCGCCTCTTGGGTTTATTATTTGCATTGCGATTAGGCCGTCTGTTACTGGTTGGCCGTCTTGGGTGAATTCTCCTTGTATTGTTATTATTTCTCTGATGTAGCATGTTTGCTTGTTTGTTTGGGTGGTTAAGTTGATGGCTGTTGTTGTTTGCGTTGTTGATTGCGGTAATGCAGTAAATATTATTGGTATTGTAAGTAGTAGAGTTAGTGTGAAGAACGCTTTCCTTTTATTAAATTTGATTTTCATAATTGACATCCCTTTTTGGCACTAGTTTAAAATTTTGAAAACGGGCAATTAAGTATTTTGGAATTTATTTCTGTTTATTTTAGAATCAATCTAAGCGTGAAAAGCTGGTTTTTCCATAAAAAAAAGGGATTTTGGGGATTAAATGGTTTTTCTAGCTCGGCTCTATGCAGATTTCTACTGGACCGTATTCTGGGCACCAGGCGAATCCGCCTTCAGTTGGGTCTTTGTCGAAAACGTTCACATAGATATTTGCGTAGCCTGTGAAGGCCCACTTCGGAATCTTTAATTTTAAGGTTATTGTATCTTCTAGGAATTCGCAGAATTCTGCTCCTCCAACTTCCCTACCACGTAGGTCCATGTCCACTAGAACATTGAGTTCATCCTTGAGTACTGCAGTGAACAGAGCTGGATACTTCTGCATTGCATGTGTTGCATATTTCACTGTTACCGTGACGGTCTCTGTGTGGGCATAGTGATATTTGTCTGTGGTAACAGATAGTATATGCACCATGTAGTCGTAATAGAATAACATTGTATCATTTACTACCACGTCACGTATGTCTACTGTGGCAGTCACCTTGTATACTCCTAGGTAGTCTTCTGGATTGCTGCATGGCCATGGCATCGCAAACGAGATATTTGCAATGCCGTCTGAGTTGGTTATTGCTGTTCCCTTGTAAATGACTTTGTATGTAGACTTGGGCTCTAATTCTCCATTGCAGTTTTCAAATGGGCCTTCAACCTCGAAGCTTACGATTTTGCTTTGTACTGGATAGTAGTTGTAGGTTACCTTAGCATATAGTGTAACTTCTGACTGTGGAATTACCAGATCCATTGGGTTGTTTGGTCCTTGTCCTCCGTAGGGGTCTGGGAATGGATTAGGATAGCCTGTCCAGTAACCTGCGTTATTAGCTCCGCCGTAAACGTCTATTACTCTACCAACTGCACGTGGTCCCAGTATTGTGTAGTTGCCATGGATACAATCAGCCCAAGCTGTTGGTATATAGTTTCCATTTACGTCGAGGAATACTTCAGATAGAGGCTGGATCTCTAGCTTGCACCAGAAGTCTTCTCCCCATAGTTGTTTAATTGCCTTGAATCTGATTATCGCTAATGTATTGTCAACATCGGGTACTTCTGTGTTCGGGAACATTGTTTGATCCCAAACGCCCGAAGCATTAGGTAGCAATAGGCAGGCCACTACTACTGAGGTTGGGTAGGGCTCAACCTTGCTTACGAAGAATGTTCCGTACCAGTTCCATCTTGAATCGTTGAAGAATCCTCCCTGTTTTATGTTAACCACTTCTAGGAGGTCCCACTGGTAGGTTAGCCTGAATTCGTAGCCTATTGCCTTCCATAGTTCGTAGAGTCTGTTGACCTTAACGGCGACTTCGAATTCTGTTCCAACTGCTGGTTCAGGTCCAAGCACAACTTCGCTTGGATCAACCTCCAGGTATGGCGATGGCGCTGGCATATATCCTTCAATTATTACCGTTCCTTTCCCGGTCTTTTCCCAGTCAATTGATATTTCCATTATGTGGTCAAAGAGCTCACATAGAGTATCATCAAAGACTATGTCGGTCTCGTCGACTTCTGGATAGGTGCCTTGATAAATTACCTCAAATGTTATCGTAGCTATCTTAACGTCTCCTGAGGGCGTTGCTGCCGGTTCTTCAACAAATATCTGGACAACACCCGGAACAGAGATATCAGAAGTTGCAGTTGTCCATGTTCCATGAATTGTGACTCCTGTGGCGTTAATTAGTGTTTCATCGTAGTTGAGTACTAGAGTTGCATTATGAAGTCCCCATGCTTCGGCTAATTCTTTAATGTAGATGTCTACATCAAAGGTTTCGCCGACTACTTCAAACCATCTTTCAAAGACTAGTGGCCATGGCTGTCCATCGGCTCTAACAACATCCAGATATGGCGAAGGTGGAGGCGCCCATGTTAACTTGTACCAGCTGTCATGAATATTCGGGTCAGGTCCAGCCAATATTGGACCAGTACTGTCATACAGATAGGTTTCGTCGTTGTTGATTGCTAGATCGCAGTAGAGTTCACCGCCCTTCTCTGGAATCTGCTTTACCTCAAACTCAACTACACATAATTTCTTTGGAGTATCAGCCGGAATGGTTATGTCTCCCATCAACAGGTCTCCAGCCAATATCGAGTCTGTTGATGGCTTGTTGGGAGTTGTAGTCATACCGCCAACCTCGCCGTAGAAGACATAGTCTGGATCAAAGTTTCTTCCGCCGAGAGCGTCTTGTGGCCATACGCGGTAAATACCATCCTCCATAGCCACATCTATTATTGATGGATTAAAGAACAGTCTGACCTCCCACATCATCAGATTGAAGTCTGTGTCTGAAACAACCCATATGGTCACGTTGAATCTAGCTCCAGCCGACGGAATCACCGCAGTAGTAAACTCGTAGGGGTGCGGATCGAAATAAATCGTTATCGTCGGCGTAGCCTTGGTGATCCTTAGTGGCGCAAGAATGCTAAGAGCCATCATTAGAGTTATTGCCAATGCAAAACTACTCATCAATCGTTTATTCATTTACTTCTCCCTTCTCCAAGTCTTCAAAATTAAGAAGAGGTTTTAGCGGATTTAAATATTACGGAAAAAAGTTCTATAAATAAAAAACAGTCTAATAAAGTTAACAATCAAAGTCTAAAATTTGCTTTTAACCCTTCAATCCAGCCGAAACCAGAAAAATGGGGAAGATTAGGCGGGATTTAACCCTTCTAGTCATGGTGGGTTGCGCCTACTCGAATTACAGCCGCCCAAGCGTCGTTCAGCCTGACCTTGCCGTCGATTATTACGTCGGTGATGCGTTCTTCTGGGTTGCCTGTCCATGGTATATCCTTGACTATTACCCATACGTCGTTCATTCTAACCTTATCGTCAAGAGCTACTCCATGGCCAAAAACATTTCCTGGGTTAAAGCAGTAATCAGCCTCATACTTAACTTCCCAGTCTCCTCCCGGAATCCTTACCCACAGCTTGAATTTGTAGTCGCCTGAAAGCGCCTTATCCTTCCAGACGGCAAACTCTGGGCTTTCTCTGTAGACCTGGAATGGATTCAGCGAGACAGATTTTGGACTATCTGCGCTTCCGATGACATCAGCTATGTGAGCTCCTGTTGTTATGTCCACCATCTCAACATAATACTCGACGTCGATCGGATTGAATGGATTTATGTTCATCAGCTGAACTTCCAGGCCGTTCGTTCCATAAATCAATGGTAATCCACATGCTGGGCATGTCCATTTTCCACGAGCCCTTAGTGCTCCCATTACACCTGGCACGTTTTGTGAGGATGCTAGTCTAGCCCAGTAGTTCACGTTCTTGTTTATCTTGGCTGTTGAGACTTCATCCCAGTACTCTAGTATCCACGGGCCGGTTCCATAAAGTTTAGTTGGCAAGCCGTTAGGACCTGCCTCAGTCCACGGCTTATAGCTTGAGGCACCCGTATAGTCGCCCCAGAAGGGCTCCCAGACCTGACGTGGATATACTAGAGCTGATCCTAGAAATTCTTGTGCCTTGAAGAATCCTGTTCCATTTATGTAGATTTTGAGCAGATAATCATGTACCACTTCGCATCCTTGGTAGATTGGCGAAATTATTGGCGTATACTCTGGAGCTTGAGTGCTGTTTATGAAGTCGAAGTTCCACTTAATGTCCTCAGCCGTTACCGGATCGCCGTCCTGCCAAGTTACGTCATCCCTTAGCCATATCCACAGTATCATTCCAGTTGAGCCGTCTGGCAGCTTCCACGGCTCAATTTCCCAGTGGGTTGCCACCCATGGAAGAATGTCATGCGTGTATGGATTGTATACGTAGAGGGCGTCATACATCCTGTTCAGTATAGTTACTTCGTAGACCCATGATGCCTTAAACGGATTTATTGTTGAGACATCTCCGTCAACGTGATACTTCATGGAGCCGCCTACCGGAATGTCCTCCCAGTGTAGGTTAGCAAACGTCCATGGCATGCTTGATCCGTACGCGGCACTTCCGAATCCAGGCGACTCTACCCAGTCAACTAGACCCGGCTTGTATAGGTCGAAGTAGTTTCTCGAATAGATTGGCAGATATGGACATAGGTAGTAGAGCTTCCACTGTACAAGCCAGCATATATTCCTCAATTCTTCCAGTTCATATATGATTCTTTGATAGGTTCCTGGCTCAAATATGAGTTCTAGGGCTTCTCCTGGATTGAGCGTGAAGGTCTTAAGTATGCTGACTTCTACGACGTAGGGTGTGACTGTAATTGTGTAGTCTACTCCCTCTACTAGTTCTTCATCCCAGACTCCTCCCTCAGCTGAACAGTGTTCTAGAACAACCTTTTGTGGAGTGGCTCCCGGCATATCTACAATCTCGAATGAGTATGTTGCTGGCGCAACATCCTTTGGTGTATCCTCATAGTTCATTGCTAGTATTTCGTAGTCCTTCATCCTCCAATACTTGAGGCTGTCCAGAAGCCTGTTCACGCCTGGAACGTTCATTCCTGGGCTGTTGTTTCCTCCTTCTACGTCAGCATCTGGATGGAAGAAGTCCCAGAGGTAGTCTGGCTCTGGACCTAGACCCCAGCATAGGAAGTAGATGTCATGGTCTCTATTATAGAATGGAACCAGAATTAATGGATCAAATACATCCATCGGCTCGTCTTGGAAGATTCCCCCGTCATCCGGATTCATTGCATCTCCAAAATTATCCGTTTCAATCCCTGTGAAGAATTTGTTCCACTTAACCGTATGTCTCCTACACACATCGTGGCTTGTCGGAGCTAAGGCGTCTCCTGGACACATGACATAAATGCCGTAGGCGTCTCCCGCCCATCGGTCTCTTAGGCGTTGACCGTTGGGCATTATCCAGTTGTCTACTCCGGCATCACCCTGGAAGCCTGCAGACTCAAGTATCTGTTCGGCCCATGCCCAGTCTTCTGGATAGGGCGTAATGTATGGGTTGTACCAGTAAGCGTTGGCCGGTGGAATATTCGTGTCCAATCTTACGTTAATGAATTCGTAGATCTCAGCTATCCAAGTGTCCTTCTGGCATCCGACTATTAGCTCTAGTGCCAGCCTAAACTGGCTTATGTTCAATGGATAGAGCGGGAACCCTGGGGTTCTACCATGGTAATCATAATACTTGGCTGAAGTGTCTGGCGTTACATCCCTACAGTTAATGCCTAAATAGCACATGTGGAATCCCGGCGAGGAGGTAGCACTCCATCCATAATCTTCCGTTAGCTCCCTAACGTCGTCAGCCACAATTGCACCGACAAAATTGTCGATGTCACATGCCCTAGCCTTTTCCATTGCAACCTCTCTTGGATACGCCTCAACCAGATAAATGGTGTCCAAGCGTGGGAAATCCCATTCAGACGAAGCAGCTTTAGGCGGAGCAGAATATGCCAATGCACCAACAGCAACCGTCAGACTGCTAAGGAGCAGCAATAGACTTAAAACAATACTCACTTGCTTATTCTTCATATTTTCCCTTCTCCTCTTCACAAAAATAGAGCCAACACCACATTTAAAAGTTTTATGGAAAAAAGTTACAGAGCAAAATAACCACTCTAACAAAAGATTAGAGCAGTTAGACCCAATGCGTTAGGCTTAAATATTAAACTAATGCTTGATTAAATACGCAAAGAAACATAGAGGGGAGAACGCTGGGATTAAAAAAGTACATCCTAAAAAGACTTCTCCTTTCATTATTCTTGCTATGGCTAGTTGCCACACTTAACTTCATAATTTTCAGCTTGCAACGAGG
>Ga0190363_1001968_pt1 | contig 12026 bp, 13 predicted proteins | sample 48721867_MG_FD_161272 | JGI IMG/M metagenome (GOLD analysis project Ga0190363, IMG submission 161272) | Hydrothermal vent microbial mat bacterial communities from Southern Trench, Guaymas Basin, Mexico - 4872-18-6-7_MG | ecosystem: Environmental > Aquatic > Marine > Hydrothermal vents >...
GCTCTAACAGTTTTACGACGAAACTCCCAATCATACCATCTAAGTAGTCTTCGCCATCTTAATGTTAGCGGATTCTTATTAAGGAACTTATCGTCATCTACAGCTAGGTCTACTAATGCTTGAGCAAATCTATCCTCAAGTATATTCTTGATCTTATTAGATAAGTATTCTAGTACTATTTCTGCTGCTACTCTAGTCTCATCCACTATTACCTCAACACCTAGTCCGCGGTATTCATCCATTATTCCTTCAGGCCATTCATGATGATCTAACCATATGACTCTAATACCTGCCATTACGTATTGGTTAAGTATATCCCTTATCCTTTTATGATTACTTTCGCTAGGATTGAGATCACTGATTATTATTGTATCTGCTCCTCTAACAACTATATCAAACATAGCGCTCTCTATAACCTTCGGTAAAGCCGACGTAGCTGATAATCTAACTGCTACATTATCAGTATACCTCGCTATAAGAGCTGCTGAAACCACTCCATCGATATCGCCATGAGATATCGATACTGTTTTCAAATCGACTAAGTCACCCTACGTATGTTTATGTTAGTAGGGAAGTATAATATTCTTTTACCTATACTTACATGCTTTCCACACTGGCTGTGTTTCAGTAATTAGGGGTTTGCGACTAAAGCTTAAGATAACTATTGAGGTGAAAAACCATCACTATGGATTTCATTGAGGTATTGGGTACCGTTTTTAGTGGTAAGGGTGAAGGAGAATTCTATGTTAACCTCTATTCTAAGAATATACAACGTGTTTTGGGTCTTAGACCCTTCCCTGGAACATTAAACATACGCTTAGAACCTAATAGTACTCAGATAATTAAAGAATTACTAAGTAAACCTGTATATATAATAGAACCTCCTATAAAGGGTTATGGTAGAGTTTATGCTTGGCCCGGGTTCATAAAGTGTACTAAGGTTTACATCATACGTCCAGAGAAGACTATTTACAGCCTTAATGTTATTGAAATTATAGCTAAGGAGAATCTTAGAAAATTGTTTGGCTTAAAAGATGGTGATTTAGTTAGAATTCTTGTAAGCTTGAAAAAGGATGCGTTACCACAATATTGTTTTTAAGGCTGAACACTGTTACTAAGAAGTACTTCATTATGCTCGTTATAGATATGTAGTTGGTCTACCTGTTTTCTCAGCGAACGTGAACATTTTCTTTAATAATTCTTCTCTTATCTTCTTAGCTTCTTCTTCTACCTCCTTGGCTTTTACATCTAGCTCAGATAAATCGATATCTAGTTTAAGTAACCCTAATACTACTTTTAACGCGGTTTTTGCTGCACGGTAATCAGCTAGTGTTGACTCTGCGTAGGCTGTTGTTGTTTCACCCATAACGCATGCTGCTGGTATACCATATACCTTAGCCCATCCAACTATTAGTCCATTAAGCCCCGTTACACCTCCTTCACTCATAGGGATACCACCATTCTCTACTAGCTCACGTAGAAGTCTCTCATCATTTGATGCTATGTAAGCTTTCCTTTCACCACTGATTACCTCCGTTACATATGCCGCCATGGTTATAATTCTTGAAACGCCCCTTGAAGCTAATTCGCTAACAACCTTATCAGCAAATTCATGCTGTAACTCGCTTGTTAAAGGTTGATAGTTCCCCGTTAATATTGCTATTCTTTTATCTTTAACCACGTATAGTTTTGCTACAGGTAACTCGCCTAACCCATCTTCAACTGTTATATATGATGGTGAACCATAACTATAGATCTCAGCTACAGGAGAGGCATTCAATGCATCTACGAGAAAATCTACTGACACCTTGCCTACTAAAGCCATACCGGGAAAGCCCGAGATAACGATGTATTCCCTTAAGTCTACTGGCTTACGGAAGTATATCTTAGTTGAAGACATACCCTATCATTCCCGCTTCTAAACCACTTCAATATAGTTTAAAAGTTCATCTATAATAATCAGGTTTACTTGAAAGCTCTTTGTCAAGCTCTATTAATCTACGCAACCTTTCCCTTAACGGTGGATGCGTTGAGAATAAGGCTACTTCCCTCACTTTTTCCGAGGCTAGCTTAACAGCTAACATATAGTCTTCTTCCCAGCTTCTACTCCATCCAATTCCTTTAAGATTATATGATTCTGGATCAGCTATTAATAGAGCTTTAAAAGCGCTAGCTCTAGCTAGTTCTCTTTCAGCAATTTTACCCAACCTACCCGTAACCAAAGCTATTTTTGCCAATGCTGCTGCAAGTTTACGGGCACCCAATGGTATATTTACAGCTGATTCATAGTCGGCATAGAGTTCTCTTAGCCTACTATGCCTTAAGAGTAAGAGTATTAGTGCAAAGTATATGAGGTAGCTTATACCAGCGATTAGTATTAACGCTACTATTCCTCCACCTCTATCCCTACGATCCATTCCACCGAAGAGTGATGCAAACATAGCATACCTTGCAATCAAGAAGAACATTGATGGTATAAGTGATAAGAACATCATTATGCCTACATCATGGTGTTTAAGATGCCCTAGCTCGTGACCCAATACTGCTTCAATTTCCTCCTTAGTAAGATTCTCTACTAGCCCTTTGGTTACAGCTACTCTAGGACCACTTAAAGGTGACCCATAGGCGAAGGCATTAGGTACATTTATTTCAGCTAACATTAGCTTAGGTGTTTTTACACCCATCCTCCTAGACAACTCTCGTATAATTCTATGTAGCCATGGATACTCGTTAGGTTGCAGTGGTCTTACATGGTATATTGCTTCTATAACATATGGTGCAATCATCCATTCAAACAAGTTAACCGATACTATTATCAAGGCAATACCTAGGAGATCAACTCCAAGTAAGCTAAGTATAACTGCTAAGGCTAAGCTAGTTAACCCTATAAATAATATTAGTGTAAGTGTCATAGAGGTAAATAGCTTTGACTTAAAGCCCATAGTCTTAACCCTAAGCTATTATCTTCTAAACCCATACTACTATACCCAGTACTTAAAAAGTTAGTTAAACGTACCCTAACCATAGAATAGAGTAATGTTTTATCTAAGGGATAATATCAAGGATATATAAGTCTGTGTCTTCAGATATATCTACAGAAATTTGTTCTAAGCCTTAGAGGTGATAGTACCTTTGCCTAAATCTCTCATGGAGCTTTTATCTCTGAAAAATAAGGTCTCTCTTATAACCGGCGCGGCCTCCGGCATAGGTGAGGCAATAGCATTGCGATTTGCTGAAGCTGGTTCTAATTTGTATCTAGTTGACATAGACTCTGATGGACTTAGAAGGGTTGGCGATAAGGTTAAGGAGTTATTTAATGTTGATGTAGAATTGTTCAAAGTGGACTTGTCTAAGAGGGAAGAGATAGATAGATTATGGAACAATATTCGTGGGCGCGAGCCTGATATTCTTGTAAATAATGCTGGCGTATACTCGTTCAAGGATTTCATCGAAGTAGATGAACCACTGCTTGAAAAAACATTAGCTGTTAACCTTAAGGCTGTTTTCTGGATGTGCCAGTACATGATTAAGCGTAGACTTAAGAAAGGTGGTGTTATAATTAATATTGGTTCTATTGAAGCCATACTACCCTTTGCTAAAGGGCTAGTACACTATGATGTAAGCAAGATGGGTGTTATAGCCCTCACACGTGCTTTAGCAAGAGAGTACGGTAAGCAAGGCTTTAGAATTAACGCTATAGTTCCTGGAGGTATTAAGACTCCTGGCGTAGAGAAGCTTAGAAGAGAAGCATTACTAAAGCTTAAGATAGACATTATTAAAACTGGAGTAGACTTTATGAATAGACTTCCACTAGGTAGGCTTGGAGAACCAGATGAAGTTGCCAGAATAGTACTTGTCCTTGCATCAGATCTCGCAAGCTATGTCCATGGAGCAATAATACCTGTTGACGGAGGATTCCTATCAGCTTAAAATAAGGTCATAATGGTTCAACTATTATACGTGCTGCCATACCTCTTCCAAGCGCTATAGTTACACCACGTACTCTTACTATTACTGGGCCACGCGTATTATCAACTATTTCCACTATGGCTCCTGGTGTAAGCCCCATTTGTAGGAGCCTTGTTCTAAGCCCATAACCACTATCAATACTTATCACTCTTGCTCGTGAACCTGGTGGTAAGAATACCAGTCGCGTAGTCCTAGGAAGTCCTTGCATACTCGCATCACCTATAGGCTAACAATTATCATTTTCAACTACATAGACCATACGTGCATACTTTGATGGTATCTCTACTATTTTATTTTTATCCATAATATCTACGACTACATGGCTATTACTTACATAGACTATATTTAATATAACGCCTATCATGAGTCCTAAGTCCAGTAATACTTTCAATCCCTCCTTAAGTACACCTGCTATTCTTACAACCTTCACACAAGATGCTAAATCTGCTTCTGTTAAAGGTTTAGCTACCCTTAATTCTTGGGGTAAAGGTGATCCTGGAATAGGATTACCTAGGGGACATGTTGGTGGTCTTCCAAGTTTATCATAGATTCTCTCTATTATTTCATCTGGTAAATGCTCCATTAGATGTGCATAATCATGAGCTTTTATTGGATCCAAACCTACGTAATCGTATAGAAATCGTTCTATTATACGATGTTTCCAAACTATTTTCTCAGCTATCTTTCGTCCTTCCTTAGTTAGCTTAACACCACGATACTTTGTTCTTTCTACAAGTCCCTTCAACTCTAGCTTGGATATAATCTTTGAAACAGTACCTGGCTTTACATTCAATTCCTTAGCTATAATAGTAGTACGTGCTATCCCAAAGGCTTCTTCGAGTCTATAAATTGTTACAAGATAATCCTCAACAGCTGAAGTTACTTCACCACTCTTTAATGAGTTCTTTGACTGCGTTAACATGGACTCTAGCCTCACATTGTAATAAGATAAAACTGTTTAAAAAGATTTAGACTAATCTAAATATGCTTAGGTGATTACAGTTTTGAACAAAGACTGGAGCCGTCTAGGCATAAGAGAACAACGTAAATGCAACATTGTCGTAGCTGTAGCCGGTAATCCTAATGTTGGTAAGTCGACTCTATTTAACGTACTAACTGGTGAAACAGCACATGTAGCCAATTGGCCAGGTGTAACTGTTGAATTAAAGGTTGGAGACATTATTCATCGTAATAAAAAGATCTGCTTCGTTGATTTACCTGGAACGTATGGTATAACTGCTTCTAGTATTGACGAAGTAATTGCACGAGAATACATAGTTGGCGGCGAAGCTGACCTAGTATTGGTTCTAGTAGACTCTACTGCACCTGAAAGAACCATATATCTAGCACTTCAGATACTAGAATTAACGCCCAAAGTCGTAATAGCATTAACCAAAATAGACTTAGCACATAGCATGGGTATACATATACATGTTGATAAGCTTGAAGCTAAACTAGGTGTACCAGTTATACCTGTATCAGCTGTTCATGGTGTTGGTATACGTGAGCTACTTGATGCAATAATAGATGTTGTTGAAGGAAAACGTGGAAGAAGTACCCCTCTAAGAATAGATTATGATGGATTAGAACCCTACATAGCTGAACTAGAACCATTAGTTAGGAAGAGTAAAGCGTTAAGAAACTATAATCCGCGATGGGCATCCATAAGACTTCTTGAAGGTGATCATAGACTTGAAGAATTATTACGTAAAGCTGGCGAAGAATACATAATCACTAAGGTAAATGAACTACGTGAAGCGATAACGAAGGGTGTCGGCAAAACTCCTGAAGACGTAACCATAACTATTAGATTCGAGTATGCTGAGAAACTTATGAGGGACGTAATTGTACGAGTAGAACATAAAGCACCGATGACTACTAGCTTAATTGATAAAGTATTTCAACACCCCATCATAGGGCCCATTACCAGTCTATCAGTACTGATCGCTGTGTTCTTCCTAGCCTTTGCCATAAATACAGGTTTTCCATTAAACATATTATTATCTGAATTAGGGTTTATAGAAGCAGCTGAAGTAGTTGAAGAATTTAGTTTCAGCAGTCTACTTGACAGCTTATTCTCATGGCTATCCGATGCTGCCAGAACAGCTATGGAGAGCAATGCACCTGAATGGCTTGTAAGCCTCATAGCTGATGGAATAATACCTGGCGTAGGTAGCGTACTAACATTCCTACCATTAATAATACTCATATCATTATTTATAGCAATGCTAGAAGATTCAGGATTAGCGCCAAGAATGGCTACATCATTTCATAATTTCTTCTCGAGTTTTGGCCTTTCAGGTAAAGCCATATTCCCAATGATAATAAGTCTTGGATGCAATGTTCCAGGAGTCTTAGCAAGTCGTACTGCAACGGAAGAAGAGGAACGCGTAGAGATAATACTGAGTACACCTTTCATCCCTTGCCAAGCAAGACTAGTAGTAATACTAGCATTTGCTACAGCCTTCTTCAAATCACCATTAAATCAAGCACTACTAATTGCAGGGCTATATGTACTTGGTATACTGGTATTCTTAATAACATCGCTAGTAGCTAGGAAAGCTCTGTTTAAGAGGAAAGAAGCCCCAGAGTTCATTATAGAAATACCACCTTTGCATAAGCCTAGCGCTAAAGTCGTATGGTGGATTACATGGGATTACAGTAAACACTTCTTAAAGAAAGCAGGCATAATAATATTTCTATTAAGTATTATCACATGGCTACTACTAACTTATGGTCCTCAAGGCCTAGCAGAAGATCCTACCAAAAGTTATGGCGCAATTCTAGGCCATAGTCTTGCCCCTATATTCAAGGCTCTATGGGGTCTAAATGACGAATCTGCATGGAAGGTGAGTTTTGCTTTAATACATGGATTTATAGCTAAGGAAGCTTTAATTGAAGCAATAACATTACTTGAAGGAGCTGAAGGTGTCGATGAAGCATTACTAGGCTTAGGCATATCTATTCACCAGGCAATAGCAATACTAGCATACATGACATTATACGTTCCATGTCTTGCAACAATAGCTGTAATGTATCAAGAATTAAAGAACTTGAAGCTAACGATCATAGCAGTAGTATACATGTTAGTACTAGCAACTATACTTTCAACAGTAATATACTATCTACTATTAATTATAGCATAGGGCTTCCGGTGTCTTAGGTATTGAGTAACTCCATAGAAAAACTACTCAGGACTGTACGTAAGATACGTGTATTCACACCAGATGTGCTTGCCCAAGTACTTGGTATGGATAAGAGAGAAGTTGAAGCAATTATAGGCATATTGCTATCTCAGGGAAAGATAAGAGTTGTTGAAGAACAATGTTCTTGTAGTACATGTCCTCTTTCTAATATTTGTTCATTTAGATATAAAGACGTTAAATTCAAAGTATATGAACTTGTAGAATAACAGATATCACATAAAGGTTGATGAAGCGCCTACAGGCTGAGGAAGCCTAGGTAAAAAGGATTTACATGATGAAAGGTCCCATTACTGACTCTTGGTTTCTTCCTCTAACCAATCAATGTAATCACGATATCCGATGATTATAGGCAAAGCTATTACTTCTGGGACCTCATAAACATGGTTCTTCTTCACTTCTTCTACTAGTTCATTAAATAGATCTAACCTGGTCTTTATTATCATTAGAACCTCATTATCTTCCTCAATTTTACCCTTCCACCAATACGTACTTTTAATACCGTCAACAATGTTTATACATGCTGCTAATCTAGCTTCTACTAGTCTTCTAGCTATCCTCTCAGCAACCTCTCTATTAGGTGTTGTGACTAAAACTACTATAGGCGCCGATCTAACCTTACCCATGGTATTTCCCAATAGAGTGTATCTTTAGACTAGGAACTTAATATTTTACCTATAACTCTGTACATCGAACCATAGACCTATTAGCAATCTTCATGATTTACTATAAACTTGAATTGCATACCAGATTCCATTACAAGGCAATAGACGGGTCAGCTGGGTCCGGCTTCCACATAATCCTTCGGATGACCGGACAATAATACCTTCATCCCCAAGTTTCAAGTATACTTTAATAAGCTAGATATTAGTTTTAACTGTTAGACCCCGATGACCGGGGACACGGGATCATAGATATATCGATGCAGAACAACATCGACAAAGACTTAGGGAGGGGTCATGCTTTAGCTAATTTTCTATAAGCTATTATTGCTAACACTGATATTGATAGTATAGTAATTGTCCAGAATACTATTAATGATCCTTGAACAACAACTGATACTGCAACAATTGAGAATGCTATCAACGAAGAAATTATGAGTATCTTCATAGAGTCCAATATTACCTTGGGGCCTGCTTCTATAATGTTCTCCTCATGAATCATTAATAGTATTAATGATATTGTAGCTAAGGCGTATATTATTATTAACCCTGGCACAGGCTCGTAGAACATAATCTCTGGTATCCCACCATAGAGTACTACACGTATTGAAGAAAAGAATGCTGGTATCGCTGCTAGGCCAGCCTTATATGATAGACCTATATCTACGAGATATGCTTGTAGAATCGTGTAGATATAAGTCAAAGTTAATAATGCTATTAGGTGATGAAATTTCTTTGTATCTAAAGCCACGATGACATGAAAACCTGGCAGTATAAGAAATAGAGATTCTATCCAGAAACCTACACCTAGCTGAGCTATTAAACCAAAGAATAAAAACGCAAATAGAAAGAATACTGGGTAGTCAACGTAGTTATGTTTCCTTAAATACCAAGCTAGTACGATTATGAATATACCGGTTATAACATGATATAAACCATATATCTCATTAGAGACTTCCAAGATACTGTATAACCATAAAATGAACACTGGGCTTACGGTAATTATTCTAAGGATTGAGATTATGCTAGCCTTCATGCAAGCTCCCTTAGTGAATAATAGATTTTTAGAACCTTGGAGACAAAATCTACGGGTTTAAGTATTACTACTTCAGCTTCAGCAGCTACCAGTTCATTAACTACTTGTTTTAACCTGTTAATTTCATCGATAAGCACCTTATTATAGAAGTATTTTAATGGTAATTTATCTACGCTTATTCTTATAAAGGATGGTGTATAGGGTATCATGAAGACTGGTTTATGCCCTAAGGCTCTAGTCTTCTCAGCTATGCCTTTTACATCGATAATGTTCTCAAGGCTTGAAAAGTAGAAGACTATAGACCTTCTTGGTAAAGCTGATGCTAGTACACTAGGTACTCGATGAAGTATTGATCTAGTATTGCTAGGGTTAAGTGTTTCAAGGAACTTGAGGGCCATGTATAAGTACTCTTTCCTCCTTGTTAATGGTACTAGGAGACTCGGCGTACCTGAGATATATAACCCTACGAGATCACCATGATCAAGAGCAGCAAGAATCAAAGACCCTGCAGCTTCAACATAGTAGTCTATAAGCCTACGAGGATAACCTAAGCTTGATTCTATTCCGGCATCTAGTACTATAAATAAGCTTAATCTTACCTCACTACTAGTCTCCTTAACCATAAGTTCTCTTCTAGGGTTCTTAGCTGAAACCTTCCAGGCAATTTTCCTAACATCATCACCTGGTAGATAGTTACGTATGTATTCGAGATCTACACCTAGACCACGCATCCTAACTGGATGTCCACCAGGAGGCATAATGTACCTAGCAATAGTCTCTCTAGTCTTAAACCTATACGCATAGAATTGTGGAACTACTTTAATGTAATTGATAGTGTTCTTAGGTAAGTCTATACGTTTACCTACCAGGCCTAGAGGACTATGTAGTATTACCGTTAGGGGCCCAATTCTATGATCTCCGCGGACAACGGCTTTGAATACATATTCTAACTTGATAACTTGGTTCTCATGTACTCTTGTATACAAGCTTGTTCTGCCTTCAGTAATTTGGAAAACATCAGGTACATGGTCATGAACACTAACTATTCCTCGGAAACCCTTGATCTTCACATAGACTTTAACAGGTATTATCGAGTCAACTATAACTCTTTCTGGGATCCTATCTCTCCAAGCATTAACTTCAACTTCTCTAATACTATGTGTAAAGTAAATTACATCTAGTGCGATAGATATAAGGATTATTAGTGAAAATAGTATTACTTCCATTCTAAGAGTTAGTAACCCTAATGGTAATGTTAGGAGTGACACAATAATTAGTATTTGTGCTTTAGAAGTTAATAAAACCATTACTTGGGGACCCTAACCTTCTCTACTACTGAGCTAAGTATACCATGTATTGCACGGTAACTCCATAAAGGTTCACGACTATACGTGCCTATAACATATTCCGGTCTTAGTATAATCCTATGGTTCATTACATCAAAGAAAACCGCTTTCACATCATCAGGAACCACGTAATCTCTACCCTCACTAATAGCTGCATAAGCTCTTGAAGCATAAAGAAGCATTACCTCGGCTCTAGGGCTACCACCCAAAAGTACTGATGGATGTTCACGTGTAGCTCTTACGAGATCAACTATGTATTCAAGTATAGCATCATCGACCTTAACTTTCTCGGCAACAGTCTTTGAAGCCTCTAACACTTCTTTAGGACCAGCTATCTGGTCCACGTCTATTACTTCACCTTTAACCCTCTTAATCCTAAGCATCTCAACTTCTTCATTCCTTGAGGGGTAATTTACTATTACTCTAAACAAAAATCGATCAAGTTGTGCTTCAGGTAACGGGTAAGTACCTTCTGTTTCAACAGGATTTTGAGTAGCTATTACAACAAATGGTTCAGGTAATTTATAGGTTTCACCATCAACAGTTACCTGTTTCTCCTGCATTGCCTCGAGTAACGCTGCTTGAGTTCTAGGAGGTGTACGGTTTATTTCATCAGCTAATAATATATTAGTGAATACTGGTCCAGGCCTAAATTCAAACTCCATTGTCTTATAATTGTATACCTTAACACCAATTATATCGCTTGGTAGTAGATCTGGCGTGAGCTGAATTCTTTTAAACTTCAATCCTAGAGTTTTTGCAAAGGATCTAGCTAGGTACGTCTTAGCAACACCTGGAACACCTTCTAACAATACGTGTCCTCCGACAAGTAATGCTATTAATAGTCGATCAACAACATCCTCTTTACCCACAATAACTCTTGAAACCTGTCTCCTCACTTTCTCAGCAATTATGTATACATCACGTGGATTCAACTACTATACGCCTCAATGATCTTGTTCAACTCAATTATTTCATTAAACAACCTTGAAGCAATGAGTCTATACCCATGAAGCTTGTTAGACCTATGAAGTCTTAAAACTTTACTATAGAGCATTCTTACCTTAATAGTCTTTAAGTAGAAAGTAACCGAATTGAAAAAGCCTACACGTCTCCACAACCTTATGAACGATCCAATATATAATCTCAATAATTGAAGAGAACCTACACCATGTGGAAAAACATGTATCCCCAATAATGTGGTGGAACGTGACTCTGTTCTCCTTATCATACTACGTAGTATATCCAATACAGTCTCATCAATGAATTCTATTCTCGAAGCCAAAACATTACTCCAACGAGGAGGTTTTAACACCTCTTCTCTTCTACTATCTTCTAATACACCAAAAGATAAGCAACAATAACTGGCTATTTTAGTATAGTAATAGTAGGCTAGCACTGTTGAAACAATACCTATAGGTAAAAGTAGGAGGACTATTTCTTCGAAGACCATTCCCTAATCTTCACCTCGACATCACGTAGAGCGCCAAGGATATCATTAACATTGACCCATGAGGGAATACGTTTTCCATATTTTAGTTCCTCAAATGCAGATGAAATAACCCATACTTTATCACTAAGACCTTTAACGTCGTATAGGTATGCGAGTTCACGAGGTGTAATAGATTCTCCTATTCCGAGTAACTCCTTACCCCATGAATATACACGGCTAAAAGCATGTAGTATTATTTTGCTAATATCCTTTTCTTTAAGATCTAGTAAGCTAATATTATACCGAGCTTTATCTACAAGCTCCTCGGAAGAGTACTCTTCAAACCTTTTACTTAAGAAGTAACTTGTCATATCGTAT
>Ga0190363_1001969_pt1 | contig 12021 bp, 10 predicted proteins | sample 48721867_MG_FD_161272 | JGI IMG/M metagenome (GOLD analysis project Ga0190363, IMG submission 161272) | Hydrothermal vent microbial mat bacterial communities from Southern Trench, Guaymas Basin, Mexico - 4872-18-6-7_MG | ecosystem: Environmental > Aquatic > Marine > Hydrothermal vents >...
CTTCCAGTGTTCGTATGATGTCTAGGATGATTTCCATCTTGTCACGCTGGCTCTTTGAGACTCCTACGTAGATTGAGTCGATGTCGAACAGCCCTTGCTCGTCTGTGCCTACCTGTTTTAGTGAGAATTTCATTAATCGAATAACCGCCTCAGCGTCTTCCGGTAAAACCTCTTCTCGCAGGGCCATGCGGGCTCTTGCTTCCGCCAGTCTCACTAGGGCTTCCAGTTGGCGGGCGGTTATTGGGACTGGCGCATCCGGCTGCTCGCCCATCTTTCTCATCTGCAGGTAGAACTCTCTCAGCTTTTCAGCCGCTTCCGGGGTTAGCTTTGGGTGAACGTTCTTTCTCGCGTATATGATGTACTTTCTCAGGAGGTCTGGCGGAATGGGAGGAACCTTTTCGATCGAGTGGGTTCTGTGTAGCGAGAGAATGTGGTCGGTCATCATTTTGTCCTGCTCTTCCATGGGTCTGTCCACGAGTACGAATATCAGATCAAATCTGGAGAGGATGGTGACAGGCAGTTTGAAGTTTTCGGCGACTGAGCGGAACGGGTTCCACCGCCCTAGTGCCGGGTTTGCCGCTGCGAGTATTGCTGTTCGAGCGTTCAGCGTTGCCACTATGCCCGCCTTGGCGATTGAGACTGTTCCCTGCTCCATGGCCTCGTGGATGGCGACTCTGTCCTGTTCTCTCATTTTGTCCATCTCGTCTACGCACGCAACTCCCCTATCCGCTAGCACGAGTGCCCCTGCTTCTAGAATCATGGTCCCGGTGTCCGGGTCGCGCAGAACGGCGGCTGTGAGTCCAGCTGCTGTGGTTCCCTTCCCCGAGGTGTATAGTCCACGGGGTGCGATTCGTGCTACGTACTGCAAGAGCTGGCTCTTCGCGGTTCCTGGGTCACCTACCAGGAGCACATTGACTTCTCCCCTTATTGTGACCCCGTCCTCCATTGTTTTTGTTTGTCCGCCGAAGAGCAGCAGGGCGACGGCTTCCTTGATGTTTTCCATCCCGTAAATGCTCGGAGCTATGGACCTTATTATTTTCTGGTATATGAAGGGATCCTCCGCGAACTCCCTGATTTTCTTCTCCTCTTCCTCGGTTATCTCTACTGTTTCGAGTTCCACCTCCGAGATGTCGACGTTGTTTATTTCGAGGAAGCTTCTGAAGGTTACGAGTTTTCCTCCCCTGGACGCGGTTTCCGGTACTGAACGCAGTATTCCCGTTAGCGTGATTCGATCCCCCGGCCTTGCGATGTCCACTATGTCGTCGGTGAGAATCGCGTCTAGGCTGCGTGGCAACTGCCCCGGCGGTAGTTCCTCTGGTTTCTCTTGTATTCTTATTTTCTGCCAGTCGATGAACTTTGATTCTTCCACGATTAGTTTAAAGGGTCCCTTCCTTCTGCAGGAAGGGTTGTAGCACTCTGAGGGTTGGGTTATCTTCGTGTCCGGCTGCTTCACAACCATTAGTTCGCCGCACCTCTGGCAGATGAACACCGCTTCCGTGAGTTTCGGTTTCACCTCGCTTGCTCTGGTGAGTATTCCGCTCACCATAATCAGCTTGTTTATGTGTTCCGACCTGATTTTTCTCAGTTTGATGTGATATTCTTCGGGCAGATTGGAGAGACGAACGTGGAACTGTTCCACGGTTTCAGCGTATTCCGGGTCCTCTGCTTCTATTATTGAGCGTAGTGCTTGATCCAGCTCTTTTAGTGTTTTTTCCGGTTTTTCAAGGATTGTTCTTGCCAGTTCGGGGTCGAATCTGATTAGGTCGTTGAAGTCGACAACCAGGCTTCGCTCACCCGTTACGGTCATTTTTTGGATTTTTTCACGGTACTCCATTACACCCAATTCTGAGCGGTAGTTTTTGACGAAGTTTTCGAAGCGTTCAGGGGGATCCTCCCCGATCATCGTTATCTCCTCTTAGGAACTTTTTGATGTTGGAGTGTACTTCCTAGGTTAATCCTTGGCAGCCTCCTTTTTAAAAGTGCGTAGCCCGTTCTCCCAGCTTCTAAGCAGTCTGTTCAGCTTGTCGTACAGCCATTTTTCCTCTTCTGTCATGTTTTTGGTCATTTCTGACCTACGCCCCCCCTTGAGGGCTATTTTGAGGATTTTCGATAGACGCTGTGATATGATGTCAGTAACCATTCCCTCCACTTTTTCCTTCTCCGCGTTTTGTACGTTGGGGTCCATATAGTACATTCTCAGCCTCTGGTAAAAGTTGGGATCGATTTGCTGGAGCTGTGGCTTATTTGCTTCGCTCCAAGACTGTTTGTATAGCTCTGACAGATCAAACTTGATTTGCTCCTTGTACTTGACGATTCCATGGCGCACAAATTCGGCGGCTGCCCACAGCCTCAGAGTCATCTCCCTGCCCTCAACGAAGGGGCCTAAGACTATGTCTCCGATCTCGATTTTCGGGTAATCCTTAACGACAATAACCTTTACTGGACTGTTCTCAAATCTGAAGAGAAATCGGGTAACATCAAACCACACGTCAGATGCGGAGTAGCCGCTTGCCTCCAACTAATGGTACACTCCTTAAATGTCTAATCAAACTCTTTTCAAGGGCTTTTCTCTAGAATTTAACGAAGATAGCCTTCACTATTAAAATTTCCTTAAACCCTTTTTAAACTCACTACGTTCATTAATAAACTATAAAACAAAGAGAAAATTATAGAGAGGATATAATCTTTGCAAGGGAAAGGTATGCCTTCATCAACGTTTTTGAAGTGTGTGGAATGTGGTGAGGAGTACGATCCCTATCCAGTACTTACGGTTTGCAGCAGGTGTGGTTCACTGCTCCAGTACCAGCACACGTTTGATAAGACCGGAGATTTTTTTGAGGGTGCTGGTTTCTGGAGGTACGCGAAGCTTCTACCACCCGTTAGGAAGAAAAGCGTCGTGACGCTGGGTGAGGGGGGCACTCCTCTGCGGAGGGCGAAAAACCTCTCCAAAAAATTGGGAGTAAAAAGCCTGCTTCTTAAGGATGAAACTATGAATCCGACGAACTCCTTCAGGGATCGCGCCGCCACACTCATGGTGTCAAACGCGCTCGACCTAGGATATAGGAGGGTGGTGTGTGCTTCAAACGGAAACCTTGGAGCCTCTATCGCAGCGTACTCCGCCAAGGCGGGTGTTAATTCCACCATAGTTGTGCCCAGAAGGGTGGACCTGGGAAAATTGGCGCAGATGCACGTTTACGACGCGGAGATAATTGAGAAGGGCGAAATAGTTGACGAGGCAATAGCTGAGGCGGAGAAAATGGCTGACGGAAGCTACCAGGCGACTCCAGAGCTCAACCCCCTCACCGTGGAGGCTCAAAAAACAATCTCCTTTGAAATATTCGAACAGCAGGGTGTGCCCGACTGGCTGCTGGTTCCCACGGGGTCTGGAAGCACCGCCTACTCCCTCTGGAAGGGCTTCCTAGAGCTACAAGAACTCGGACTAGTGAAAGAAACACCCAGAATCGTGGTTGTTCAACCCCTTGGCTGCGCCCCTATCACAGAGGCGTACAACAGCAATAGAAGAGTTGTTGCTGTGAAGAATCCAGAAACTAGGGCTCTCGCGTTACTGGTGGCCAACCCTATCTATGGAGAGCTGGCGCTACGGGCTGTGAGAGAGTCGAATGGAACCAGCGTTTCGGTTCCGGACCAGGCGACGATGGAGGCTGAGCGGCTCCTGGCGAAAACCGAGGGAATCTTCGTGGAACCAGCCAGCGCCACGGCCATAGCGTCTCTTCAAAATCTGGTAAGCCAGGGAGAAATCTCAGAATCCGAAACCGTGGTTTGCCTCATGACAGCGTCGGGTCTCAAGGCCCCCTACGTGCTTGAGGCTCTCACGAAGGAGCAGCTGGAATCCCGGAGAGAAACCCTAGGAGTGCGCCCCCGTGGCTGGGACATAAGCACCAAGCTAAAAATACTGAGGCTTCTGGACATGGGTGACTCCTACGGCTACGAGATCTGGAAGGCGACTGGTAAGAAAATCTCCATACAAGCCGTGTATCAGCATCTGGACGAAATGGAGCGAAAAAACCTCGTAAGCTCATCAACCGTGGACAGAAGAAGATACTTCACGATAACCGAAAAGGGGAGAAGGGTGCTCCAGGCACTAGAGGAACTTATACTGCTCTTATGAATCTGAACCACGCACCCCGAAGGGGGTCTCTAAACTGTTGGGATGAACTCATGAATGAAGCCTATTCATTCTCCTGTAGAATCCTCCCGCTCACACTTGACAAGAATCTCGGGTGTGAGTTTTCTCATAGCTGCCTCCACTGGAACTGCTATCATTACACCCAAGAGAATCTGGGCTACGTTGAAGACGGTGCTTGTGGCCACCACGCCGAGGAAGAGCTGGTCATAAAGAAAGCAGCCTGCGACTAAGCAAAGGCCACCAATGAGTATGGACAGAACGCTCCAACCGGTGGAAGCGTCCACCCTGGAGCCGAGATACAGGATTAGCAATCCAATATACAAAGATGCTATCAGCCAGATCCACCAGGGAACGTCTAGCCTAATCCACCATCCCCACTCGAAATGGTCAACGAACAGTGTGCTCCACCACCATGGGCGAAGCCCTCCCGATATCTCCGCCAAACCCGAGAGGTACTTCACACCCATGTAAAGAACCAAGCCAGCGATTCCAAAGCACATAGCCATGTTGAGGGGTTTCCACCATCTCCTAACCACAAGGCGAAACTTGTAACCCACAAAACCAACCACAAGCCCTTCTGCCCCCTTAATCAGCAGAGCAGCGGGCGCGTACTGTGTGAAGCCTAGGAGGATATCTGCGAGCATCGACCCGACTCCTCCCGCGACTCCACCTATGATTGGTCCAAAGAGCAGGGCTGTTACGTATATGACACCTTCACCAGCGTTGATGTATCCCCCGCCGAGCGGAAAATACGCCTGAAACGCAACGGTAGCAACGCACACAAGAGCGGTCATCACTCCCGCTAGAGTTATGCCTACGGAAACGGGTACTCTCGGTAGTGTCTCCATCACTCTCTCCTTTATGAGCATCAAGCATCTCATCTCCCATAAGGTCTACTTCAGCACAATTCGCAATTCATCTTGTTAGTATGATTTTATTGCATCCTACTTAGCCTTTTCTTGGTTTGAGAATTTAAATCACTACTATGAAAACGAGATCGTTTACGTTCGTTCCCGTTGGACCCGTGTAAATTAAGCAGTCTTCCAAACTCTCAAAAAACGCTGTTGAATTGTTTCCATAGAGAAACTCGGTGGCGTCGAGCCCTTTCTTTTTGGCGTTTCTGATTGTTTGCCCGTCGACAATGGCGCCCGCAGCTTCGGAGAAGCCGTCGATTCCGTCACTGTCCACGGCTCCGATGGCTACGCCCTCCATCCCGTCTATTCCGAGGGCGGTGCTCAGAGCAAGCTCCTGGTTTCTTCCACCCTTACCCGAAGCGTCGCCACGCACGGTGACCGTGGTTTCGCCGCCCAGAATAACCGCAATGGGTTTTCTCCAAGGATTATTGTGGTATGCGATTTCCTTAACCATCCCACTCACCACGATGCCCACCTCCCTTGCCTCTCCCTCTAGGTAAGCCGTTAGCACAACGGAGCTTAGTCCCTTCTTCCCCGCCTCCTTTTGAGCTGCTGTGCAAGCTATCCTGTTTGTTGCGATAAGCAGGTTAAACACTCTTTCGAATATAGGGTCACCCGGCTTTGGAGTTTCGGAGCGCTGTCCTTTAATTCCCTTCTCAAGATGTTCCTTTATCTCTTCTGGGCAGGTATCCCAGATTCCGTATTCCTTTAAAACATTGACAGCGTCTCTGTACGTGGTGGGGTCTGGCACAGTTGGACCCGAGGCAATGGTTTCCAAGGGATCGCCGACCACATCTGAGATTATGAGGCTAACGATCGTGGCGGGGTGAGCCGCCTTGGCGAGATTTCCACCCTTAATTGACGAGAGGTGTTTGCGCACAGCATTCATCGCGTTTATATCCGCCCCGCTCCTAAGCAGGACCGAGTTAATCTCTTGAAGGTCCTCCAGTAAAACTCTTTCCACGGGAAGCGGAATAAGAGCCGAGCCTCCGCCCGAAATCAGGCACAAAACCAGATCGTTTTCTTCAGCTCTCCTCGCTATCTCCATCATTCTTTTGGCTCCCTTCAGTCCCCCCTCGTCTGGGACGGGGTGCCCCGCCTCCACCAGTTCGATTCTTGAGGTTCTAAACCTTTCCTTGGTGCCTCTGAGGATGTTTACGCAACCTTCGGTGATCCTTTCACCCAGAACGTCTTCCACGGCCTCCGCCATGGCACCGCTCGCCTTTCCTCCCCCGACGACGTATATCCTGTTCAAACTTTCGAGGTCTAGAGTTTTTTCATTGACTGTTAATTTGTCTCCTTTCAAAATGAGGGTTTTTTTCACAGCCGTCTTGGGATCGGCGGCTCTCAGAGCGGACTCGATTAAATCCAGCACTATCTTCCTGGCGAGTCTGTTTCTCCCCTCAGCCTTCTCAACTAGTTCATCATAGTTGTTTATCATGAGTGTTACCTAACCCGTAATTTCTTGTCGGTTCATGGATTTTAAGAAACGTTTAATGAAGCGAATTCAGCAACATCATCTTTTCTGGGACTTACACTTTCCTGCGGTGGAACTTCGCCTTCTTCCCCGTTGGGTTATCCCTCGCAAACCGGGCACTTGAGGGTATCCGCTTTGAGTCTTGTTACTCTTTTGTTTGAGAGACAGGTGGGACAGATGAGCAGCTCCGTGTGGCAGTTTGGGCACTCTCTCCTTGTGAGGCATTCGATGCAAAGTTCTGCCCCACACCCCGGGCATCTCAGACCATGGTTTCTACAAAAGTTTTTGCGATGTCTTCTGCATCGATACTTCGCCTTTTCCACGCAGTAGTCGCAAAATCTTGGCAATCTTTTTCCTCCGAATTTACCAGTTGACAAAATTTTTAATTTTATAACTTTGGATTGATTACGGCTTTCTAGATACGTGTTGTGTAATAAGTATTTATTTTATTTTTTTGTCGTCGCACGCAAAAGAGCTTTGTGTGTCTTCGAATGCGTGGTTAAGAAATTGAGTATCGTAACGAGATGTTGCTTTTCTCACGTTTTTTGGTATACCTTTCTTCAGGTTTTGCTGAGGTTGCCACGACAAAGTATAAATATTTTATTCCGCTTGTTTAATTGAAGGTTCATCTAATTAATAGGCATCTCTGTAAAGTTAGGTCTGTACCTTCCCTCTAGGATGTTTCAAAGGTGTCGCAATTGGAAGAAGAGGCTTACGAACTGGTTTTGGAAGCTGGTAGCAAGGGGTTGCTCCAGAGCGACCTGTGGAAAAAGCTCGGAGTCAACAGCCGTGAGGGTTCCCGCATCGCTGTCAAGCTTGAGAAGAAGGGTTTGGCCAGAAGAATCAAGGAGCTTTATAAGGGTCGTTGGACGTATCGCCTCTACGCCAACAAGGAAGAAGAGGTCCCGATAACCTGGAACACCCTGAACAATTGTCCGTGCTTCACCTGCAGGCAGATTACGCGATGCGGTGCGTCTCAGCCGATTTCTCCCGAAAAGTGTCAAAAGCTGACAAACTGGATAAGAAAACAGGCCATGGACTTTTAGAAAAGGTTCCTCCTGTCGGAACCATTTTTATTCCCTATATTCTATTTCTGAACTTCTTAGCCACGATGTACATTTCGGCGCTGGTTTTCCTGGAGGCTTCCGGCTTAGTGGTCCTCACGAAGCCAAAATGCTGATGAATCTCCTTCAAGAATTCCGGATATTCGCTTCCCTGAAACGCTTTGATGACGAGTGTCCCCCCCTCCTTTAGAACTCTTTTGGCTATTTCGAGGGAGGCCCGGGCTAGGAATATCTGCCGCTCATGGTCTACGCTCCAAACGCCGCTCACCTTGGGTGAACAGTCGCTCAGCACAACGTCGAACTCTCTGGAAACCTCGAGAATTTTTCTCAGCGTTTCCTCCTCCAGGATGTCTCCGCAAATAAAAGTAACGCCATCGATGCTCGAAATTCTTTTAATGTCCACTCCGACAACAATTCCCTCGTCACCCAGCTCCTCTCTGGCTATCTGCAGCCACCCTCCCGGGGCGCAGCACAGATCCAGAACGGTCTTTGCGTCACGAAAAATTTCAAACTTCTTATTGAGCTGCTTTAGCTTGTATGCTGCGCGAGACCGGTAACCCTCCCTTCGAGCCTGATAATAGTAATGATCCTTACGCTTCAGGTCTTGTGCACGCTCCAAATTTATTAGTAATTTCTTCTTACTGGAAACTGAAATACAACAAATACATAAAGCTTCTTTCCATGCTTGATGACTGTTCAGCATATGCAGCGGGTAGAGTACATGTTCCCGAATAGTTTTTCGTCTTTTGAAAAATGTTTTCAAATATTTAAAGTAAGATTTTTAACCAAATACCTTATATCGTAAAGCGGACATTTGTCTAGGGTTAAGGAACTGTAATCCGGTATTGGTCGCGGTGAGTACCTTGACGGAAAGTGAGGAGTTCTACAAGGCCAAGATTTCTTCACTACTCAAAGAGCGCATTCCACTAATCGAGGAGCTCAGAAAGCTGAGGGAAAGAGCGGAGGAGTACAAGCAGAAGAGGGACGAAAAAAATCGTGAAGTACAGATGATCTCTCAACGGATAAGGGAACTGCGGGAGGAAAACGAGGAGGCGAGCTCCAAGCTGAGCCAAATGAAGATGGAAAAAGAAAAACTGTACGCAAAGGTTGAGGAACTCTCCTCCAAGATACGTGAACAGAAGGGCAAACTCAAACCTCTAAACTTTAACGGCGAACAGCTCAAAAAGAAAAGGGACGAACTCGAGTGGAAACAACAAACAACCCCCATGTCACTCGAGGAGGAAAACGCGATAATCAAACAGATAGAAGACATTGAAGAAAGATTGAAAGACTACGAGGAGAACCTTGAAATACTCAACAGCATTAAGCAGCTTAAAAGGGAAATGAACGAAACTTGGCAGAACATAAACTCCCTAAAGGAGAAGATGCAGGAGGAGTACGAAAAAAGCAAACCCCTGTTCGACCAGATTAAGATTCTCGCGAGGCGTAGAGACGAGCTGAGGAGCTCTGCGGACACCGACCACAAAAACTACATCGAAGTATTCCAGAAAATAATCCAGTGCGAGAATCAACTCACAAAAATAGAGGAGGAGATATCTCTTTATAAGGCTCAGCAGCTGAAACTGCAGCGGGAGAAGAGGGAGCGGGAGCTCCAGGAGAAAAGAAAGAGAGAGGAAGCAATCATCAGGAGCAAAGTAAAACAGGCTCAGGAAAAGCTTGAGAAGAAAAGACGGTTAACCCTTCAGGAGCTAAAACTCGCGATGGGCGAGCTCTAGCCCCCTCCAGACGATAAGCTTCCAAACGGAGGAACAGTAATGAGTAAACTGGACGAACTCAACCCCCTATTCTATCCCAGGGCTGTGGCTGTTGTCGGTGCAACTGACAATCCCTCTAAGCACGGCAACTGGTATCTGCGTTCAATACTCAGCAGGGGTTTCCCAAGAGAGCATGCCTACCCCGTTAACCCTAATGAGGATAAGGTTCTCGGAATAAAATCATATCCGAAGGTGCAGGATGTCCCCGAACAACTCGACTATGTCATTTTTGCGGTGCCGAGAAGACTGGTCAAAGATATTCTAAGAGACTGTGTCGAGGCCAAGGTCAAGTTCGTGGTTATTTTCACTTCGGGTTTTTCCGAGAGCGACCTGGCACCGGAAGAGGGCAGAAAACTGGAAAGAGAGCTTCTAGAAATAATATCTGGGAGCGGTACACGAATAGTGGGACCAAACGGAATGGGTGTTTACTCCTTTGATGGCCACCTATCCTACCCGTACCTGTACAATCCCCCTGAGGATGGGCCTGTGTCCTTCGCGAGTCAGAGCGGAGGACACACAGTTGGCCTTGCAACCATGGCTGATTTCTGGTCGAACATACGGTTCAACAAGATTGTAAGTTTTGGGAATGCAATAGACCTAGAGGTCACCGACTACCTTGAATACTTCGCCGAGGACCCTAAAACCAAGGTTATAAACATCTACGTTGAGGGTGTAAGAGACGGTCCCCGCTTCTTCCGGGCCCTGAGGGAAGCGGTTAGGGTAAAACCCGTAGTTGTCTGGAAAGGAGGCTGGACATCGGGAGGCTCGCGGGCAACACTTTCACACACTGGTTCACTCGCCGGGTCAAACAGGATCTGGCAAGTGGTTCTCAAACAGGCGGGAGCGGTGCAGGTCTTCGGTATGGAGGAACTCTGCGACGTCACCATGGCCTTCCTTCGGATCAACCCGCCCCGAGGATTAAACACCGCGATTCTCGGTGGTGGAGGAGGTCAGAGCGTTGTTTCAACCGACGAGTGTGAGAGCGCGGGTTTGAAGGTTCCACCCTTCAGCCTCGAGACAAGGGAAAAGCTGAGCAAGATAATCCCTGACATAGGGACGGGGATAACTAACCCCATCGACGCCTCCTACTTTGTCTACAATGATCTAAGCATGTACTCCTCCCTATTGGACTTGGTGGATAAAGACCCCAACATTGACTTTATAATACTCCAGCACGAGGCTATGTTGGGGGAGCGAGACGAGGAGCTTTTCAGAATACTTAAAGACGCGAGGGAGCGGTTGGAAAAGCCCTTCGCCCTGGTGCTGTACCCGTCGGGTGGACCTTTTAAGTACACTCCTGAGATGGAGGCTGAACGCTTAAAACTCGTGAAGAAATACTTGGACAACGGATTCCTAATATATCCCTCGGTGTACAGGGCTTCAAACGCGGTTTGCAAGGTGGTGTGGTACTACAAATTTCTCCAACGGTGTGAAAAAATCGAGAATGCTGAGGTTCCCCTCAAGACAGCGTAGAAATCGAAAACGCGTACGAGCTTCGTTTTCTTCTATTTACTCTTCTGTGAAGGAGGCGATTGATCCTTCCGCCTCTTCCACCGAAACCCTCAGCTTCAGGCCTCTGGGGAGAGAGGACTTCAACTGCTTGAAGATGTGCTCGGATATTTTTTCAACGGTTGTCGCTTCGATGGGCAGGATTAGCACATCGCCTCTTGGGAAAACATATCTCCTGCCGTTCACTCTGATTTCGATTTCTTCTCCCATCTCCTTAATTTCAATTTCCTCAGCCTTGGCGGGGACGAGCACGTGGTGATCCATCTCTTGGCAAATCTCTCTCACCACGCGTCTAACGTCCATGAAATCCACTATCATCTGCCTACTGTTCAACTCGTCTGACTCAATCTCGATGGTTATCCTGTAGTTGTGGCCATGGATACGCTCACACTTCGGGTGGCGTACCAAGAAGTGCGCCGCTGAAAAGTTCAGGTCAGCTCTCTCAACAGTTAACCTGTAAGGCATTTTTCAATCCCTCAAAATGTTCTTGTCTTGGTCAAGTCCTGCTCGATGTCCAAGATCTCATCCCTGTACTTTCTTGCAACAGTTTCCGCGAAGCCTTTTAACTCTTCCTCCGCGAATCCAAGCTCCTTCAGCCCAATCACATTCACTCCAAGAGGGGCGCCCTCACTCTTCACGTTCAGGGCGAAGTGAATCTTGCCTGAGCCGGGTGAAACGGTGGCGATGGCGACACTAAGCTTTCCACCGTCCCTGTATAGGTCAGTTCCATCTCTCCGCAGCTGAACGCGCTTCACCGACTCTACGGTTTCCTTCACTATCATCGAAAATATCCTTAAACGGTGGTACATGAGTCTCAATGAGGGGGGCTGCTGGTCAAAGTGCTCAACAACAAAGTTAATCGCATCATCCGAAGAAATCACTACGTCCCTTTTTTCTCCCTCCTCAATAAGGTCCTTAAGGTCAACGAGCTCACCTTTCTCCACTCTTAGGGGCCCCCTAAACACCAGAACAGAGTCTCCCTGAACCCCAAACCTTTTAAAGGTCCAGAGAGGCTCAATCTGCTCTCCGCTGTATGTAATAGGCTGATCAAAGGGAACGAAAACAATCTTTATCCCGTTTTCCTCAACTAAGCGTACGCTCAAGGCTAATTCCTCCCATTTGCAACTCTCCTAAA
>Ga0190363_1001971_pt1 | contig 12008 bp, 12 predicted proteins | sample 48721867_MG_FD_161272 | JGI IMG/M metagenome (GOLD analysis project Ga0190363, IMG submission 161272) | Hydrothermal vent microbial mat bacterial communities from Southern Trench, Guaymas Basin, Mexico - 4872-18-6-7_MG | ecosystem: Environmental > Aquatic > Marine > Hydrothermal vents >...
AAAGCTAAAAGTCCTATTAAACCAAAAAAGCAAACTATAGGATAGAATATCTTACTAAATAAAGGAATTCTCTTTTTACTCATCTTTCTTACTAACTATTACCATAGAACTTACCAAATTCCCATGAAGATTTCCAACACCTGCTATATAACCTTGTTCTCCAAAAGTAAAAGTTCCTATGAAAGGAGCTCCTTTTAAAACTTTATTTACCAAAAGGGGCATCTTATCTCTTTCTTCTTCAGGGATAGCTAACATTGTTCCTGCACAGAAAGTAAATATTCCAAAAGCAATGTCTTCTTTTCTAATTTTAGCTCCTCTTAAAGCTAACCTTGGAGTAGAAAAGCATCTGTTTAGAAGCATTTCCCAATTACCTTTCATAAGCTCTATCCTGTCGCCTGTTTCTACATTTGCAAAAACACTTAGAGATTTCTCAGGCAGATTAAATGATAAAGGATGAATAGATAAAAAATACCAAGCATCTCCTTTGCCTCTTATTACTTTTGCTAAAGGAGAAAAAGTAGTGCGTCTTAAAATCTTTCCACCTGTTTTTAAAACATCTGATAAAGCACCATCTAACCATTCATTGTAAACCTCTGCTGCAGGTTTGTTATCTATCTCATAAATAACTCTTTCTTCAGCTTTTGTAATAACACCTGTTTTTATAGCTCTTTCATATCCACTCTGATAAGAAATTCCTATCTTTAAATCTGTGTAGATGACTGTTAAGACTGTACTGTTTTTATAAATCTTATCATTACAGAATTGACGCCATTTTCCTTCTATAGTATTATCTGCTGAACTACCACCCATAACAGGAACATCTTTTCCTACAACTTCAGCTATGCCTTTTAGAATATCTTCTTCACTTCCAGGAGCTGAGGTAATTAAAATCAGATTTGGTTTTTGATTAATATCTTTTCCTGCAGATTTAATAGCTCTTATTACTGCTCTTTTTCCAGCTTCTTTTGGAGAAAATTTATCCAAATTACAACACCCTACACCAAATTTTATTTTATTTGATCTTACTCCTAAAACAGCTAATGTACCTTTTTCTCCCTTGTGAAAACCATCTTTGGTTAGAACCCCCAGGCAAGAAGTCCCTCCATAAATTTTAGTTTTATTTCCTACTTTTTTTCTTATTTCTTTTAAGACTTTTTCTAAGTCATAATCTACAGTGGAAAAGAGAATAAGAAAATCTGGGTTTCCTTTCAAACTTTTTTTTAACTTCCCTATAGCTTCCTTTACTGCTTCTTTTTCTGAAGGATTTGTTGAATAACCATAACCTACTTTTACAAATGAACTTTTAGCCAAACTAATAGAAGAAAAAATAAAAATAGTAAAAATTACCACAACTACTTTTCTGAAATTATTCATAATTCCTCCTCTTTTTAAGAATCTGTTTTTATATTTTACTCTATTTGAAATAAGAATAAAAGTTTTTTCAGTATGGGTTCTGTCAATAAAAGTGTGTATTCAGCGGGTTTATCCTTTTAGCTAGAGCCATTATTTTCTCTAATTTAACATTTTAGCCTCAATGAGGTGTCAGTTAAGATAATTCACAGATAGATTCACGATCGTGAATTTATGTGTGAGTTATTTTTTTAAAATAAAAGCTTTATTTTTGTAAATTATTTCTATATTCCTTAGCCAACTCTGTAGGATTGAGCTGGGTTTCTTTTTTCTTGTCAATATAGAGAGGTTAAAGTAAAATATGGAAAATGAAAGTCCTGGTTGTTGGCGGAGGAGGAAGAGAGCATTGTTTGGTATGGAAGATTAAGCAATCTTCCTCTATAAAAAAAATTTATTGTGCTCCTGGAAATGGCGGAACTTCCTCTTTTGCTCAAAATATAGATGTTCCTCTATCTGATTTAGAATCCTTGGTGAATTTTGCCTTAAAAGAAAGAATAGATTTAACAGTTATAGGACCGGAGGCTCCTTTAGTTGAAGGGATTGTTGATCTTTTTGAGGAAAAAGGTTTAAAGATTTTTGGGCCAAAGAAAGAGGCAGCGAAGCTTGAGGCAAGTAAGGTATTTGCCAAACAAATTATGAAGAAATACGCAATTCCTACTGCAAATTTTTGTATTTTTGATGACTCTTACAAGGCAAAAAAATTTGCCGAAAAGCATCTACCTTGTGTAGTTAAAGCGGATGGTTTAGCTCAAGGGAAAGGTTCTATTATCTGTAAAAGTAGAGAAGAAGCAGAAGAAGCAGTTGAATTGATGATGGTAGAGAAAAAATTTGGAAAAGCAGGAGAAAGGATTGTTATTGAGGAGTTTTTAGAAGGAGAGGAAGCCTCAATTTTAGCATTTGTTGATGGAGAAGATTACCTGCTTTTAGTTCCCTCTCAAGATCATAAACCAGTTTTTGATAATGATGAAGGACCTAATACAGGAGGGATGGGTGCTTATGCACCAGCTCCTTTAGTAAATGAGGAGATAATGGTAAAGATAAACAAGAAGATTTTTACCCCTCTTCTTAAAGCTTTAAAAAAAGAGAATATATTTTTTAGAGGAATTCTTTATGCAGGGCTGATGATAAAAAATGAGGAACCTTTTGTTTTAGAGTTTAATGTTCGCTTTGGAGATCCTGAGACTCAGGCGATTTTGCCCAAATTAAAAACTGATTTGGTAGATTTAATGCTGGAGACTATTGAAGGTAAACTGGAGAAGATGAAATTAGATTGGGATGAGCGGTTTTGTGTTTGTGTGGTTTTAGCTTCAGGTGGTTATCCGGGAAAATATGAGAAAGGAAAAAAGATTGAAGGATTAGAAAAGCTAAATTCTTTAGAAGATATACTTGTTTTTCATGCAGGAACAAGAAAGATTGGGAATGATTACCTAAGTTGGGGCGGAAGAGTTTTAAATGTTGTAGGGTTAGATTTTGATTTAAAAAGAGCACAAGAGAAAGTTTATGAGGCAATAAAGAATATATATTTTGAGAAGATGCACTACCGAAAAGATATTGCTTGTAAAGCTTTTAAATATTTAGAATGAGGATAACTTTATTTACAAAAATATTTTATCCTTTTGTCTTTATATTTGCTTTCAGTGTAGTTATAACAACCATACTTTTTGTTAATAATCAAACTCATAGTGTAGAGAAAGCTTTAATTAAAAAACATATCCTTTTATCAAAAATAGTTGTTTCTCAAATTGAAGATAGTTATAAAGGAAAAAAATGGCCTCTTTATATGCTAAAAAATTTAGCTGCTTCAGAAGATATAATTTTTTGGCATATTGTAGATTCCTCAGGTAAAATACGTCTTTCTAATCTTTCTTCTTTTCAAGGGAAAATAATTAAGGATAAATATGTAGGAGGGAAAAAGATAAATATAAAAGAGGAATTACTGCCTTCAACAAAAGAAAAAATCAAAGTGATTATTTATCCTTTGATGATGAAAGATGGGAAAATGTGGAATTTACGTATAGGTATTTCTTTAAAAAGTGTAAAAAAGGTGAGGAGGAATTTAATTTTGTGGGGTCTTCTTTTAGCATTCTTAGTTATTTTTCTTTTTATTCTTGTCTCTTTTTTATTAGTAAAAAATATTACCCTTCCTTTAAATAAACTCCTTAAAGCAGCAAGAAAGATGAGCGAAGGAGATTTAGATGTAGAGTTAAGAAGACGTTCGAAAGATGAATTTGGAACATTGGTGGATCTTTTTAGCAAAATGGGCAAAGATCTTAAAGAGAGTGTCATTTCTTTGAATTATTTTAATAGTATTATTCAGGCTATCGGTGAAGCATTGGTAGTTACAGATAAAGAGGGAAAAATTGAGTTGATAAATAATGCAGGACTTTCTCTTTTAAAATATACCCAAGAAGAGATTTTAGGAAAAAGTATTAAGGAATTTTTCCCTAATTATAAGGATTTAGAGAAACTACCTTTTCAGGAAGTAGAATGGATAGATAAAGAAAAGAAGAAAATACCTGTCTTATGCAGCATGAAAGAGATTAAAGATAATCATGAGCTGATAAATAGAGTTTATGTTGCCCGAGATATAAGAGATATTAAAGAAGCCTACAGCATGCTTGAGGAGGCTCAGAAACAGTTAATTCAGACAGAAAAAATGGCAGTTTTAGGAAAGCTCTCCAGTGGTATTGCTCATGAGATAAGAAATCCTTTATCAATAATAACACAGGGAATATATTTTTTAGAAAAAAAGCCTCCTCAAAATAAAGACCTTCAGGAGATAGTTGGAATGATTAAAGAGGCAGCAGAGAGGATAAATCATATTATTACACGTCTTTTAGAATTGGCTCGTGCTTCCCATCTTACTTTTCATCCTTATGGTATCTGTGCAATTATTGAGGAAGGAATTTCTTTAGTTGAGAATCAGGCACATTTACGTAATATAGAGATAGAAAGAGTATATCCTGAAGAAGATATTATTGTCAATGCGGATAAAACTTTATTAAGTCAGGTATTTTTAAATTTAGCTACCAATAGTTTAGATGCGATATCTCATGATGGGAAAATTACTATTCGTGTAGAGAAGGAAGGCAATTTCTGTAAGATTGAATTTTCCGATACAGGATGCGGGATATCAGAAGAAAATATAGGAAAAATTTTTGACCTTTTCTATACTAAAAAAAGAGAGGGTAAAGGAACAGGTTTAGGATTGTCTATTGTAGCGTTGATAATCTCTAAACATAAAGGAAAGATAGATGTAGAAAGCAGACCTGGTGTAGGAACAAAATTTACTATTAGATTGCCAATTTTTAAAGAAGCTTAATTTTTATGAGAGAAAAAAAGATAGTTATAATTTTGGGTAGCGTGCGGGATGAAGAATATTTAGAGAAAGAATTTAAGTTGTTAGAAGAATTTAACATTCCTTATCATAAAGAGATTATCTCGGCACATCGTGACCCAGAAAGATTGAGAAGATTTTGTATAAAGATAAAGAAGGAAAAAATAGAAGTAGTTATCGCTGTATCTGGATTATCTTCTGCTTTGCCAGGATTTATTGCTTCTTATGTAGATATTCCTGTTGTGGGAGTTCCCTTAGATACAGGGGTTTTAAAAGGGATAGAAAGCCTTCTTTCTATTGTGGAGGTTCCTCGTGGGATAGGACTTGTAAGTACCGGATTAGGCAGGAAAGGATTTATTAATGCCGTTATATTTGCTTTAAAAATTCTTTCTTTAAAAGATGAAAAATATAAAGATTTGCTTAAAAAAATAAAATTACACTTCAAAAAATGAAAAAGATTGTGCTTTCTCAAGATAAAATTGAACCGGAAAAATTAGAAGAGATAAAAGAGATATTTTTTAAAGGAGGAATTGTTGCTCTTCCTACAGAAACTGTATATGGCTTGGGGGTTTTGGCTTCTTGTAAAGAGGCGGTAGAAAGATTATATAAAGTAAAAAGAAGAGATCGCAACAAACCCTTTTCCTTATGTGTGGCAAATAAAAAAGAGGGTATTTCTTTGTTCTCTTTGCTTCCCCCCTACGGATTTAGATTAATAGAAAAGTTTTGGCCAGGACCTTTAACATTAGTATTTTATTCTCGCAATGGGGATAAAAAAATTGGAGTAAGAGTTCCCTATCATAAGACTTTATCCAAAATATTGGAAGAGTTAAAAGAACCTATAAATCTTTGTTCGGCTAATTTAAGCGGAGAAAAAGAAGCTACTACATCTTATGAGGTAGAGAAGATTTTTTCTGAAGATATTGACTTACTTGTAGAAGCAGAACCTCCCCGATATAATAAAGTCTCTACAGTTGTGGATTTAACCTTTCATCCCTTTAAGATATTAAGAGAAGGAGCGGTTTCTCAAAAAGATATTATAGAGACTTTTATTCGCAAAAGAATTCTTTTTGTCTGCACGGGCAATACGTGTCGTTCTCCTTTAGCCCAAATTCTTCTTAAAAAGTATCTTTCTCAGTTTATTCCTTTTTTTGAAAAAAGATATGAAATTTTATCCTGTGGTATAGTGGCTCCTGACGGCGCTTCTTTATCTGAAGAGGTAAAAAAAATTTTAGAAGAATATGAAGATTTAGAAGCAGAACATTTTGCCAGGAGAATAAATAAAGAGATTCTACTTTCTTCAGATTTAATTTTTGTTATGGAGAGGAAGCACAAAGAATTTATTGCTAATTTAGAACCTTTGCTTGAGTCAAGAGTATTTCTTTTAGGAAAATTTTTGCCTCAAGAGCAGGAAATTCCTGATCCTATAGGGAAACCTTTTGAGTTTCATCTTGAAGTTTATAATTTAATAAAAGAGGCAATATTAGAATTAAGAGAGTGGCTTTAAAATTAAAATATGCGGATAGGTATTGGTAGTGATCATCGTGGCTTTAAATTGAAAAATTTTTTGATTGATTTTCTTAAAAGTAAAGGTGTAGAGGTAATAGATTTTGGAACATATTCTTCTGACTCCTGTGATTATCCTGATTTTATTTATCCTTTAGCTTGTGCTTTAAGAGATAAAAAATTGGATAGAGCGATATTTATCTGTTTTACCGGAATAGGGAGTTGTATCTGTGCTAATAAAGTAAAAGGAGTAAGGGCAGGTTTAGTTTATAATTTAAGTGTAGCAAAACTGGCTCGTTTGCATAATAATACTAATTTTCTTGTTTTGGGAGCAGGTTTTTTAAAAAAAGAATATGCAAAAAAAATTGTCTGGAGGTGGCTCTATACTGAGTTTGAAGGAGGAAGGCACCTGCGTCGTTTAAGAAAAATAAAAAAAATAGAGGAGGAGGAAAGTGTTTGAGAATTTAAAAAAAGTAGATCCCTTAGTTTTTGAGGTTATTAGAAAAGAGATTTATCGGCAAAGAAGTCAAATTGAACTTATTGCCAGTGAAAATTTTGCTCCCCTGCCTGTTCTTGAGGCAGCCTCCTCAGTTATGACCAATAAATATGCTGAAGGGTATCCAAAAGCTCGCTGGTATGGAGGTTGTTCTTTTGTTGATGAAGTTGAGGAATTGGCACAAGAAAGAGTAAAGAAATTATTTGGTGCCGAACATGCCAATGTTCAGCCACATTCAGGAACTCAGGCTAATATTGCCGTAATGATGGCAATTCTGAACTATAAAGATACAATTTTAGCTATGGATTTAGCCTGTGGAGGGCATCTCTCCCACGGACATCCTCTAAATTTCAGTGGAAAATTTTATAATGTTATAACTTATGGTGTGGATAAAAAAAGAGAAGTAATTGATTATGAACAAGTTAAGGATTTGGCAGAAAAACATAAACCAAAATTAATCATTGCTGGAGCTTCAGCCTACCCGCGAATCATTGATTTTAAAAAATTTCGAGAAATTGCTGATTCTGTGGGAGCTTATCTATTAGTAGATATGGCTCATTTTGCAGGATTGGTGGCAGCAGGAATTTATCCGAATCCTGTTGAATTTGCAGAGTTTGTTACTTCAACCACACATAAAACTTTGCGTGGTCCAAGGGGAGGATTTATTCTCTGCCGGAAGGAATTTGCTAAAAAAATTGATACTGCTGTTTTTCCTGGAGGACAAGGCGGACCTTTAATGCATATAATTGCGGCAAAAGCAGTGGGCTTTGGATTGGCTTTAAAGGAAGAATTTAAAGAGTACCAGAGGCAAATTGTTAAAAACGCAAAAGCATTCGCAAAAGCTTTAGAAAATAGAGGTTATCGTATTGTAAGTGGAGGAACAGATACCCACCTTTTTCTTGTGGATTTAAGAGATAAAGATATAACTGGACGTGATTGTGCTCATATTTTAGAGAAAGTAAACATTACCGTAAATAAAAATCTTATTCCTTATGATCCTTATCCTCCTAAAATAACCAGTGGGATAAGGATTGGAACACCAGCGGTAACTACACGAGGCATGAAAGAATCTGAAATGGAGATAATTGCAGAGTTAATTGATAAAACAATACATTTCTTTAATGATGAAGAGAAATTGGATAGAATTCGCAAAGATGTAAAAGAACTTTTAGATAAATTCCCTCTCTATGAAGAAATCTCTATCTAAAAAGAAGAAAATAGAAAGGCCAGATTGGGATGAGTATTTTATGAGAATGGCACATCTTGTAAGTAGTCGTTCAACTTGTTTACGTAGAAAGGTAGGAGCAGTTCTGGTCAAAGATAAAAGAATTTTGGCTACCGGATACAATGGTGCACCACAAGGATTACCTCATTGTGAAGAGACAGGGTGTTTACGGGAAAAATTAAAAGTTCCTTCAGGAGTCCGTCATGAGATTTGTCGAGGGCTGCATGCTGAACAAAATGTAATTATTCAGGCAGCTTTACATGGAGTCTCAATTAAGGGAAGTACTTTATATATTACTTGTGCTCCTTGCAGTATCTGTGCTAAAATGATTATAAATGCAGGGATTAAAAAAGTAATTTATGAAGATAGTTACCCAGATAAGATGGCAAAGGAATTTTTGAAAAAAGCGAAAGTAAAGTTGGAAAAATATAAAAAGAGATGAGATGTCCTTATTGCGGTTATAATGAGGATAAGGTAATTGATTCGCGAGAAACTCAAGATGCAACATCAGTAAGAAGAAGAAGAGAGTGCCTAAATTGTGGAAGAAGATATACTACTTATGAGTACGTGGAGAAAACCCCTCTTATGGTGATAAAAAAAGATGGAAGAAGAGAGGCTTTTCAGAGAGAAAAAATTTTAAATGGACTTTTGCGTGCTTGTCATAAAAGACCAATAAGTGTTGAGACTCTTGAGAGAGTAGTTTCTGAGATAGAGAAAGAGATTCAGAAGAAATTTGATCGTGAGGTAGAATCGCGTTGTATTGGAGAATTAGTTATGGAAAAATTATCGCAATTAGATGACGTTGCTTATGTCAGATTTGCCTCAGTATATCGTCAATTTAAGGATATAAATCAGTTTTTGAGAGAATTAAGAGAAATTTTGAGTAAGAAGATGAGATGATTGAGGTGGAGTTATCAAGAATAATTATTGATGAAGAAAGGCACGAGCAGGTAATTGTTTTAAAGGAGAAAAATGGAGAGAAGCTTTTGCCCATTGTAATTGGATTGAATGAAGCTTTAGCGATAAGGATGCATCTTTCGGGATTCAGGCCTCCCCGTCCTCTTACTCATGATTTGATAAAGTCTTTATTAGATAATTTAAATATATCCTTAGAGAAAGTAGTTATTGATAAATTAATTGATTCTACTTTTCATGCCAAATTACATCTTATAACTCCTCAAGGGAAAAAAATAGTTGATGCACGACCATCAGATAGTATTGCTTTAGCAGTAAGAACCAAATCTCCTTTATATGTTAAGGAAGAGGTGTTTGAAAAATTGGGAGAGTCAATATGAAGATAGGAATAATTTCAGATACCCATGACCATCTTACAAAAATAAAGGAAGCAGTAGATATATTTCTTCTTCACAAAGTAGATTTGATTCTTCATGCTGGAGATTTTGTTGCTCCTTTTTCTCTTCATCCTTTAAATGAATCAAAAATTAGCTGGTTTGGAGTTTTTGGAAATAATGATGGAGAAAAAGAAGGGCTTTTGAAATTTTCTTCAGGAAGAATAAAGACCCCTCCTTTTTTTATAGAAGAAGAAGGCAAAAAAATTGCTTTAACTCATATATTTCAAGAATTAGATGCAGATATAATAATCTTTGGACATACTCACAAACCTCAAATAGAAGAAAAAGATGGAAAACTTTTGATTAATCCTGGAGAAGCTTGTGGTTGGCTTTCCAATAAATCATCAGTGGTGATTTTTGACTTTGCCAGTTTCAAGCCTCAGTTGATTTATTTTTAACCCTTCCTATGTATCTTGAAAAAATAAAAGAAATCCCTCATATCAATACTCTTAAAGAGATTGTTGAGAAAAAAAAATTAAATATGTGGCTGGTGGGAGGGTTTTTGCGGGATTTATATTTAAGAAGAAAAAATAAATTTGACTTTGATTTTGTTGCCAATGTTAATCCTTACAAAGTCGCTTTGGAATTTTCTCAAAAGATAGGTGCCCATTTAGTTGTTCTGGATGAGAAAGAGAAAACTTATCGGGTAGTTTTTAAAAAAGATAATAAAGAGATTCGTTATGATTTTTCTCTATTTAAAGGAAAAAATTTAGAAGAAGATATTAAAAACAGAGATTTTACTATAAATACATTAGCAGTTTCTCTTAATAGGTTTCCTCAAATAGAAGTGACTGATCTTTTGGGGGCAAGAAAAGACTTAAGAAATAAAGTTTTAAGATTGGCTCAGGAAAAAGTTATTCCTCAAGATCCTTTAAGAATTCTGCGTGCCTTTAGTTTATCTTCAAAATATAATTTAAAAATTGAGAAGAATACATTAAAGATTCTATCTAAATATAGAAAATCTCTTATAAATGTTTCTGGAGAAAGGATTAATGAGGAGCTTTTTAAAATTTTAGATTGCAAATTTTCTTACAAAACGATTAAATTGATGGATAGTTTATATATTATTGATGAGATCATCCCCCATATCTCTTCTATGCGTGAGGTTTATCAGGGAGGGTATCATCATTTAGATGTCTGGAGGCATTCTCTGGAGGCTTTGCGTTGTTTTGAGTTTTTGTATCATCGTTATTTAAGAAAATTTAAAAAGATAAAAAAATACTTAGATGAAGAATTGGCTTATCAAAGAAAACGTTTGCATATTCTTAAACTTGCCTGCCTTCTTCATGATATAGGAAAACCAAAAGCAAAAAAAATTAAAAACAACAGGACAGTTTTTTACACTCATGAAAAAATTGGATACGAGATGTGTGAGGAGATTGCAGTAAAGCTTAAACTTTCCGCAAAAGAAAAGGAGACATTAAAAAAATTGGTATTTTGGCATATGCGTCCGGGGTCTTTAATTCAGGCAGGTATTCCTACAAAAAGGGCTGTATTTCGTTTTTTTCGCGATACAGAACCAGAAGGATTATCAATTATTTTTCTCTCTATCGCTGATTGGCGTGCTACACGGGGTGAATTGGTGGATAGAAAAACTCGCCAGCAACAGGAAAAAATTTTATTTGAAATTGTAAAAGAGAAATTAGAAAAAAAGAAAGAGAAACCTTTACCCAAAATTGTTGATGGTTATGCGATTATGGAAAAGTTTAATTTAACGCCTTCACCTTTGGTGGGAGAGATTCTTAAAAAGATTAAAGAAGAGCAAGCCTTAGGTAAAATAAAAACAAAAAAGGAAGCTTTTCTTATTGCGGAAAAGATTTTAAAAAGAAGGAGGCGTAATGAGTCTTAAGGTTTTGGTAGAGAAAAAAGACATAAAAAAGATAAAAGAAGATGCAATTTTGGTCCCTTTAAACCCTGATTTTTCAGTAAAAAAATATTTTCTTAAATTAATAGGGAAAGATTTTTTAAAAAATATAGATAAAAAAGAAAACAAAGTATTTGTTATGAGGAATCCTCGTGATTTTTTAAATTATAAATATATAATTTGTGCCTGTATGCAGGATACTCTCAATATTAAAGATACTGAAGAAGATTTTCGCGAAGTTATTTATGAAGTTTTAAAAAAAGCAGATGAATTTAAGATAAATTCCTTAGTTATTCCTTTGATAAAAGTTTTGCCTCTTTCTCCACATGCAGTAGCAAAAATTATGGCTCAGGAAGTATTTCGCTATATGAGAAAGGAAGAGAAAAATTTGAAAAAGATTATTTTTGCGCTGGATAAGGAAAGAATTTATCAGATTTTTAAAAAGAATATCTCAGGATATATAAATTATATAAGCAAAAAGATTACTCAAGGTCCGTTTCTGACAGTGGATGGGATTGTAAGGTATAAAGGAGGAATTGTGATGGTAGAAAGAAAAAATCCTCCCTTTGGTTGGGCACTTCCAGGAGGATTTGTTGATTGGGGAGAATCAGTTGAGGAGGCAGTAATAAGAGAGGTAAAGGAGGAGACAAATTTAGATTTTGTTAATATTCGGCAATTTAAGGTTTACTCTCAACCTCAAAGAGATCCTCGGTTTCATACGGTCTCAGTCGTATTTGTGGGAAAAGGAGAAGGAGTTTTAAAAGCTTCCTCAGATGCAAAAAATGTTAAAGTATTTAAATTCAATAACTTACCTCAAGTTA
>Ga0190363_1001972_pt1 | contig 11993 bp, 4 predicted proteins | sample 48721867_MG_FD_161272 | JGI IMG/M metagenome (GOLD analysis project Ga0190363, IMG submission 161272) | Hydrothermal vent microbial mat bacterial communities from Southern Trench, Guaymas Basin, Mexico - 4872-18-6-7_MG | ecosystem: Environmental > Aquatic > Marine > Hydrothermal vents > Microbial...
GCTATCGATAGTAATGATGTGGTACATATAGTTCATTATGATGGAACAAATGATGATTTGAGGTATTGTAATAATACTGGAGGGAGTTGGAGTTGTATGGCTATTGAAACAAGTGGAGATGTCGGTCGTAACCCTTCAATAGCTATCGATAGTAATGATGTGGTACATATAGTTCATTATGATGGAACAAATGATGATTTGAGGTATTGTAATAATACTGGAGGGAGTTGGAGTTGTATGGCTATTGAAACAAGTGGAGATGTCGGTCATAACCCTTCAATAGCTATTGGTCCTGATGATGTAGTATATATAGTTCATACAGATGAGACAAATGATGATTTAAGATATTGTGATAATATTAGAGGAACGTGGAGTTGTACAAAGCTTGCCGATACAGATTCAATTTATTACGGTACTCCAGTTAGTGGAAGAATTCTTGCTCTAAAAAAAGGTGTTTTGGCAACATCAAATTCATTTTCTTCTAGGATAAGCATAAGCTGGTATAATGATACAGACCTCATGTATACAATGATTCCTCAAAGTTATCCTTTAAATCCTTATCTTGATGTTTCAGGAGACGGAGACATTGAATGGTCCTATTCTGGAGAATTCAACGAATCAGTCTCTCCAGTTCAAGTAGTTAATGTCTCTGAATTCCAAGAGTATTTAGATTCTTGCACTCCTGATGAAAATGGTTATTGTGATGTACTTTTGGTATTGCATTCAGATAGTGCTGGTAAGATTGAGATAAGCGAAATTAACGTAACATATGATTATAATGTCTCCTCCCTTTTTATAATAACAAACATTAAACCTACAATGAAAAAAATAACGAACACCTCTAATACAATCCCGAAAGATATGAGCCCTCTAGGATTTTATTTATGGAATAAAACTACAGGGGTTTATAGATGTTACGTTGATGGTAATGTATTCAACCCAGAAAGCAGTGGAAGTTATACTTATTGCCCTTACAGTTTCACGATTAATCAAGGGGATTACTTTCCTATCTTGACAGTAAGTTATGACCCTGAAATCTACGATTGTACTGAATTGAACCTTACTGGTGCCTATTATGTATTAGCAAACGATATAGTGGACTCGGATAGAAAGGTATGTTTTAACGTAACTGCAGATAATATAACATTAGATTGTAAAGGCCATCTAGTGGATGGAATACATAAATCAGCTAGTTATGGAATAAGAATATTCAATGTAAGTAATATAAGGGTAATCAACTGTACTTTTAGGGACTGGGAAAATGGTATAGGATTATTAACAGTTGATGATCCCTTCTCTGGGTTAACGGGTGATGTAAAGAATATAACATTAGAGAATAACACGATAATAAGTTGTGATAAGGGAGTTTTTCTATATGGAAAATATGGAACCATAGAAAATATATCTTCTTCGAATAAGGTTTATGATAATTTAGTCGGTTATGAGTTAGAATATGTAAAATCGACGAATAACGTTAATATAACTGACAGTATATTTGATAATACAAATTATGATTATTTCCTTTATGATGTAACTGATAAAGTCTACTTTAAAAATACTAATTTCACAGCTCAAAGAAAAATAAGAATGGGAACGCTTAGCGGAGAACCTCCCACTAGGTTTTACTACTCTAACAGTAGCGAAATATTTCTTATAACCACTCAGTTAAGTACGAATGTCGATCAAACTTTAAGAAGAGTTTTAATAAATTGGACTCAAGAATGGATTGAATGGAATGAAACTGCAGATAGTGACACATCCTTTAAGTATAATTTAACTAACTTACTCCCAAACACGTACTATGGTGTTTTTGAAGATAATTACCCTTCACTTATTTTAACCTCTGATACAAATGGAAACCTAAACTTTACACTATCATTGACAACTGCTTGGAAGAATATAAAAGTGAAGAAAGTATCATTCACCACTAGAGATTTGAAAGAACCTTTCAGTCTAATCGAAGTTACAGAAAGGAATACCACGATATATAAAATTTCAAGCCTTCTATTCAATCTTATAGAGGTTTTGGAGAGGATTTACAAGGGTATTAAGTATATCCATCAACCAATCAATTTTACGAGAGAAAAACTTTACGATTTCAAGGATTATGTCACCAATAAGGCTTATTACAATGCAGTCCAAGAAAAACCACCAAGCTCCTTGGTTGTGAGTGGGGAGACAGAATTTAGCCAAGAAGCGTATCAAAATATTTCTGAAAGTGATGATAAATACTTTGGCACGGAATCATTAAACTACCCTTACCATAGATTCAACATATCAATAGATGAAAGTATAGAAGAAATTCAAGAGGTTTTAATCGAATGGGAAGGGCATGGGAAAGAGGGGCGAACAATAAACCTTTATGTCTGGAATTACTCGAGTAATTCCTGGGTGTTGATTAGTTCTGGGTCAGGAAGCTCAGATTTTGTTTTGAATAAAACTTTTGTATCCGATTTTTCAGATATAATTAAAGATGGGAAGATATATGTCTTGGTGGAGGATAAATAAAGTGAGAAAAAAACTTCTCTATACCATACTTTTTTTTACAACAATATCACTACTAAGTACAACACTAAATCAAATCACAGCCCAGAACAGTAGCGAAGGACTTAAATTTTTATACTCAGATATTTCTTTAACACACGCATGCAGCTATTATGAAATTTACTCTAAGGATATAAAAAAAGATTTGAAAACTTTTGATATTTCAAAAATAAAGGAGATTTATGGTAAACTAAAAGAAATAAGCATAGAAGTATTACTTAATGAAAGCTACAACGTTTCTATTCCAATCTATGGAACTTGTTACCAGTTAGTAGAAATCAACTCAACCAACCAAACATGTGAAGAAATTGGTTGCCTGTATTATAATTCATCATATTGTAACTGCTCTTATTCATGTATAATTGATTACAAAAATGAAACCAGATATAGAAATGTCTGGAGAACTTATAAAAAGTATTCAGTTGATAAAGGTGAGTTGAAGCTAAAAGAAGAAAAAGAGTTCGATAAGGAAAAATTCCCAAAAGTTGATGATTGGTATCAAGTAAGGGTTTGCGGTAATTACGATTTTGAGTATACTCCGAACGGTTGGGGTGTAACAATAGACCACATACCAGAATTTCAAGGTACAGTCTATACAGAATTTACCTGGTGGAACGCTTCCTGGACTTACAGAAAAAGATTAAACTTCACTGAGCAATCTGGAAATAATTTAACAAATTATCCTATTATTTTTTGGGTTAATCATGAAGGACATGCTAATTCTGTATGCTCTGATATAAGAATTGCGAGTGAAACAAGTGAAATAGATGCTTTCGGTTTAAGAAATTGTAATTCTACTCATGTTGAATTGGTTATAAAAGTTGATATTTCCGCAAATTCTTACAACGATACTTGGTATGTTTACTATGGAAATAATACTCCAGTAAACTTTGTTAATTCAAGCTGGAATGATGTAAGGTATAATTTATTTGATGATTTTGAAGGGAGTGCATTATCTTCTATTTGGAAAAGTTATACTTATAATGGTGGAATATCAGTATCAAATTCCAACCTTGAATTGTGGGCAACTGGCTATGCTGGTGGAGGAGCAGGAGTTACAATTAAACCTGAATATCAATCTCAGTATGGTATAAAATTTGGTATAATGGAATTTAACTGGACACAACCAGATGAAGAAAATTATTTCAAAGCTATTTTGGGCGATGATACGGATATGGGAACAGGTGGATTTTTAGCTGCTTTAGAGCATAATCAATCTGCAATCTTTCTTGAAACAAACGCATTGTATGGAGGAAGTGGAGTAACGCATTATAGATACAAATACTGGAATGGAAGCGAATACATTGAAACTGACAAATCAACAGAATCTGGGTATCAAAAAGGTAATGTATCATTGAGAATTTATCCTAATGGCACTATAGATTATAAAGTAAATGGAATATTAAAAGATACAGCTTTGGATGCTTTAAATATGAGTGAGAATAATGAATTCTTTTTTGTGCCTGGATTTGCAATAAGAGAACATGGAAGTGGAACATTAAATCAACATACTCAAATAGGATGGGTAAAAACATATAATTATGTTGATCCTGAACCGACAGTAAGTATCGGTTCAAAGGAAGTTGCTCCATTTAAAAATTCTATAACACTTAACTATCCTACAGATGGCTCTACAGTTAACTACTTAACTGTAGATTTTAATTATACTCCTACTTTCTATATTGGAGATATAGTTAATTGTTCATTATGGACTAATGAAACTGGATGGAGTTTGGTGGAAACTAATTCAACACCAGTTCAGAATGGTACACAAAATACTATTACTCATAGCTTTTCATCATCTGGATGGTATGAGTGGAATGTTAGATGTTGTAATTCTAGTGATTGTGTGTTTGCAGATTCTAATTATACTTTGAAGATAGATTTGCCACCAACATGGAGTAATCAGGGAGAAAATGTAACGGAAATAACTGCCGGAGAGGCAGTTAAATTGTATGCTTTACTTAGTGATGATTCTGAATTAAGCTATGCTTGGTTGTCTACAAACGAAACTGGAACTTGGAGAAACTATACAGAGCTCTATGAGCTTGCTGATCAGAATACAGGAAGGCCTAGAGATATCCTTAATAGATTATACCAACAGTTTAACTACCACTATGCGAATAGGATTTCTGGAACATATCTATCTCCAAGAAACTATGATACTGGAATATACATGCCTTATGTTTGCTTACTTGGTATACAAATATATGCCAGAGACCACAACCAAACGGTTTTGGATATAGCTGAAAAGGCTTGTGAAGAATTATATCTTAATAGAGATCCAACAACGGGTCTGTTAAGAGCCGGTACATCGACTGGTGGATGGCAAACAACATCTTTGAGTAACACCTTAGATTTTTACATAGCGATGTCAGTCTTAGCTCTATATAATTCTACATTTAAAGATTACTTTGAAAACCTGGTTATAGCTTATGATAATTATGGCTATAACCATACAACCAATCTTACATATACTCATTTAAATTCAGACGGAACTAGAAGTGATGATTACGCATTCCCACACGAATCGACTGGAACTTTATTTGGAGTCAATCTTTTCTATAACGCATACAAGCTAACAGGAAATATAACATATCTCAATAGAACAGCCATGCTATTGGATGGTATGTGGAAAGTTAGAGGTGGGGTTAACTTAATAGCACATAAATATAATGCGAATACAGGTGAGCCGGTAGTAACTTATGCTAAGTCGTCATCAGGTTCTATATTACAGATGCTTGCATACCTTAAAAGAGAAGGGTTGGATGTAATATACTACGATGGAAATCCAGTTAACATAACAAACATGACAAAGGTTATGGCAGATGCGTTTTGGACTTATTATTGGGATGGTAGGACATGGGACTATAGAGTTGATTATGATACTGGAGCAACGGTCATAAGTTACGCCGTTGCGATGGATGTAGCGATAGATAGAGCTTTGTTAATGGCATCTTATGCCTTGAATGATTTCTCTTACATGGAAAGGTCTAAAAACGCAATACTTAATGGTTATGATGATTTGAATACAAGTCAATACGGAACTGTAGCACACAGTGATCCTAACGGTCCAAGTGATAATGAAATGCGTATATCTTATAACCTACCTTATGCTGAAACATTATATCTATTTTATCTTTATGATAACAAAAACGATAGTTTCAAAATACGTGCAGATGATATAGTTGATAGTTTAGATATTTGGAAAACAAGTGAAGGAACATATAGAGATGTCTTCGATGTGAGCACTTCTACACAAAGTGACATTGAGTGGTTTGACTGGTTTTACATTATTGATGAACAAGAAATGGCATTAAGAGGAGATGATAGTAAACTGAATAAGATACCAGTAGGATTGAGAGGTTGGAATCTTTTTGATGCTATTAACAATAGTTATGTTGTTGTACGTGAAGGTGGGCCAATGTATTATGGATCCCCATTAGAGTTATCCGGAACATCACAATGGGCTAACTTTACCTGGCAGAACACTAGTTTCTCCCAAGGAGATGTGGCTTGGAGGATTTATTTCAACGATAGTTATGGAAATGAAAATTCAACAAATATTATGACTTTTTCCGTGTCCGCCTTAGATACAACCCCACCAACCATAACTTTTGTTTCACAAACACCGTCAGACTTAAATGAATCATCAACCGAACCTCTTTCGATTATAATAAACATAACGGATCCTAGTGGTGTGAACACCTCCAGAGTTGCTTTCTTTGCAGGTATAAACCACACTTTAACCCAAGAATTTTACCATTACAATTGGACTTGGAGGTATCCTGCAAACGCTTTACAACCAGATATGCGAAGAGCAGAAAACAGAAACATGAGCTATTGGTTCGAGAGTGTAGTTTTCAAGGAAAATCCAAATGATATTTGGACATTCGCTGGATACGATAACACAACCTTACCTTTTGATGTTATATCCGAAGGTAGTGATTACATAACTATTAACATAACGTTTGATACGGCACAAGATATATTTCCTCAAATATTCCCAATCTCTAAAAAATATCTAACATCGGAAGATAAAACAGGGCAGTACATAAGTTTACATACAAATAATTGGGTAAAAATCAAATTTTATCCAAGTGTTTTTTACAATTACACGACAGAAAACTACACGATCTATATAAGTTTTAACATAGATCCAAGCTTTACACCAAACAATCAACCCTTAGAGATTTACTTCTGTAATTCATCCTACACAACTGGAGATCCACTAGATAGTGATTATTGTGCCTATGTAGAGGAAATTGATTCGACTGATACTAGAACGATCGTAATGAATCAATCTAGTTATATACAGAATATCTTTTACATAGCCAACGGTTATGTGGATGGTATTAAAGTTAGTGATGAAGCATACATAGTTTTGAAAACAACCGTTCCAGCGGCAAAAGCTTTCAGATTATACTATGCAGACGATCAAATAAATCAATACATAAACTTCAGTAATTTCAACCATGCTTGGCTTTCCTCGGATAATGGAGCTTCTTGGACACCAATATCTTACACACCTGATTTCTACATCATATCGACTCAAGCAGAGAGAGATAAGGTTATGTACTATGTTTATGCTTGTGATAAAGTTGGTAATTGTGCTAATTCTTCAATGCAATATGATTCTTTAGACCCGGTAAATCATGCACCAATTGAACCTCTAATACTAACTCCAACTCAAGATGAAAAAATAACTGGGCTTTACGATATAACTTGGACGACCTTAGGTGACCCAGATTTTGACCCATTCAACGCATCGGTCTACCTATTAAATCCGGATGGAACTTTGAATTTAACATTGGCTGATAACAACATAACAGGGAGTAATGAGCAGTTCACTTATTCATATCAATTTAACACTTCAATAGTTCCAAGTGGAGTGTATAGATTGAATATAACGCTTTGTGATAGTCACGATTTATGTTCATCATCTAAGACAGCATACAACTTCTCCGTCTATAAGGTTTATGTAGGGAACGTTTCAACTGAATTAAGCATTAATACTAGCCCTATTAAATCGGTATCGATATTTAGGACACTCCAAGATTACTTAAATGTTGAAGAAATCGCAGAAAAAGTCTATGGGTTTTTAATAAAAATTGGACAAGGTTTTCAGGCTGTTGAAAACGTTAAATCTGCAATTGTCACTGCCATAAAAACCATATATACGGATTATGTGAGGGTTGTTGTAAAAGCGACTAACATATCTCTCGAGAAAATATATAGGATTTTAAAGCAAGTTAGCGAATTTTTCAACATCATAGTTTCTGTTTTAAGAAAACAAATTATGGGCAGAGAATTAGAGCAATTTGTCATGATTATGGAAAAAATAAGGAGAATTTTCAAAGGTATAAGAAAAGTAAGCGAAAAAATAGATGTTTCCAGTGCCGTAGAGAAAATCTATATTTTAGGTAGACAAGTAATGGAAAAAGTTACTATCACAGAGTTCGCTGTATCACTAAAGGCCAAATTTAAAGAGATAGGACTAGTGATAAATATAAATGAAGTGGTTAAGAGAACTACTAGCTTAAAGAGAGAAGTTGCTCAATTCTTCACCATAGAAACGTTTACAGAAAGAGTAAAAACCATAGTCAGATCGTTATTCGAGATAATTAAAGTATTCATATCACCTAGTATAGCTAAGACACACACATATCCTAGCGTTCAGTACGATATACCATACTTTACAAACTCCGGAACTAAGGATGTTAAATTCTATAAGGTAGTAGAAATAGATAATCCAACATCTCAAGATATAAGCTTCTCCATGTCCATAACTCTACCAAGTGGTGTTGATAGATGGGAAGTAAGAGAAGGTACTGGATGTACAGGTACTATAAAGGCATATGGAACTGGAGAAACGGTTACTTGGACCGCCGATTCACCAGCCAACACTAAAAGTAATGAAACAATCTGTTATGTGTATGAGGATGGAGTAACACTGGCTCCTTTAGATTGGAAAGGTTATGGAACTGGAACGTTAGATAAACAATACGTTTACACGGACTTTGTTGTCACAGAAAATGTTGGTGAAAGTTTTGTTATAAGTTGGAACATAACCGATACCATAACTGGAGAGACATCGTGTTATGAAAACTGTACAGGAGAAAATGTTGAAGCGGATGGGGGTTTAAACATAAAAGCTCTAGCTTATGGAGATTGGATACCTGAAGAACTTGGTAGTTATATACAAGGAGATGCGGAGATCATGAAAAAGGTTAAATGGCAAAGAAGTATACACTTAGCCAACCAATTTGTGAGTGACTTAACAATAAATGTTACCATTGGTGTACCCACATGTTATGTTAAATCGAGTAATGAAGCTTGGGTAACTGATCCAAACGGTGTAAATGAAACTATACAAATGTTAGAAGGTATGTTTGCTTGGATCGAAACGTTATCATCTGGATATTCGGGAACTTGGAGCGTTTACTTCTTTACCCCAACTATTAACGTCACTAGAAATGAGACAGTAATTATAGCTGGTATATGGTATAGATGGTTTGAAGTTAATGGAACTTGCATTGACATAAAGAATGTTAAGGCTTATGCACCTTATAACCCAGATTACACGTCCATAGCTTTATATGATAACACAACAGGGTTGATGAACGATGTGTCAGCAGATCCAGAACACGCATTCTTCTTGAACACAAGTAATTATATGGCATATTGGACTATACCAACCCTACCGGCTCCAACTTCACCTGCTTCTATAAGTAAGAAATATGTTTTGGTTGGAAAAGCGGTTTCATGTACCCTAAAGAAGAGGACCATTTTAAACGCACCTTTAAGGACTCTAGAAAATGTTTTATGGCTTGAGGAAATAGAGTGTGTGAATCTAAGGAGTATAGCTACCGAGTATTCGGAAAAGTGGAGGATAGTATTCGAAGCTAGAAATATAAAGTTAGATGATGTACCAATAGAGAAGAGAATAGACGAGTATGGTGCTTTCATAACTCTAACTGGAGGTTTAGCACCTCTTGAGAAAGAGGTTAGGAATCTAACCTATATAACCGATCCTGTTACAGCTGAATGGATAACATCTTACCCGCCTGATAGGGATGAGTTTTACTATGTCGATGAAGACGCTGAAGTGCAAATGAACGTAACTGTTAGGTCATGGACAGCATTGAATATAACTGAAACGATAACAAAAGAGATACCAATAATCTACGGAAGAGACTTGAAAGTATGGTATGAAGGAAAGATTTATGATGAGGAGGATGAGGTTACAGGAAAGTATACACTTGAGATAGAAGGAATGGCACCCAACGAAGTCAAGAACTTCTTCATCAATTTCAGTATACCGACAGTTGAATCAAAACTTAAATTTGGAATACCACAGCCAAGAACAGGATTAATGGTAAGAGTCTATGAACTTAAATCTATAACACCATATACTCTAACTGTAGTTCACTTCAATCCTCCAATAGAATATAACCTAACTAGGAAAGTAGTGGAGAGGGAAACGGGTGCTGAGTTGCCATTCGGAGAGAGGGATGGGTATGTTGATATAGATGTTGGTGCGTTCTCAGTCGGTCAGGTTAAGACGATCGAAATACACTATGGAAGGGTTGTTGAGATACCTTCACCATTGGAAAAGATTAGGTATTGGCTATTTGAAAGAGAGTTTTATGTCCCTGTTATAAGTAACTACATCTTGTATAGGAACTTAAAAGGTTGGGAATTATTATGCTTAGCCTTTACCATCTTCATTTTCGGTATTGTCATTCCTTACTACATCTTGAAGAAGAAAGGAATAATAAAGCCAATACACTTAAAGACACCAATAACTCTAAAAAGAAGGAGGGAAATAGTTATTGAAGGCTAGGTTACTGGACCCAAATGTACCAAGTTATTTGTAACTGATCTCCATTCTGTAAGGTTGCTAGAGTGAAGCTTCTACCTGCTAGATTTGTACCAGCACTATTCCTTATCCTAGTTACATTTGTCTCTACGTTATCGCATGTAGATGTGAATAGTGCATATATGGACCAATTACCTACTCCTATGGAATTGTATGTTCCTTGAGTTGATTCCAAACCACAAGTCGTTATTTCATTCCAAGTCTCTGAGGCATCAGCCACTGGTGTACCGCAACCGGCAGTGGCATTACAAAGCGTTATATTCTTTACTGGACCACCAGAACCCGTATTTCCCAGCAATTCCTCTATCAAATCCTTCCCTGAGTTGTAAAGAACGTTATGATCACAACCAAGATCCTCGATAACACCATTCTTCCTTATTATCTTAACACATGATACCCCTGTATATTTGAACCCTTGACTTAAGTTGAAGGAATTTTGGAACCATGAAGCTACTAGAGCTACTGCAATTATGCTACACAACAATAGAGCTAACCTTTTCATGATTAAAAATTATAAGTCGGAGTATTTAAATTTTATCTGAAGAGAAACTTACAAACACTTAATTAAATTACTGTTTTTTACAGACTACGCTTAAGTCTTCCTTTCTAATCTCACAGGTTACCAATTCTTCAAATATTATTCTTTCTCCACTAAATCCTATTGTTTCATGTGATATCTCACTGTTTTCAATCCTAATACTAATCGCTCTGGTCTCCTTTACTAATCTGCCTTTTGAAAAAAGGGAAATATTTAGAGGACCAACTAACCCCCTTTCACCGGGTTGTGTATAGGGAGAGATACCTGTAGGCCAGTATGAAGGGAGAGTACGAATGATCTCTATTTCATCTATATTACTTATTTTTTCCATTTTTATCAACAGCTGTTCTTTTATGGAACAACCACATTCCACAATGTTTGCTCTATACCCTTTGAACAATAAACACCATCAAACGGTTCGCATATTACATCTATATCTACTTTACAGGAAGAACCTGGAGGTAAGTTTCTTAATGTGACCACTCTTTCTAACCCCCCGTAACTAGTCATTCTAAAACTATCTAAATAGTTAAAAACATAAGACCCATCGCAATACACGGTTATGTTTGCTTGAACATTATAGAACTCAGGAAAAGCAAATACTCTCCTAAGAGGGGCTAAACTGGTCAAAGTTATTTTCCTAAAATTAGCTACCTGAGCCTCGGTAATACCTATCGGTCCTCTCCCAGGAGCCAACAATGAATAATATAAATCAGCCTCATATGCATTCTGTAAAGAACCTGTTACATTTGAACCAAACCAAAAAACAAAAAATGCTGTTGGTATAAGCATTAGAAGATATACTTTTTTCATGTTTTAAATTTTGTGAATCGACTATTTATTATTTTTGGTGACATATTTAACCCCCTCTTTCACCAAAAAAATGGAAACCCCAAGTACAATCTTTATACCTCTGAACAACCCACTCTTTTTCTTATAATTAACTTTAACTGGAACTTGTTTTATTTTCAACCCATTATTTATAGCTTCTACAAGGATTGAATTTTCAACTATGTAACCTCCACGTAA
>Ga0190363_1001973_pt1 | contig 11981 bp, 10 predicted proteins | sample 48721867_MG_FD_161272 | JGI IMG/M metagenome (GOLD analysis project Ga0190363, IMG submission 161272) | Hydrothermal vent microbial mat bacterial communities from Southern Trench, Guaymas Basin, Mexico - 4872-18-6-7_MG | ecosystem: Environmental > Aquatic > Marine > Hydrothermal vents >...
TGATGAAGACCAACCCCTACGGGATTATCCTCCTCGAGAAGCAGAGACTGGGATTAAAAGTCATCGAATGCTCATGAATACTCCCGTAGGGAGAACCCCCTGAAGTTTGACAGTAATTTATTTAAAGAATTTTTACCTTAACATTTCGAATTTGAGGATACTCTGCCTAAAAGTTTTCTTAACCCTTTTGATGGTGCTTATATTTACACATCTGTAGGCCTAGGATTTCAGTACAATCTAAAAATGTGCTAACATGAAGGAAAGGAACTTATTACATAAGTAAAATAAACTGATCACAGCTTGATAAGACTAACATGAGTATGTAAGTATGTACGTCTAAGAAGAGAGCAATTATCGAAAGCATTGGGGGTGTAATTAAATTGCGGGTCAAGGACGTCATGACGGAAAACCCAATATATGTGGAAGTTCCAGGATCTAGAGACGACGTAATTAAGATCATGCTTAAGTACCAGTACTCAGGATACCCAGTTGTTGATAGACACACTAAGAAACTCGTTGGAATAATAACGAGAAAGGACCTACTGAATAAACCAAATGAGGATCAAGTAGCACTTTTAATGACTCCAAACCCAATAGTCGCCGTTCCAAAGGAGAGCATAAAGAGTGCTGCAAGAAAAATGCTAAAGCACAATATACACAGGCTACCAGTTGTGGACTCTTTAGGAAATCTCATTGGAATAGTCACCGATAGGGATCTTATAAGGTACATTGTAGTAAAGAAGATTGAGGATCCAGTGATAAACTACATGAAAGGACCCTGCATTCCTATTTACTTTGAAACTCCTGCAAATGTTCTCATGGAGATAATAAGGGTCTCAAGGATGTACGCATTTCCCGTAATTGATGAAAATGCAAATCTTGTTGGAATAATCACGGACAGGGATCTCCTCTCAGAAGCTGAAATAAGAGACATAATTATAGATGTACAGGAGATTGAGAGTGAAGATGAGTACTCGTGGGAAGGAATAAGAAACATACTTCCATACTACTACATAAGGGAGGAGCTCACAATACCCAAGAAGCCTATTAAGGATTTCATGGTGAAGAACGTCAGGACAATATATCAAAAGGCCCCCGTGTGGGAAGCAGCTGATCAGATGATTAAATATGATATTGACCAGCTTCCTGTAATAGACCATCATAATAAGCTTGTGGGGATGATAACCATTCACGACATCCTCGCTGCAATTCTAAAACACTAGTCAGATCGGTGATATTCAATGAACGATATTTACGATGAGATCATGGCGATCGCCAAGAGAAGGGGCATTGTTTATCCGTCATTTGACATATATGGAGGACTCTCAGGGTTCTATAGCTATGGGCCGATAGGAACTTTGCTGAAGGATAACATAATAGAGGTCTGGAAGAAGTTTTACGTTGTGAGAGAAGGGTGTCTTCTAATAGATACCCCCAACGTAGTTCCGTATAGGATCCTTAAGGCTTCAGGCCATGTAGACAGATTTACAGATGTACTTGTTGAATGTGAGAGATGTAAGTCAAAATATAGAGCAGATAAGATCATAGAGGACGAGTTAAAGATTGATCCCTCAAAGATCTCTCGTGAGGAAATGTTTCAAATATTAAAGAAAAGTGACCTTAAGTGCCCTTCCTGTGGAGGTAAATTAGTAAATCCAAGGGAAGTAAACCTAATGTTCAGAACTGAAATTGGATTTGGAGACGTTATAAAGGCCTTTTTAAGACCCGAAACAGCTCAAGGGATATTCGTTGAGTTCAATATTTTATACAATGTTGCCAAAAAGAAACTTCCTATGGGAGTCGCACAGATAGGAAGAGGATTTAGGAACGAAATATCTCCACGACAGGGTGTTATAAGACTAAGAGAGTTCAACATGGCAGAGGTAGAAGTGTTCTTTGACCCCCAAAAAGATGATCATCCTTTTTTTGATGAGATTAAAGATGAGAAGGTAAGGGTTCTAACAAGAGATAACGTGGAGCTTGAGGATACTGTTGGAAATCTTTACAGGAGGGGGATCATCAAAGGAAAGCTTTTGGCCTACTATATAGGCCTTACTAAGAGGCTTCTTGTAACTCTAGGAATAGACGAGAGAAAGCTCAGATTTAGACAACATAAGGTTCATGAGCTTGCCCATTATGCAAAGGATTGTTGGGATGCAGAGATATATCTTGAAAGATTTGGCTGGACTGAGGTTGTGGGCATTGCAAATAGAAGCTCTTATGACTTGACAGCACACTCAAGGGAATCCGGTGTTGAGCTTGTAGCCTATAGGAACTTGGAGAGACCTAAAAAGGTCATAGAGAAGGTCATTATACCAAAGTACAACATACTTGGCCCAATGCTTAAAGATAAGCTTAAACCCGTCGAAAAGGCGCTAAAAGAGGGGAACTATGAAGAGGTTAACGATAAAATAGTGGTAAAAATAGGTGAGAATGAGAGAGTGGAGATACCAAAATCTGCTGTAGAGGTAAAAGAAGAAGAGAAAACTATAATGGTAGAAAAATTTGTCCCATGGGTTGTGGAGCCATCATATGGCATAGACAGAATTCTCTATGGTGTGCTTGAGCATAGTTTTACTAAGGATGATAGGGGATATGCCTACTTTAGATTTAAGCCATATATTGCGCCAATAAAGGTCGGCGTGTTTCCAATAGTTAGTAAGGAACCCTTCACAAGCATTGCAAAGGATATTTATTTAAGATTCATACGTGAGGGGATTTTAGCATACTACGACGCTAGTGACTCAATTGGTAGAAGATATGCAAGAATGGATGAAATAGGAACTCCGTATTGTATAACTGTTGATGGACAGACCTTGGAAGACAGTACTGTAACAGTGAGAGACAGAGATACGAGAAAGCAAGTAAGGATGAAAGTAGATGAGGCAATTAAATATGTAAAGGAAAGGACTACGTTCAGGTTCTATTAGACCCTTCAGACCTAAACTTGCTATATCTTATAAGCGCTGCCATTGCGTCTACAGCATCTTCAGGGGTTTCGTATGTTGGTATCTCGTTTTCCTCGAGTTTTCTAGCAATCCTCTTTGCGAAGGATCCTCCTGGAATGACCACTGCTATTGGCTTACCAAAGACCTTCATTGACGATATTTTCTCTACAATGTCTTCTCTTATTGCAGGAGACTGAGCTATTATTATAACAATAAGGGCGTCCACGTTCTCATCCTCTAAGACATATCTCATAGCAACTTCGTACCTCTCCGGGGGTGCATCTCCTAAAATGTCTACGGGATTTGCGTAAGACATGTGCTCTGAGAATACTCCTTTTTCTATAGCTTCTCTGAACTTTTTCTTCGTCTCATCAGTAAACTCTGCCATCTTCAGCCCATTCACTTCAACGGCGTCAGTGGCCATAACACCAGCTCCCCCACCATTTGTCACTATTGCTACTCTGTCTCCCCTAGCAAGAGGCTGCATTGATAACATCTTCGCGTAGTTAAACAACTGCTCCATACTATAGGCTCTTATAATCCCTGCTTGCTTAAAAGCTCCATCATAGACCTCATCTGATCCAGCAAGCGATCCTGTGTGAAGTGATGCTGCTCTTGCACCTCTAGAACTCCTTCCAGATTTTAAAACCACTATGGGCTTCTTCATGCTTACTCTCTTGGCAACTTCAAGAAATCTCTTGCCGTGAGATACTCCCTCAATGTACATAGTTATGACCCTAGTGGCTGAGTCTTCAGCTAGATATTCTAGAAAATCCTCTTCGTATACGTTACACTTGTTTCCATAGCTAACAAACTTTGACATTCCAATCCTATTCTCAGCAAGCCAGTCAAGTACTGCTGCTCCAAAGGCCCCACTTTGTGAAAGAAATGCTATTGACCCTCTCTTTGGAAATCCCTGCCTATCTGGTGGGTTAAATATTGTTGCAAGCTTGTTCTCAGAATTATATACTCCCAAACAATTTGGGCCTATCACAGGAATCCCACTGTCATTTGCTATTTTTCTAATTTCCTCTTCTAACTTCGCTCCTTCCTCACCAGTCTCACTGAACCCTGCTGAAATTATTATTACTCCTTTAACACCCTTTTCTGCACATTCCTTTACAACGTGCGGTACTATTCTGGCTGGAACTGCTATTACTGCTAAGTCTATTTCATCAGGCACATCTTTAACGCTTTTATAAGCTTTAATGCCAAGTATTTTAGGTTTACGAGGGTTTATAGGATATATCTTATCTCCAGACCATAGATCCCTTAAATTTACAACTATTGCAGTCCCTACTTTCCCAGGGACGTCACTTGCTCCAATAACGGCAACACTCTTAGGATAAAATATAGGATCTAAGTTCCAGCTTTTGGACATACTGCTACCACCCATTCCCTGCTAACTTGATTTGAGAAGGATTCCTAACAGTTCTACTTTGGCTAGAGTAGACGAATAAACCCTAATGACTCTTAACTATTAGGAAATATTAAAACATGACGTAATTGAAGTACACTTTGTTCATTAGGACATTTACAGAGCAGATTAAATAAAGGATAAAAGGAATTTAAAGAAGTAAATCGCATAATGCAATATAAGAATAAACAAACAAAAAGTACTAATTATACTGGTACTTTCTTTCCTATTTCGTCTATTAGCCTCTTAATGTAGTCCTTTGCATTCTTTTCACAGAGTTCTATGCGTTCCTCGAACGTCTTTGGATGTACATTTAGCATCTCTGCTATATGCCTTGGAGCTTCATAATAACTTTCTAACCCCCTTATTGGCATTAATGGCTCCCTTTCTGCAAGGATTTTTGCGTACTTAAGCTTCATAGATGCAAACCACTCTCTTACATCCTCAAAGTTATCAAATGCATATTCTACGACTTCCTGAGGGGCAACCTTGTGATGATAGAATAACCTAATAGTTGCTACAAGGCCTCTCCATGCGTTCGGCTTCTTCTTCTTTAGATCAGACTTAAAGAGCTCCATCATAAAGTAGTATATATTGTCGTAAAGATACTCTCCCTCAAAGATCCAAGGCGCATAATCTCCTTTAAGAGCAGGTACAGGAATATATATTGATATCTCTTCTGGCTTCCTGAACCAGTATTGTATGATGTAGTCTCTCACTACAGTATCTGTTCTCTCATCATAGCGCATAGTAGCCAACACGTCAGGAGTCCATAAAAACTTGAGATCGTACTCCACCGATATAAGATTTATAGTAGCAACCTTCCACTCAGAGTACTGATCTAAGGATTGTATTGTTAACTTTCTATTCCTATGTTCCTTTGCAACACTTAGTATTTCCTCACGCATCTCCAGTGCCTTATCTAAGGACTCTAGGTATATGGTAGCAAGCTTTTCTTGTATTTCTTTAGGAGCTTCTAGAAGTCTACGAACTCCTGAATAGAGCTCATTCTCAAAGAGCTCCTTTAATGTTTTATTTACTGGACTCATGGCGCTACAACTCCTGTCTAGCAACTTCTTTGAATTTCTTAGAGGCTTTTTGTATCTCAGATAATAAGCTAACACCATGGAAGTTATATTAAACTCACATGCTCTAGTCTGATATATGAAAGGATGCTTAAAACCTTTTCTTTTGATGACATGCACCTCAAATCCTAGCTTTTACTAAGTTTAATGTCCATATAACAACCCAAGTGAACCCTCTACAAAACTCAACGTTAGGACATTATTTCTAATACTTTTAGCTTATTTCTCTATCTCTAAGGTAATTAATGTGTGTAAGTGCGCTCGATAAGCCATGTAGCGCCTATAATCAAGTAATTATTTCAACCCTCCTGGGAACATTACGTGTGCTTCATCCACTAATTCTTAATAACTGTTAAAAAATAAACATAAGATCATGTGCTAATTGTACTCAATTAGCTTGTTTATTAGTTACACGGGTGTCAACCTATATCTTTCAACAATAGTGTCCAATACGTTGTAAATATTGCTCTAATACAAATTAAATGCTCTCCTAATGTGCTTTTCCTTCTAAAATTTGGTGAATAATTATTGTGAGAATCTCTAGACTAGAGCCTTAAGTAAAAGATTTACTTAACTAGGCACATGAAATCAATAGGTATAGCACTAACACTCAAACACAAATATGTATACACTATTCACATGGATGGTGAACTTGATGGACTCCTCAAGACAGAGTGCCCATAAAAAACTCATAATTTGCGACTGTATGCTAGGAAAGCTTGCTAAAATTTTGAGAGTTTTAGGATACAACGTATATTATAACCCAAAGGCAGCAGATGACTATTTAATTAGTCTCTCAAGAAGACACGATGCAATTCTCCTTACAAGAGATAAAGAGCTCTCAAAGCTCTATGAAAGATCTATCTATGTAAGAGATCATGAAGTTAATAAGCAAGTGATATTCGTTTTGAGAGCATTGAAGGATATTGGTGTAGAACCATTAACAGGAATTTTAGAGATATGTCCAGAGTGTGGGGCACCTATAGTGGAGTGTGATAGAGAGTACATAAAAGGAAATTACCACGAAAGCACTTATTGCGCCTATGATGTGTTTTATTACTGTCCAAACTGTGGAAAAGTATACTGGGAGGGATACCAGTACAAGAGCCTAAGAAAAACAATAGAAGAGATAAAAGACAATGTTAACGGTTTAAATGCTTAGTATTTTATAAATGACATCATAGAACACTTTTTTAGCATTCTTGTCATCCCTTAATCCTGTGAACTCACAGCCAGCTGCAAACTTATGACCTCCTCCTTCCCCTCCCATCTCTCTTGCAATCTCTTTAATAATCTCTCCTATAGTACCCTTAATGAGATCCTCAGATGATATCCTAATAGATATCTTCAATATGTCCCTCTTTCTTTCGTAAGTTCCCACGACATAAATGTCTCTTAGTCCTCTATCAACGCTCATAAGAAAGTTCGTGACAGACCCTGTTATTGATGGGGGCATAGGAGTCTCACTAGTGTCCATAAACGTTAACACTTTAACATCGTTAATAACTAGCTGGGTTGCATGCTCCTTGGCCCTCTTGTAGTACTCCCTTTTCTTCTTATTGGCCTCTCTAAGATACTGCTCCACTTGCCTTAAGATGCTGAGATCCTCTCTAAGGTGCTTGTACTTTAATATGCTAAGCGCAAGACTTCTTGCGCCTTTTCCAAGATTTAGTCTTACTAGGTTATTTATAAGCGTGGAGAACTCCTTAGCCTCATGAAAATGCGCAAACTTCTCGTAAGGGAAGATGTAATCATATATAAACAGCTCAGATAATATCTCCTTTTTAACCAGATCCATTCTTGATATTCTCTCAATGATCTTCATTATTATACTAGCCTTTTCATCCACCTTAAGATCATGCCAAGACTTCATAGAGTACCGTTCAGGTACAATATCGCTAAAGAGCTTAGAGCATAGCCCATACTTGTTTATAGCCTCTCTTACTGTCTGTTGGTACTTTCCATAAACGTTTGGTGCAATTTCCTCAACTACGAGCCCATGTGACTTTAACTCTTCTAACACAAGCCTGTTATACCCAACAAGAGCTCTCACAACAGTCTCTGAATCCTCGTAATCATACTGAACGTCTCCTACAGCTCCCACTATTGAGGGCGCATACATGCTCTTGGGAGAGAGCCCTAAGGACTTCGCTATTGAATAGCTCAATGTAGATGAACAAGCAAAACTGTCAGTCTCAACACCTAGCATTCTCGGATTTAGTACGTACTCCTTATATTCCTCTGGATAGGAGACATGATGATCTATCACAAAAACTCTCTCTCCAAGAATTTCAAAGAGAGCTCTTAGCTCATCCTCTGATCCAAAATCTACAACTATAACACCGTCATACATTTTAACATTAAAATTATTTAAAGATCGAAACAGCTCAGTAGGAGAGTCAAATGACATCCAATGTATGCTTTCCTTCCTAAAAATTTTCTCAACAAGTAAGGCCATTATAGCCATTGATGAATATCCATCTGCATCATTATGTCCCATTATGAGTATTCTATGTGCCTTTTCCATAATGTCTCGTAAAATTTCAGAGAATCTCTCTATAGCCTTACTTAAGATTCTTACGTAGTCTTCTTCCATTTTACAAGCACCATTATTGCTTAAATATAAACATAATCGTTAAAATAATTATTATAACTCCCAAAATTATGCCAATGGTCTTTAGATGCTCCTTATACCTTTTTCCACGAAAAGCTCCAAACGCTATTGGGAAAGGTCCTATAAAGATCACTCCACCCCAAGCGGACTCCTCCCCCCTCTTGTCTATCTCCTCGTAATTTATATCCCTTTTAGTTCCTACATATCTAAGTATGTCCTCGTCTGTTAGATGTTTTTCAGCATGCCTTGCTCTAAGAAATGGCTCTAAAAACGATAAAAACATGCCAATAAAGATCAATATTACTCCAATTAGAGATAAAAAGGATCCACTTCCAATAATCACCGGAAAGATCACAAATAACATTACTTGGTGAGAGCTCATAAGTACATCAATTAATATTAATATAAATCCCAAGAAAATGAGAAAAAATCCCATAATCATATCTTTCACCTTTAAGAGATTGCATGATTGGTGGACCCGCCGGGATTTGAACCCGGGACCTCCGCCTTGCGAGGGCGGCGATCTTCCAGGCTGATCTACGGGCCCACATGTACACTCGATGTAAAAATAAACCAGATATATAAGTTCTCCCTAGCCTGGCTAAGATTCATTAAAGCACTACTAGATAATTTAGACTCTATGAACTAATATAAAAAAGTATAAGGTGATTGGTGTGATAAGTCCCGCGGATAATGACCATCATATGGTAGTTCTTGGCATCACAGGAGCATCGGGTGCAATATATGGTATAAGAACAGCAGAGGTCCTTAAGGAACTTGGATTTGAGCTCTACATAATTATAACTGATGAAGGTATGAGAGTTCTCTCAATGGAAGTACCTGACTGGGAGAAGAGACTTAAAAGTGTAGCTAATGACGTACACTCCATAAAAAGTGCTGACAGATACATCTCAGGAAGTACTTCCCCTTATATGCTCCTAGTAGCTCCCTGTACAATAAACACTCTTATAAAAGTCGCATTGGGGATCTCAGATAATAATCTCCTCAGAACTATACAAGTATGCATAAAGGAAGGCGTGCCCATAGGACTTCTCGTTCGAGAAATGCCATGGCCTCCTCAAGCATTTAAAGCAGCACATGATTTATCAATTATTGGTGTTAAGGTCGTACCCGCATCTCCACCACTATATGGAGACGTAGAAAGCATACATTCGCTTATAGATAACGTTGTAGGTAGGTTCCTGAAAGTTATGGGAATAGAAAATGATTTGTATAAGAAATGGAGATAACCTAAAGGAGGAATCTCTCATGGCAATCCTTGAGCACTTAGTAGAGAGTCCAATAGTCGTAAGGGAAGAAGTTAGAAGCAGCTTTGATGTCACAAGGAAGATAATACTTGCCAAAGACAAGCCAATAATTTTTGAAAACTTTAACGGAAGAAGGATAATTTCAAATATTTATTCCAGACGTGATTTTTTTATTAAATACTTTAGCTTAAAAAACTCCAGAGAGCTATTTAAGTTCATTATAAGAGCTGCAAGTTCTAGAGAGGAGCTTATAAGAACTGATAAAAGATCATGGAGACATAAGCTTTCGTCTGTTGAGGAAATCCCCTTTTTCAAGTACTTTCCAGAAGATGGTGGTCCTTATATAACATCATCGATAATAATTGCAAGTCTCAGAGGAGTTCTTAACGCGTCGTATCACAGGCTAATGTACTTAGGAGAAGAGAGGTTTGCAGTAAGACTTGTTCCAAGGCACCTCTATAGAATGTGGAGGGAGAGTATTGAATACGGAGAGGAGCTCCAAGTGGCTATCGTAATAGGATCACTGCCAGAAGTCGCGCTTTCTGGAGCTATATCCGTAGAATATGGAAAAAACGAGTTAGAGATAGCATCCTTTATGCATAAAGCTAGAGAAGGAAAACCCCTTGAAGTATATGAGATCTCAGGAATACTTGTACCAGCAGAGGCAGAGTACGTGTTAGTGGGGAGATTTACGGGGAATATTGTGGATGAAGGGCCATTTATTGACATAACTAGAACCCCAGATATCGTTAGAAAACAACCAGAACTAGTTATCGATGCAGTATACTCCTCAGAGAATCCGATATATCATGCAATACTCCCGGGAGGATATGAACACAGGGTGTTAATGGGTCTACCAAGGGAGGCGTCTATATATGCCTCTGTTTCTCGGGTGGTGCCAGAAGTAAAGGACGTTGTCCTTACTCAGGGAGGGTGTTCATGGCTTCACGCAGTTATTTCTATAAGGAAGCAACATGACGGCGATGGAAAAAACGCAATACTTGCAGCTTTTGCAGGACACCCCTCTCTTAAGCACGTAGTTGTTGTAGACGATGACATAAACATTGAGGACCTTGAGGAGGTAGAGTGGGCAATTGCAACAAGGTTTCAGGGAGATAAAGATCTTGTGATTATAAAAAATGCAAGAGGATCTACACTAGATCCTAGCAGCAAAAATGGTATCATGACAAAGCTCGGTATAGATGCTACTAAGCCTTTAGGAAGTGAGGAGAGTTTTAAGAACATGTATAAGGATGTTCTCCGATAATAATCACTAAAAATATTTCTTTTAGCTCAGGAGAGTGGAGGACAGCAACATGTACCTAACTAATGAAGAAGAAAAAGCTTTAGAGGGAGAATTTGGAGAAGCCCTTGAAAAGGCTATGAGAATTCTTGTAGCAATAGGAGATGTTTATGGAGCGGAGAGGCTTATTAAAATATCCTCAGCGCACATCTCTGGAGTCTCTTATAAGACAATCGGGGATGCTGGCTTAGATTTTCTACAGGATCTTGCGAGCTTAGGAGCTAAAGTTCTAGTTAAAACTACGCTAAATCCATGTGGAATGGATCCTATAAAATGGAGATCTTTGGGAATTATTGATGAGGACTTTGCAAAAAAGCAGATGAAGATAATAGAAAGCTACACACGCATGGGAGTTGAGCCAACACTTACATGTACTCCCTACTATATCTCAAATGTGCCAAAATACGGTGAAGATATAGCCTGGGCAGAGTCCTCGGCAGTAATATACGCTAACTCAGTAATTGGTGCAAAAACTAATAGGGAGGGAGCACCATCAGCACTGGCTGCAGCAATTGTTGGAAAAACGCCGATGTATGGGTATCACCTTGAGGAGAACAGAATAGGAACTGAAAAAATCATCGTAAAGATGGACCTAGAGGATCCCGCAGACTATGGCGCTTTAGGAATATATGTCGCTAGAATGAATGTTAAGGTTCCATATTTCGTTTTAGATGGCAAGGCACTTAACTTAAGCATATATGTAAAGTACTTAGGTGCTGCTCTTGCGGCAGAAGGATCTGTTGCTATGATGCACATAGAGGGATTTACTCCAGAGTGGAATAAATATAAGCATGAGTTCTCTGACAAGATTATTGTTGAAAAAGATGATATAAAGGAAATATTTGAAGAAAAGAGCTGTGAAGATGAAGAGGACCTGATTGCGCTTGGGTGCCCTCATCTCTCCGTTGAGGAGTTAAGAGACCTTTTAAAGTATAGGCCCAAAAGGACTACTTGGATCTCAATAGGGATGGACATGTACAAAGCGCACAGGGATCTCGTAAACGAGCTGGAGAGAAGAGGATACATCATTGCTAAGGGCACTTGTTTCGTAGTGTCCCCCATAGAGAGAAAGTTTAAGGTCACTGCTACAAACTCTGGAAAGGCCTCAAAGTACCTCCCTAGTTTTTGTAAACAATGTGTAATTTTAAGAAGAACAAAAGATCTCTTGGTGATCTCTGATGAAAATTCTTGCTAGACCTGTGTCAAAAGGTGTAGGTGAGGGACCACTTCTAATATCTGAGAAGCCCATATCATTTCTTGGAGATGTGGATCCTAAGACAGGAATCATTATTAACAAAGAAAACCCCCTCTACAAAAAGAGCATAGCAAATAAAGTTTTAGCATTT
>Ga0190363_1001974_pt1 | contig 11977 bp, 17 predicted proteins | sample 48721867_MG_FD_161272 | JGI IMG/M metagenome (GOLD analysis project Ga0190363, IMG submission 161272) | Hydrothermal vent microbial mat bacterial communities from Southern Trench, Guaymas Basin, Mexico - 4872-18-6-7_MG | ecosystem: Environmental > Aquatic > Marine > Hydrothermal vents >...
ATTTTTCTGTCGGTTCTTGGCTTTGCTTTTATGTATGCTCTTTTGTTTATTGCCATAACTATGGCTGGTTTTCCATAAACTACGAAGTGTTCTCCGAAAAGTATTACTTTTGCAGGCGCAGAGGCAATTACCTCCAAACTTTACACCTATCGTGTAAAGCAGGCTGAAGCGTAGCCGACAACGCTTGAGTAGTCGCCTACAATGTCTCCGCTTGTCTTATAGCATAATATTTCAGCCTTTTTCGCTCCAAGAAGTTTTGATGCAACTATTAATGCGATGACAGGTCCATATCCGCAAGCGGAAATTCTATACGATTCAACTGTTGAGTAAAATTCCTCCTCATTCATTTTCTCAATAGCATTAAGAGCCAGCCTATCTTTACGTGAAGCCTGCTCGTGAGGTTCATAATGTGTCATGTCTGTAGAAGCAATTATAACTGCGTTCCTTCCCTCTAACGCTTTAGCCAAAGCCTTCCCAACTTCCCGGCATGATTTTATGTCTTGCATAAGAAAGGCTATTGGAACAAATTTGAATTCAGAACCATATAAATACTGGAGAAACGGAAGCTGAACCTCGATGGAATGCTCATACCTATGCGCAGTATCATCAATGTCAATTAGCTCAGAAGCGCGCAAAATTTTGCTTGCAGTATCATAGTCTATTTCGATGTCTCCAAGCGGAGTTCGCCAAATCCCCTCATTCATAAGTGCGATGGCGCTTCCATAACCCATATGATTTGGCCCCATAATAACGAAGGTTTCCGGTTTTCCATCTATGGCTAAACGGTAATAGGCGTGGGCGGCAATAGGCCCAGAATACATGTAGCCAGCATGCGGGCAAACGAGTCCAATAATCTTTCTTGGCCCATCCTCAGCTACTTTCGGAATTTTCCCGGGTCCAAACTTATGGAGAAAGCATTCCTCAATCTGCTTTTTCAAGTCTTCCGGGTTTCCTGCATAGAACATTCCGGCTTGTGAAGGCCGCCTAATCTTCATACAATTCGCCTACTCTTCCTCAATTCGAGTTTGAAAATCTTCTATTGGAACATTTAAATCTTCATCTGGGCCCAGTTCTCCTCTTTCTCTTAGGACTTGTCTGGCTAACATCCAATAAATGGTTGCTAACGCCTTTCTTCCCTTATTATTTGTCGGAATTACTAGGTCTATTCCATCAAAGTTATTATCTGTGCTGCATAGGGCGACGACGGGTATGCCTACTCTGGCTGCTTCTGTAACAGCCTGCGAATCGGCCCGTGGATCTGTCACAACAATGACTTCAGGTTCGATCCTGCCTGGATACAGCGGATTTGAAAGTGAGCCTGGAACGAATCTTCCGATTATTGGTATGGCTCCGGTTAATTCGCAGAACTTTCTGACTGGCTGGTGTCCATAAAGCCTAGAAGCAACAACAGCTATTTTTGAAGGTTCAAAACGTGAAAGGAACTTTGCTGCAACTCTGATTCGTTCATCAGTCTTCTTTATATCCAGAACAAAAAGGCCGTCCGGCCTAACCCTATAGATGAAAGGTTCCATATTTTTAGTTTTAATTCTCGTTCCTATATGGATTCCAGCCGACAAAATTGAGTCTCTTGGGAGCAGAAGCTCCTCTGCCGCAGACTTTTCAGTTTCTGATACTTCTTCATTTTTATCCTCTTTTTCTGACATTTCATTCCTCCTAAACTTTAAGCTGGGCCATTAAGGCTCTATCTGCAAGTATTTCCTCAATCCTTATGAGTTCATTAAGTTTGGATATTCTGGCTCCTTCCACAACTCCGGTCTTTATTATTGGACAGCTCAAACCAACAGCCAGATGGGCTATATGCGAATCAACAGTGTCACCTGACCTATGCGAAACTATGGGGCTGTAACCAGCCGCCTTAGCGGCTCTTATGGTCTCCCATGCATCGGTTAGGGTTCCAATTTGATTAACCTTAATTATTATGGCGTTCGCCGCGTCAAGCTTAATTCCCTTCTGTAATCTTTTAAAATTAGTTACGAATAAATCGTCTCCGCATATTAGGCAGTTTTTAGCTTTTTTGGTTAATTCGGCAAAATTTTCAAAATCTTCTTCGTGAAATGGGTCCTCAACATATGCGAGCTTATAATTTTTAATGAGTTCTAGAATGTATTCTAATTGTTCATTTGGGTCGAGTATTTTATCTCTATAAACATAACGTTTCTTTCGGGCATTCCAAAAAGTTGAGGCTGCAACATCCAATCCTACTCGGCATTCGAAGCCTAGCTCTTTAGATGCCTCCTCGCATGCCTCACAGACGATTTCTAGTGCATCGTCATTTGAAAGGGCGCATGTCCATGCTCCCTCATCACTTTTTCCACCAGTAAAAGTCTTATCTTTCTTTTCGAGAAGCTGCCTAACCCTTTCATGAACTGTTACGTTTGCTTTCTGGGCTTCTAGGAATGAGGACGCACCAATCGGTAGGGATAGAAACTCCTGTATTTCTGGGCCTTTTCCAGCCGTGTGTTTTCCTCCGCTTAGAACATTTCCTAATGGATAAGGAAGCTCCTTTGCATAATATCCGCCCAAATACTGGAAGAGCGGTAGGCCATAAGTGTTTGCTGCTGCGTCTGCAACTGCAAGTGAGACAGCAAAGGCTGTGTTTCCGCCTACATTACTGAAATTTTTTGTTCCGTCAAGCGAGTGGAGAAGTGAGTCTATTTCTTCTTGGCTGTCGGCGTTTAAACCTATAATTTCTGGAGCTATAACCTGTTCGACTTTTCTTATGGCTTCTTCAACTCCTCCCTTCGGATAGGGTGTAGCTTCAGCTTTTCCTCTGCTTGCTCCTGACGGTGCTGAGGCTCTGCCGAATCCTCCAGCCGTTATTATGTCGACTTCTATGGTTTCTTCTCCTCTACTGTTGAAGATTTTTCTTGCAATTACGTCTTCAATCACGGTTGACATGTTTTTTGCTCCTAATAGGAACTTGGTAATTCGGTTTTGCTGGCTTCTTTGTAGAATTTTAGTATTTCATCTAGTATTTCAATGTGTGAGAGAAGCATGCGTCGGCAGCAGTATCGCTTAATTCCCATGCTGTCAAGCACGTTTTTGGGGTCTTCTCCGGCCTTTACTCTCTCGGCGAATTCTTCCCATTTATCTCCTATCAATTTACCACATGTGAAACATCTTATGGGAATTATCATTATTTTTCCCTCCTTTAAGTCTTAACGGTAGCTTTTCTGGTCTCTAGCCCTTGCGCCGGGGCCTCCAAACTTTTTCATTTCCTTTCTTCTGGGGTCGCCTGCAAGCATGGTCCTATCATAAGTTATGAATAATGTTCTTAGGTGGCTGCTTTTTGTCCATTTTAGTAAGCCTCTAGCTATTGCCATTCTGGCCGCCTCGGCTTGTCCCATGAATCCTCCACCCTGCACCTTCACATCGATGTCAACTTCCTTCCATGCGTCTCCCGCAAGCATCAGCGGCTCCATTATTTTATCTCTAGCTAGCTTCGGCTCCCAAATTTCCAATGGAACCTTGTTTATTCGTATTCTCCCTTTTCCAGGCCTTATTACGGCTCTTGCAATCGCTGTTTTTCTCTTTCCGCTTGTAAGTATTATTCTTGTCATTTGGCTGCCTCCGGATTCCAGCCTATCTCTTTTGCTAGTTCTCCGACCGTAATATATGAACATTTCAGTTTTCTTGCACTCGCTTCGGGTAATGTTTCTATGGGTTTGTCTTTAAGTTCATCCGGTATGCCTATGTAGACGCGTAATCTCTTGTAGGCCTGCTTGCCCTTTGGTTGATAATATGGAAGCATTCCGCGTATGGTTCTCCTTACAAATCTGTCTGGCCGCCTATAATGGAATGGCCCCTTCCATGGATGACCAACTTCTAGGAAGTTCTTTCTTTCTTGGACTATTGCCTTCTTCTTCCCGGAGATAACGGCCTTTTCTGCGTTTACTATGATTATGTTTTCTCCTTGAAGAAGCCTTTTGGCTATTATGCTTGCCATTCTTCCAAGTATGAGGTTTGAAGCATCAATTACTGTTGCCTGACTTGTTTCCAAAGTTTTCACCCTATTATTTTCACGTTGCTTCCCTTCGGATTCTTCTTCACTAGGTCTTGTATGGTTAGACATTTGCCCTTAGCCTTTAATATTTTATTTTTCGCTGTTTCTGAGAAGGAGAAGGCGGCTACGGTAACCTTATGCTCAAGCTTTCCGGCGCCTAGAACTTTGCCGGGAACAACTACAACGTCGCCCTTTTCTGTGTAGCGATTAATCCTGCTTACATTAACGGCTATACGTCTCCTTCTTGAAACAGCCAATCTTTCGGCTATATCCCTCCAAATTTCAGCCTTATGCTCAATAGCCTTCTTCCTAAGAAAACGTATGAGCTCCAAAAGCTGAGGATTGGTTATTTTAAGCTTTCTCTTCAATTTCTTCACCTTCACCTAAACTGAGGATTTCCTCAATGAATTCATTGCATTTTTTATCCAGAATCTTCAAGGCTTCAGCGAAAATTCTTTCAATTGGAAGAACTCCGTTTGTTTCTATATTGAATATGAAGGAACTCTTCTCCCAATCAACCTTTATGGCTGGTGGATCCTGCGGACAAATGTCGGCGCAGTCTTCGCAAAGACTACAATCCAACACATTTCTAACTTTAATTTCGCTTCCCATTTTCACTAGAACTTGCTTTGGGCATATTTCGACGCATTTTCCGCAAGCGTCACATCTTTCCTTATCGATGGATATTTTGGGCAGATTCTTATAGGCACAGACCGAAACTGGCTGCCATTTTGCATGATCCTTTCCTCGACCAAGCCTTGCATAGGCTTCAAGTCTTATTCTTTGGCCCGGCGCAAGCTTTACTATTGGAATTCTGTCGCTTACCGGCGCTATTTCAGGATTTTCTGATACTAAGTCTCCAGAATAAACTACTCTTTCCTCTTCTCCAGCTTCGATGTCTAGGGCTATGGAGGCTCTACAGAGGTTACAGCCAAACTCGCTTTTGCATGGACACTCCTCGGGCATGTTGTAGGCATCCAAGTCGGTTTTTAGCGGGATTAATCCGAGCCTATGCGCGAGAATTTCATCATGCAGAACTGAGGAGTTTTCAATAATTACAACTTCGTCTATGGCCATGCATGGAACTTCAGCCAAAATAATCCTTCTCAAACTGTTAAGAAAGGCGACATCAACATCCCTAACTAGCATTCTTATATTGTTCTCGTCTCTTTCTAAGACTTCAATTTGCACCTAGACGAACACTCCAGTGACATTCAAACTATGCCTTTCAATAGGAGCCAAGAGCATTATGTAAATTTTTCCCTTAAAAGCAATGCCCAATTAAAATCGATTTTATTTCTTTTTTCTCTTTCTCTTCTTTGGCTTAAAGAATTCTGGATAGCGACGTACATCCTCATAATTGGCCTTGGAATATCCGTTCTCGGAAAGTATACATCCGCTCGGCCCTCTGGCGGAACAAGAGGATACTTCGGCTTTTCACCCTATACACATGCCTATAAAGGAGAAAGCAATAGACAATAAATCCAAAGCCGAAGGCGAACACGTAAACAAACAGGTAGAACATAGCCGAAAGTACAATAAATGGAACAAACAGTAAAAAACCCAAAAATAGCAGAATTAAAAATTTGATTTTTCTCTTCTTCAATCCATCTTAGTGATGGTTAAGCATTGTTAAAAATTTTCCGGTATTAAAGAAGATTAAGTAAAATTTAGACTCTTCTTCCTCTTCTTCCTCCAGGTCTTCTGGTGCCATCATGAGGAATAGGCGTAACCTCTTCAATTCTCCCAATGCGGAAGCCAGCTCTGGCTAAAGCTCTAATGGCAGCCTGAGCTCCAGGTCCGGGTGTTTTTGGACCGGGGCCGCCTGGCGCCCTCACCTTAATGTGAAGAGCCGTTATTCCTCTATCTTTCGCTATGGCGGCTGCCGCGGCGGCAGCTCTCATTGCAGCGTAGGGTGAGGACTCCAGCCTATCAGCCTTAACGAACATTCCTCCTGAGGTGCGGGCGATTGTTTCCGCTCCTGTTATGTCTGTTATATGGACTATTGTATTGTTATATGAGCTGTATATGTGGGCTACACCCCATTTTTCAGGTTTTTTACTACTTTTTTCACTCATTCACTTTCACCCTCCCCAGAAGAAACCTTGGTTGAAACAGTTATTTCTTGCAGCTCCTGCCTTAAAGGATGATTTGGGTCGGAAAGTGGGCTTGTAGGCGAATAAGTAACCTTATCTTCCTCCTCTTTCGGAACCAGATATCCCGGCGAGCGAACTCGTCTATTGCCTATGGCTATGTGCCCGTGCGTTATCAACTGCCTAGCCTGATAAATGGATTTGGCCAATCCCTTGCGGAAAACCAGGGTTTGGAGCCTACGTTCAAGTATATCCTCAACTTTAAGGTCTAAAACGTCATCTAAAACGGCTGTTTCATGAAGTACTCCAAGCTTTTTAAGCTTAGTTAAAAGTTGATTCTCAAGTTTCGCTCTTTCCTCAGGAGTTTTACCAAGCAATGATCTGGCTATTCCTCTAAATTTTGACAGCATAGTTTTGGCTCGCCAAAGCTCATGCTTGTTTCTTAGGCCATATTGGCCTACAAGTTGCAGTTCAGCCTGTAAAACATCAGTTCTCCAAGGAAAACGGGGAGTTTCATACTTTTTCCTCTGCCTTTTAGGATCACCCATGCCTACCGCCTCTTCTTGCTTACGCCAACAGTCTTGCCGGTTCTTCCAGTTGTACGGGTTCTCTGTCCTCTAACTTTGAGACCGTAAGCATGGCGGTATCCTTTCCATGACTTAATCTTCTTCATAAGGTCGATATCCATTTTAGTTCTTAGAACAAGGTCTGAGCTTAAAAGATGCATGTCCTTTCCGGTTTCTAAATCTTTCCTTCTGTTCAGAAGCCAGCTTGGAATTCCATATTTGACTGGATTCAACAACACGTCCTCAATTTTTTTAACTTGGTCTTCTGAAAGTAATCCAAGCCTAATTTCAGGATTTATCCCCGTCTTCTTTAAAACAGCATTCGCTAGGCTTATGCTTACTCCTTTAATTTTCGTTAGAGCATACCCTACCTTAAGGCTTCCATCAATGTCTGTATCTGTAACTCGAACTATATGCCTGAACTCTTTCGACATGTATAGCCATCCGTTTACGAGACTAACTTACGAAAATAACATGCAGTTTATTTAACTTTTCTCATTTTCAATTATCCAAACCATCTCTTGTCTGTAAGATTCTAATGGTTCATAATTATATCCACCGTAAACATTCCACTTTTTGAATCCGACAAGGCGTAACAGCAATTTTCTCATATCTGCCTTACAACTTTCGGTGTTAACCTTAACCTTCTTGCTTTTTCTATCAGGACTTTTAGTATATTTCGGGATATGTCAATACCATAAGCATCAATTCCTTCCTTGAGTAATTCTAAGTGAACTCTTCCTGTTCCACAAGCAATTTCAAGGACTTTACCCTTCGTCATATGTGCTTCCTTCTTATAGAAATCTAAGTCATCCTTGTAGTTTCCATAAATTATATCGTAAACCTCTGCCCATTTTTCGAAACTCTGCGTGTCCAAACTCATGGTTTTAACATTTAAATTAAATGATTATAGGTTTATCGTTCCTGAAGTATCCTATGCAATGTTTATTTTGTTTTCATAGAAATTAAATACCTTAAATTTGGACAGCTAATAATTGATTGGTTGTGAAGGCTGATGAGCGGCTCGATGCTTGAGGATATGGTTGCTGAAGCTTTTAGGAAAAGCGGCTATATAGTTTTCACGAGGAAAAATCACTGCGATGTTCTAGCTGTTAAGCCCGACATGACCTTAGCCTATTTAGTTGAATGCAAAGACTACGAGCTTTCAAGGAAACAGCAACAACTCGCAGTAAGAGAACTAAACAGAAACTATACGCATGCACTCGAGCTTCTCATAAAAAACAAGCTCTTTCCAGAGAAAATCCTGAAAGTTCTGGTTGCACGTGGATTTGCATACAAAGCGAGAAACATTTATCAATTCAAGCCGGAAGTTTTCGTTAGACATATAAACTCTGAAAAATGAAGGAATTGAAAGTTCTTAAAACAGAATTTTATGCAGAAAGCAGCGTAAAAGTTGCAAAAATTTTACTCGGTAAACTTCTGGTAAGAGAACTGCCCGAGGGAAGGCTTATAGGCAAAATAGTTGAGGTTGAAGCCTATGGAGGAAAAGATGATCCAGCAAGCCACGCCTACAAGGGAAGAACTCCAAGAAATCAGGTTATGTTCGGCAAGCCCGGACTAGCCTACATATACTTCACTTATGGAATGCACTATTGCTTCAATGTTAAAGCGGAAAAGGAAGGAATTCCAGGCGCTGTTTTGATAAGGGCACTAGAACCAATCGAGGGAATAGAAATAATGAAGAGAAACAGGCAAGTTCAAGAAATAACTGAATTAACCAATGGCCCAGCAAAATTGACTAGGGCTATGAAAATAACCACCGAATTAAACGGCTGGGACTTAACTATTGGAGAAAAACTTTTCATATGTGCGCCGCCACGCGAAGAAAAGTTTGAAATTGTCGCCACACCTAGAATTGGAATAAGAGTTGGAACTGAAAAGTTGTGGAGATTTTACATAAAGGATAACGCCTTTGTCTCAGTAAAGTAACTGTCAAAATTTAGACTTATCCCAGTAAAGGCCTAATCTAATTCAGAATCTGAGAAGTCCATGAAACTTAAGAAATTATTCAAAATTACTCTAACCTATGTCAAAATCCTTCCACGAAAGAATTTTACGCTCATTCATAGACATACTCATACTCACAGAGCTCGAAAGAAACAGCCTAAGCGGATACGATATTACTGGACTGGTAAACGACAGATTTGGAATATTCATAAGTCCAGGAACAATCTATAACACGCTACACTCGCTGGAAACCAGAAACTTCATCGAAGGAATATGGAGAGACAAAAAAAGAGTATACAAACTAACAAATAAGGGAAAAGAGTTCCTAAAGGTTATACGAGAACATAAAAACGAAATACTAGATTTGCTTGAAGAAATATTTTCTACACAACATTAACAATTTTGATGTATGGGGCCGGGATCGGGATTTGAACCCGAGCACCGGGCTCCACAGGCCCGTAGGCTACCAGGCTACCTCATCCCGGCCACTTTTAGAGGTCTCGACTATCTTTTGTTTTATTGTTCATATTTATTTACGTTTTCTGAAAGCAGTTGAAATGGTTAATTGAAGCTTAGAACTACTGGTTTTCTGCCTAGATATTCCGCGGCTGTTAGAACTTTTTTCCCTGTTTCTTTGGCTTTTTCGTAAACTTGTCTAACTCTTTCTGTATATTTCGGTTCTCTTAGTAGGTGGTGGTCGTAAATGATTAGTTGAAGCTTTTTTGTTTTTTCTATTATTTTTACTGCGTTTTCTATGGTTCTCTTTAGGTTAATTAGATTTAGCATGTAGGGTATTAAGTAGGTGCTTGGTCCATCTAGAATTAGGATGTTTGGGTCTTCTCTTATTATCCACTCGGCGTAGTCTTCGATTGTTGGGCCTTGTAGGTCGGATGTATGAATTACTTTCTCATTTTTATATGAGATTACGGTTGAGATTACCCATCCCACCCTTGCGAATTCTATTCCGTGAAAAAGTGGTTTTGTAAATTTTATTTTTGTTTCTCCAAATTTGAATTGTTTACTGTCAGCAAATTTGACTTGGCATTTTTCAAATTTTAGTTCTGGTATTTGCTGGTAGCTGTTCCATTTTTTAACTCTTGCCTGAAACCATTTTTCGCCTTTCTTCAATAATTCCCTCTTTCTTGCATTATAGTCACCATAATCCATACTTGCTGCAATTGGAAGTTCTTCGAGAGGGTTCGGATACTCTTTTTCTTCTTTTTCTTTCAGTAAATCTTCAAGTTCCGTTTTGCCGAAGGCCTTGCACAGGTTGTTATAGAAATCTTCTGCTCTTTCCCTTTGTGAATCGTTTATGTATTCGTTTGGGTTTTTAGCCAAAACAAGCTTTCCATTATAGATCGTCTTGTTAAAGTCGGTGAAGTGATCATAATGGTAATGAGATATTATAATTACTTCGGCCTTTTTGGAAGCCTTTTTTATGGCTTTTCTTGCTTTTTCCAGCCAATAAGTTTTCTTTTCTATAGAAGCGGGGAAGCTAGGCTGCATTATTGCTGCGCCTGGATCTATCAAAATTTTTGTGTCTGGTGTCTCCACTAATGTGCATGTGGACTTTGCGCCGAGCGAATCGAACCATATTAGGCTGAATTGCAGATGCTTCATGTTCACTTGCGTATTATAGAGTTCCAGTCTTCTTCAATCTATATCTTTCGAATAGTAGATCGACGTCTTTTCCGTTTACTATGAATTCTACTTGTAGTTTTCCTGCTCCCTGAAGTGTATAGAAGGTTTTTACGTTTCCTTCTAGGTTTTCTGGGAACAGCGGGACTATTTCCTCCATATATCTATCCTTAATTACTATGCATAGGAACGAGCCCTTCTTTAATACTTGAACGTTCATTGTTCCCTTGTAAGTTTCATATTTGCCTGTTAAAGCGTCTAGTTGTCTTTCCAATTTTATGAAGGGGAGTTCTTCTGGGTTTTTGCCGAGCATTAATGCTAGTCCGTACATTCCAAGCTGGGAAAGTGGGTAGCCGCTTCCGTTAGCCAGTAAGGCTATTCCAATTTTTCTTTCTGGAACGTAGCCCATGTAGGCTGTTGCCGTTAATACGGAGCCTCCATGTCCCACAAGCCTGTAGCCAAGAAAGTTTGGAATTGTCATCAGTCCGTATGCGTAGGCTTCTCCGCCGAAAACTTGAACCGGAAGCTTCACTCTTGGCTTCTCCATCTCCTCTATGAGGTGCGGCGGCAATAGTCTTTTTCCGTTATATTCTCCGCGGTTTAGGTACATGATTATGTAGTGGGCTAAATCTATCGCATTGCTTATTAAGCCGCCATCCGCCGTCAGGGAATATACGTACACGGACTCTTTTTGTTCTCCCTCCTTAGTTATGATGTAGGGGACGGCGGTATCTGCATCCTTTTCTAGCCTTTCTCTTCCAAAGAATGTTCTTTTCATATCTAGTGGCTCCAGAATGTTCTTTTTCACATATCCCTGATAGTTCATTCCGGAGACTTTCTCTATTATGTAGCCTAAAAGCAGATAGCCCTCATTAAGGTAGAACCATCTTTCGCCGGGTTTTGTTATTGCCCATTTTTCGGCTTCTTGCATGAATGCGAAAAGTTCTTCGTAGGTTGCCATTGGAATCCACTTTCCACCGGCTCCAGTTACGTATCGAATCAGAGCTTCAGCATATGCAAGGGCAGGTATTCCAGAAGAATGAGTCAATAAATGCCATATTTTGACAGGTTCGCCCATACTTTTCAGCTCTAAAGGAGCATACTTGCTAACGGAATCTTCTAGGCTCAGCTTTCCCTCATTTAAAAGCTGCATTATTGAAAGCGCCGTAAAAGATTTTGTCACAGAACCTATCGCATAAAGAGTGTCTGGAGTAGCCCTAAGCCCATAAGCCCTATTCCTAAGGCCAAATCCCTTACTGTAAACAATTTGTCCATCCTTGACAACCGCTACACTGACCGCCGGAAGATTAGTCTTTGACATGCACTCAAAAACAAAACTTTCAAATTTCCGGAAAACATCCTCCAAGCTAAACCCTCCACTTTGTACTTTGAAATATTAACTATTAACAGCTGATAAGTCTTAATGGAATTGTGGCGGTGGTTCCTCCCTTTTCTTCATCATATACAGAAGAGTTAAATTTCTTAAAAGACCATAAAAATAATGCTGAATATGTTGAAGGCACGTTCTCGCCTAGCTCTATTGAAGGGCAGAAAGAGAACAAACGCAAAAAGGAATGGAAATGATAAAGAGGCTTGAGTGGAATAGGAAGACGGCTTCAGCCTTTGCCGTGGCAGCTGCGTTAACCATAATTCTGGCGTTTGCGTTAAGTCCGAGGGAAATAACGATA
>Ga0190363_1001975_pt1 | contig 11975 bp, 7 predicted proteins | sample 48721867_MG_FD_161272 | JGI IMG/M metagenome (GOLD analysis project Ga0190363, IMG submission 161272) | Hydrothermal vent microbial mat bacterial communities from Southern Trench, Guaymas Basin, Mexico - 4872-18-6-7_MG | ecosystem: Environmental > Aquatic > Marine > Hydrothermal vents > Microbial...
TGGTTGGATAATTATAATTTCTCCAACTCTTTTTGTTTCTGATCCAGAAGTTACCTATGATGAAATCTTCTGGGATGCAACTGTACCAGATGGATGCGAGCTTAAATTCCAGCTTGCATCAAGTGATGATCCTTCAGGACCTTGGGAGTTTAAAGGGCATGATGGAACTTCAAATACCTTTTATGAATCAGAAGGACCTATAGGAGACTTTCATGATGGAAAGCATTATCTAAGAATAAAAATCTTTTTGGAGAGCTCTAATCCTTTAAAAACTCCTATATTAAATTCTGTAACTATCACCTATAGTGCGGATATAACTCCTCCGGCAAAAATCACCGATCTTGAGGTCGAATTTCCTATTGGCTCTAATTCAATTACTCTAACTTGGACAGCACCTGGAGATGATGGAAATGAAGGTCAGGCAGCAGAATATGAGATTGCCTATAGAGAATTCTCAAATGGAGAAATAAACGAAGATAATTGGGAAGATTCTGAAACTATTCATTTATCTTCAACTCCTTCTCAGGCAGGAGCTCAAGAACGCTTCACTATCACAGGATTAAATTCAGGAACTGCCTATTATTTTGCTATTAAAACAAGAGATAATGCTAATCTTTGGTCAGAGATTTCAAATATTTTAGTAGCTCCTACTTTAGAAAATACAAATCCAGTTACACTTAGCTCTGGATCTGTAACTTATGATAAACCAGTCGCTTTTGAAGAATTAACTATAAAAGAGGGCGCAGAGGTAGAAGCAAATGAAGGAATTTGGGTAAATGGAAACTTAACTATTGAAAATGGAACTCTCACTCATGCCCAAGGAAATGAAAAAGGATTAAAATTAATAATTAACGGAACTCTTGAAATCCAAGCTGAGGGGAAAATTGATGTTTCAGAAAAAGGATATGATTCAGGAGAAGGCCCGGGTAACACGTTGTCAGCGCCCAGATGTCAGACATGCAGTTGTGGAGGAGGAGCTTATGGCGGAAATGGAGGAAGTGCAGTAAATTGGAAAGGTGAACCTGTTCCTCAATTTGAAGGAGGAAATGGTTATGGATCTATAACTCGGCCCCAAGAATTAGGAAGTGGAGGAGGAAATTGTAGTAGCAGCAAAGGAGGAAAAGGAGGTGGAAAGGTCTATATTAAAACACAATTTTTAAATTTGGAAGGGAACATATTAGCAAAAGGAGGAAACGGAGGAGCAGGATGGCAATATGAGGGCTCAGGAGGAGGATCTGGAGGAGCTGTATATATTATTGCCCAATCTCTTTTAGGAAATGGAACAATAAACGTAACTGGAGGAAAAGGAGCGCGACGAGCAGGAGGTGGTGGTGGAGGAAGAATTGCAATCTATTATCAGAATTTATCTCCTGATATAACTTTTCTAGCAAATGGAGAATTTAGCTCTACTGAAGAAGGAGAACCTGGTGGTGCGGGAACGATTTGGCTTGAAAATACTTCAACTGGAGAAAAGAAATTAATAATAGATAATAATGATCTTTCTGGTGCTGAGACTCCAATTGTTGGAACTGTCAGTTTACAAGCTCAAAATTTCCAAGTTTCTGGAAAAGCTAAACCAACTATTGAATCCGGTGCTAATTTAACTCTTACTAATGGAGATTTTATAATTTCTTATTTTGATCTCTTAATTAAAGAAGGAGGGAAAGTCGAGGTTTCTGATGGAAATGTAAGAATCTCTGAAGCTACAGTTTGGCAAAATGGAACCTTTAACATAGAAGGAGATCTAATTTTAAATGCAAATGGATACTATTATCAAAATGTACCTGAGACAAGAAATAATGTAACAATTGGTTCTGATGACACCTATATTTGCAATGCTCCTTTAACAGTTTTAGGGGATCTTACAATTTTAGATAGAGGCCTTCTAACTCATGATGAAGTTAATCCTCCTGATTTTATTCCAAACTGCGAAATCCAAGCAACAAATATTTATATAAATTCTGGAGGGAAGATTGATGTAACAGGAAAAGGATATAAAGAGGGACCGGGAGTAGGAAGTTGTTTTGATGGAGATCATGGGGATTTTAACGGTGAACCTGATCCTGCTGCCTCAGGAGGAGCTTATGGAGGAGCTGCTTGGGAAAATCCAAATACATATTCGAATTTCGATTTTGGTTCTGGGGGTAAAGAACAAATTTGTGATCTAGAGAATCCTCCACATTGCTCTTGTTCAGGGTCTTATCGTGGTGGAGGAAAGATAAAATTGATCGCTTCAAATGAACTTCGAATTAATGGTGAAATATTAGCAAATGGAAATTCTTCACATCCATGTAATCGTCATCGTATGTGTTTTGGTGGTGGTGGCTCTGGAGGAGGAATTTGGCTTGAAGGAAATTTAATAACTGGTTCAGGATATGTCAAAGGAAATGGAGGAAACGCTCATCATGGGTATTATAACGCAGGTTCTGGAGGAGGTGGAGGAGGGGGAAGAATTTGGGTAAGATATCAAACATTAAACATGGACCCTTCTCAATTTATAGCTAACGGAGGTGACGGACCATTTAGTCGAAATGGTGAAAATGGAGTTATTCTTTTTGAACAACTCAACCAACCACCTAATCCTCCAACTAATTTAGGGCCAGTTAATTATAAAAATGGATCTGTTCATAGACAAATAGATTCTCATAGTTTAACTTTCACTCTTTCTGATCCTGATCAAGGAGACAGTCTAGGTTATATCTTGCAAATAGATGATGATCCTAATTTCTCCTCTCCTGAATATGAAATTAATCATCCTGCAAACTTACCACCAAATCAAACTACAGTAACTGCTCAAATTCCAGCCAATATACTCTCTAATGGCTCCTATTATTGGAGAGTTAAAGCAATAGATTCAAATGGAGCTGAATCTGATTGGAGTTATGCTAGTACACCACCTTTAATAGCTTTTAACATTAACGGGATTCCAGATATTCCTTCCCTCATCTCTCCATCAGATGGTTCTTATCTTTCAGAATCCCAACCTACTTTCAGATTCTATCAATCAGATCCTTTAACTGGTGAAAAGGTTAAATACAGAATTCAAATCGCTGAAGATGTTGGATTTAATAATTTGATAGTTGATTATCTATCAGATTATCACCCCCAAGGATTTGCCTCATTTAAAGTTGGACAGTCTAAAGAAGGAGGAACTTATCAAATAGGATCAGAAGGTCAATTCCTTTCTGAAGGAAGCTATTGGTTCCGAGTTAAATCAATTGATCAAGCAAACCAGGAAAGTAATTGGTCATCTGCCTATAAATTTACTTACAATAGATCAGTTATCTCTGTTTCTGTCTATCCAAGTTCCATAACATTAGGTCCTCTTTCAGATGAGTATCCCGAAGCTCAGGCAACTTTCACTATAACAACAAAAACAACAAATGCAAATGGATATTCTCTCTACGGTTATCAAAGTTCAAATTTAGTTTCATCTCAAGGCTATATTATTCCAAACTTTAATCAATCAGATCCTGGTGTTCCTTCTGATTGGGATCCAACAGAAATAGGTTTTGGTTATACTCTATCAGGAATAGATGCAAAAGATAAAAATGGAAATAGTTGGCCTTCTACAAATAAATATGGATCCTTTGGTATAGGAGGAGAAAATCAAATCCTTATTGCTAAAAGATCAGGAGCAATTCCTGATGGAATTCAGACAAATATAACCTTGAAAGTAAAAATAGATGAATCAATTCCTTCTGGAACTTATACTACATCTGTGATATTCTTTGCTATAGCGGAGTAAAGTATGCTTTCTCAACTTCAACAACTTAAAAAAGAAATTTTAAAAAAACTGGAAGAAATTAAAGATGAAAAAACTCTCCAGAATTTTGAAATAGAAATTTTGGGTAGGAAGGGAAAGCTTACTAAAATTTTAAGAGGAATTTCTGAACTTCCTTTAGAGGAAAGAAAAAAGGTGGGAAAATTAGCTAATGAATTAAAAGAATTATTCGAAAATCGAATTCAAACTCTTAGAAAAAAAATATTGGAAAATAAGTACAAAGACATCGAAAAAAAAGAAACTATAGATTTCAAAAAACTAGGAATAATTCCTTCTAAAGAAAAAGGAGCTCTCCATCTTATTCCCTCTTTTATTGATCAAATTAAAAAAATAGCTTTAGAACTTGGATATGAAATTTTAGAAGGACCTGAAATTGAAACAGACTGGTATAATTTTGAATCTTTAAATATCCCAAAGGATCATCCAGCAAGAGATCTTCAGGACACTTTTTACCTTGATATCTTTAATAAAGAGCCTTATCTCCTGCGAACTCATACTACTAATATGCAAGTTCATATTATGGAAAAAAGAAAACCTCCTATTAAAACAATAGTAATAGGCCGAGTTTATCGAAGAGACGATGATCCCACTCACTCTCCAATGTTTCATCAATTTGATGCCCTTGTTGTTGATAAAGGAATCAAATTAAGTGATCTTAAAGGAACTTTAGAATTATTTTTCAAAAAACTTCTAGGAGAAGATATAAATATTCGCTTTAGAACAAGTTATTTTCCCTTTACAGAACCAAGTATAGAAGTTGATATAACTTGTACTTTATGCAAGGGAAAAGGTTGTGGAGTTTGTAAGGGGACTGGCTGGCTGGAAATGGCAGGAGCAGGAATGGTTCATCCAAATGTTTTTAAAAACGCAGGATATGATCCAGCTCTCTTTAAAGGATTTGCATTTGGAGCTGGAATTGAAAGACCTTTAATGATAAAACACAAAATTGAAAATATAAGATTGTTTTTTGAAAACGATCTACGATTTTTAGAACAATTTAAAGAATAAAAATGTATTTTTCCTTTAATTGGTTAAAAGAATTTGTTGAGATAGATAAAAGTGCAGATGAAATTGCAGAATTGCTCACCTGCAAAACTGCTGAAGTTGTTTCTTTTCAGAAAAAAAACAAGGACGTAATTTTTGATTTAGATATCTTGCCTAATAGAGGAGATCTAACGGGACACCTAGGAATAGCAAGAGAGATTGCTGCAATAGAAAGAAAAAAAATTAGTTTGAAAGAATTAAAATCAGAAGAAGAAAACACCGAGATCGAAAATTATCTCACGGTAGAAATAGAAGATTTTAACGATTGTCCCAGATATATGGCCAGAGTAATAGAAGATGTGAAGATTGGACCTTCTCCTGAATGGCTTAAAGAAAAATTAGAAAATTGCGGAATTCAATCAATCAATAATGTAGTAGATATAACTAATTATATTATGCTTGAATTAGGTCAACCTCTTCATGCTTTTGATGGAGAAAAAATAGCTCTCGATCAAAATAATAAACGGAAAATTATTGTAAGACGAGCAAAAGAAGGAGAAGAAATTATCACCTTAGACGGAATAAAACGGAAATTAAAAAATAATGTCTTAATAATTGCCGATTTTAAAAAACCAATTGCTGTTGCGGGAATAATGGGAGGAGCGAATTCAGAAATTGATGAAAATACAAAAATGGTAATTTTAGAATCTGCTAATTTTAATCCGATTTTAATAAGAAAGGCAGCAAAATTCCTTAATCTAAGAACAGAAGCAGAAGAAAGGTTTGAGAAAAATTTGGATTTTTATCTGGCTGAACTAGCATTAGAACGCGCCACTTCTTTGATAAAAACCCTAGCAGGAGGAAAAATAGTAAAAGGAAAAATTGATCAATTTAAAACCAAACCACCTAAGACTAAAATCGAGATCAAACCTTCTATGATAAATGACTATTTAGGAACTGATTTAAAAAAAGAAGAAATTAAAGATATCCTACTTTCCCTTCAATTCAAAATAGAAGAAAAAGAAAAGGATCTCTTTGAAGTTGAAGTTCCCTCTTTTAGAAAGGATATAAAAATGGATAAAGATTTAATAGAGGAAATTGCAAGAATTTATGGATTTGAAAAAATTCCTTCGACTTTACCAAAAACAATTATCTCCCAAGAATTTAATAAATCGGTATTTCTTGAAAATCAAGTTCGACATTTTTTAAAAAATTTTGGATTCTTTGAAATCTATACTTATACCTTTTTAAGTAAAGAAATCTTGGAAAAAACAAGACTTGAAGCCAAAAATTGTTTTAAAATTAAAAATCCTCTTTCTAATTTGAAAGAATATATGAGAACCACTTTGATCCCAAATCTTTTAGAAACTTCTTATGAAAACCTTAAAAATTTCGATAAATTCAGACTTTTTGAATTAGGAAGAGTTTATTTAAAAGAAAAAAAACCACCTGAGACTCAAAATTTAGGGTTAGCAATTGTAGGAGAGAAAAATGAAAAAGGCTTTTTCTTATTAAAAGGGATTTTAGAAGAATTTTTAAAAACATTTAAAATCGAAAATTGGGATCTTATCTCTATTGAAAAAACATCATTTCCTTATCTTCATCCGGGAAAATCGGCTCAAATAATGCTGGAAAATAATATTCTAGGAGTAATAGGAGAAATCCATCCTTTAGTTCTTTATAATTTCGAGATCAAAAAACCAGTCGTTATCTTAGAAATAAATTTTGACCTTTTAAAGAAATTTGCTCAACCAATTTCAAAAGAAATTAAATTAGAAATCTCTGAAGCGATTTACAAACCGATTTCTAAATTCCAAGCAACTGAAAGAGATCTAGCTTTTCTAGTAGATAAAGATCTGGATCCTAAAAAACTTGAGACACTTATCCGAGAAGTAGATAAATTAATCAAACGAGTGGAATTATTTGATGAATATTATTCGGAAAAATTAGGTAAGGATAAAAAGAGTCTTGCATATCATATAACTCTTCAAGCTGAAGATAGAACTTTAAAGGAAGAAGAAATTAATGAAATTATTTCGAAAATAATCCAAACGGTAGAAGAAAAAACAGGAGGAAAACTCCGGGGAAAATGAAAGAATCATTTTATATCGGAAAAATTTTCCAAATCGAGATAAGAATTCATTATTCATGGTTTCTGATTTTTTTTCTGGTCTCTTTTTCTTTTGCCAAATATTTGATACCCGAACAATTTCCTAATCATTCCCAAATTTTTTATTGGACCATTGGGATTTTCTCTGCCTCTCTTTTGTTTATATCAGTCTTTCTTCATGAATTAGCCCATTCTTTTATTGCTCAATCTCAAGGAATAAAAATCCGTCAAATTCTTCTTTTTATCTTTGGAGGAATTGCTTTTATGGAAGGAGAAATAGAAAATCCTTCTGCCGAACTTAAAATAGCCATCGCAGGACCTCTAATGTCATTATTTCTTGGTGTTTTGTTTTTTTTCTCTAGCTCTATTTTCCCGGTGTTTAAAAATCTAGCCTATCTAAATTTTGGTCTTGCTATTTTTAATTTGGTTCCAGCATTTCCTTTAGATGGAGGAAGAATATTTCGTTCTATTTTTTGGAAATTAACTAAAGACATTAAAAAAGCAACTAAATTAGGTGTAAATTTAAGTAAAATTTTTGTTATTATTTTATTATTTTGGGGATTCTATAATATCTTTAATGGCTATCTTTTAAATGGAATTTGGCTCATTTTTATTGGCTGGTTTCTATTTCAAGCAGCCCAAGCAAGTTATAACCAAGTTATTTTAAAAGAAATCTTGTCAGAGATTAAAGTTTTAGATATTATGAAAAAAAGAATCTTTTTAGCTTCTCCTGAAATTTCTTTAAAAACACTAATTAAAAGATATTGGTTAACTCATCAAGATGTATTTCCAGTAATAGAAGAAGGGAAATTTTTGGGAATAGTAGATTTTAAAAGAATTAAAAATCTTAAATCTTCAAATTTTGAGAAATTAACAGTTAAAGATGTAATGATTCCCTCTCAGAAATTGATCCATCTTTCTCCAACTGAGAATGCTTACAATGCATTTACTAAAATGCTTTCTTTTGATCTAGGAATTCTTCCTGTGGTTGAAAATGAAAAATTTTTAGGATTCGTAGACCGAAATTCTATTTTCTTTATTATAACTTTAAAGAAATTAAAAAATCTGATCTAGAATGAAAAGAACTCATAAAACTTGTGATCTAAACAAAAACCTTGTAGGTCGAATTGTAGAAGTAGCTGGATGGGTCCATCGAAGAAGAGATCATGGGGGGCTAATTTTTATTGATTTAAGGGATAGATGGGGGATTGTTCAACTTGTCTTTGATCCAAAAAGAAATCCTAAAAGTTTTAAAATAGGAGAAAAATTAAAGCCAGAATTTGTTATTAATGCAAAAGGAGAAGTTGTAAAAAGGCCCTTAGGGACAGAAAATAAATTGATTCCTACAGGAGAGATAGAAATATTAGTCTCAGAAATAGAAATTTTAAATCAATCAAAAACACCTCCTTTTGAAATACCTCCAGAGAAAGAAAAACCTGTTGAAGAAGAGCTTAGATTAAAATATAGATATTTAGATCTTCGAAGAAATAGGATGAAAGAAAATATAATTAAAAGACACCAAATCACAAAATTCATAAGAGACTTCTTGTCAGATAGAGATTTTCTTGAAATAGAAACACCAATTTTAACAAAATCTACCCCTGAAGGAGCAAGAGATTTTTTAGTTCCTTCCAGATTAAATCCTGGTTGCTTTTATGCCTTACCCCAAGCACCCCAACAATTAAAACAAATTTTAATGGTTGCTGGATTTGAAAGATATTTTCAAATTGCAAGATGTTTTAGAGATGAAGATTTAAGAGGGGATAGACAGCCAGAATTTACTCAACTGGATCTAGAAATGTCTTTTGTTGATTCTTCGGATATTATGGGAATAATTGAAGATCTATTGATAAGAATAATTAAAAAATTTATGCCAAATCATAAATTGGTGAAAAAACCTTTTCCTATTTTAACTTATCAAGAAGCAATGGAAACTTATGGAACCGATAAGCCAGATCTAAGATTTGATTTAAAATTAGTAGAGCTTACTCCTATTTTTAAAAGTAGTAAATTTGAAATATTTAAAAATGCAATTAAAAAAGGATTTGTTATCAAAGGTTTAAAAGTAAAATTAGAGGAACCCTCAAGAAAGGAAATGAATAGATTAATAGATTTTGTAAAAGAAAACGGAGGTTCTGGGCTTGTACATTTTTCTTTAACTAAAAAGGAATTAAATTCTCCTATTATAAAATTTCTTTCAGAAAGAGAAAAGAAAGATCTAATAAAAACTTTAAATTTAAAAGCAGGAGAAACAGCATTTGTTGTAGCTGATGAAAAAATCACAGCCTCTGTTGTTTTAGGAAAATTAAGAGAAAAATTAGCAAAAGATCTAAATTTAATTGATCCATCGCTGATTTCTCTTGTTTGGATTGTTAATTTTCCTTTGCTCACATTTAATGAAGAAGAAAAAAGATGGGAATCAGTCCATCATCCATTTACAGCACCATTTGAAGAAGATGTTCCTCTTTTAGATTCAGATCCCCAAAAAGTAAGAGCAAAAGCTTATGATATAATTTTCAATGGTGTTGAATTAGGAGGAGGGTCTATAAGAATCCATAAGCCAGAACTTCAAAAGAAAATTTTTAAAATAATGGGTTATTCGGATAAAGAAATTGAAAAAAGATTTGGACATTTACTTAAAGCATTCTCTTTTGGAGCTCCTCCTCATGGAGGAATTGCTTTAGGGCTCGATAGATTGGTAATGCTTATTCAAGAAGAAAGCTCTATTAGAGAAGTAATAGCCTTCCCAAAAACAGGAGAAGGAAGATGTCTTCTAATGGACGCTCCTTCAGAAGTCGACCCAGCCCAACTTAAGGAAGTTCATATAAGGGTAATAAAGAGGAATCAAAGAAAATAGAAATCCAAAATAAGCGAAAAACTAAAAGCGAAAAACTAAAAACCAATTAAAACTAAAAACTAAAAACGAAAAACGAAAAAATTTTAAAGCTAAAAGCTAAAGACTAATTTTTAATTTTTCGCTTTACGCTTTACGTTTTACGTTTTTTTACGCTTTACGCTTTACGCTTTACGCTTTTTTAAAGCCCAGACTCTAGTCTGCTAATCACACTTCTAACTTTTCTAAAATTCTTTTCTTCAACTTTACCATTTTATGGCGAGAGAGAGCGATTTCCTTTACCTCAAAAGTTTCGTCCAAAAGACTTCTAAGATCTTTTTCAAAATCTAAATTATATTTTTTAAGAAGGGTTTTATAAAATTTAAAATCAATTTCTACCTTTAAAAGAAGACTAAAAATATCAATTTTATCTTTTTCTCCTTTCAAAGTATCTTTTCTTTCTTTATAAGCCTTTTGCTTTAGAATTAAAAGCACTTCGGGAACAGGAATAGTAAAACCAGAAATTATGGTAGTATAGTTTTTTATCTCCTCAGCAGGAATTCCAGGATTTGAATAAAATGGCACGTAAATATCGATATTGATGTCTTCTATTTTTGTTTCATATTTTTTAAGTCTTGAATTTTTGGTTATTCCAAAATCTCTTCTAAATTTCTCTAGTTGATCATATTCTAAAACTAAATCGATATCCTTTGATTTTAAAGATTTGGTATAAAAGTAACAAGCCCATCCTCCAATCAAAATAAATTGATATTTCTTTTGCAAATCCTTTAAAATTTCAAAACTTTTTTTAGTCGTAATTTCATGCCAATAGCTCATTGATTTTCTCCTTAAGGGCATTAATGAATTCTTTAGAATACCAATCTTCTAAATTCCAAATATCAACAAACATTTGACCAATAGGTGTGAGTTTTCCATAGGTTTTTAGAAATTTATCTGATTTTAAAACAAATAAATTTGGATAACCCCTTTTTGGAGGAAACCTTCTTTTGATTTCTGAAAGGTTTCTTAAATCCAGATAAACATAAACTTTATCATAATCAGCAGGAACTTCCTTAAATTTTTTTCTAAAGGCAGAATAACCTCCATAGATAACAGAAGGAGGCATTAAGTTTTCAATTTCGATAATTGATTCCTCTACCCTTGTTTGATAAATAATATCTTTTTTTATGTTTCTAAAACTAGCCCAGATATAAAGTAATTTCTCTGGATCTATTAGCCTAAATCCTCGTCCTTTAACTTTACAAGCCCCACTTTTTCGTGGTAAAATTAAAGCATTAAAAACAGTGCTTGTAGAAAATTTAAATTTTTCTGCCAGTTTCTTTTGAGTAAACTCGCGATTCTTTTTTTCTAAAGCTTGATATAAAATTTCTCGCCAAATAATCTCTTTTTTTAACATAAAGATCCTCCTTAAAGCCCGAAATTTTCGATTTTTAAAATCAAATTTCAGCCTCATTTCTATAATAATCGAAAGTTTTAAGTTTGTCAAGAGAAACAAAGAAACTAAAGCTAGAATTTCTACTTGATACTCATTGAAAGACGAGATTCGTGTTATTTAACTTTTGCTAAAGATTTAAACAAAACTGATCTATGCAAAAAACTTTCTTTGTTACGATCAATAGGAGAATGTTATTTATATTTTGCTAAAAAGAACAATGATCTATCACTTTGTCAGGAATTAGAAAATGTTCGAGGAATTACTATTCCAGCATATTCTGAATGTATTTTCTTTTTTGCTAAAAAATATAATAATAAAAATTTCTGTAAAAAAATATTTTTAGGTAATTTACGTCTAAAATGTTTAAAAGAGGTAACCGGAGAAATTCAAGATTCCGATTTTGACGGACTTTCTGATGATAAAGAAAAAGAAATTGGCACTGATCCTTTTAATCCAGATACAGATGGAGATGGATATTTTGATGGAACGGAGGTAGAAAAAGGTTATAATCCTTTAGTTCCGTAAAAACTTGATATACAACATTTTAATAAAATTAAGAATTTTGATAAAATTAAGAAAAAAGCATTTGGTTTCTTAGAAAACATGTAACAACAAATGAAAAAAGATTTTATGATGCTTTTCTTTCAAATTTATTAATAATAGGTCGTTTGTAGGTTTATTTAAAAAAAGAGGTTTTTATGGCAAGTTTTTCAGAATTTTTTCTAAAATCTATTGAGGTATTTAAAAGAGGGTGGAAACTTTTTTGTCTTTTTATATTAATTCTTCTTTCTCCTGCTTTTTTATTTTC
>Ga0190363_1001976_pt1 | contig 11972 bp, 11 predicted proteins | sample 48721867_MG_FD_161272 | JGI IMG/M metagenome (GOLD analysis project Ga0190363, IMG submission 161272) | Hydrothermal vent microbial mat bacterial communities from Southern Trench, Guaymas Basin, Mexico - 4872-18-6-7_MG | ecosystem: Environmental > Aquatic > Marine > Hydrothermal vents >...
TGAGTTCTTTTCCTCTTTCTTTTTTTAGGCCTATAACCAATGCCCATCTCAAAATTTTAATATTTTAAAATTTCTCTTTCAATCCACAAAATTTCCACAAAATTTCAACAAAACCTTATTTTTTTTTCGAAGTTGAACTCTTTTTTTTAAAAATTTATAATTTCCTATGAAAGCTGAAGAGCTCTGGCAAGCAACTTTAGCCCAAATTCAGCTAATGATTTCTCCGGCAAATTTTGCCACTTGGTTCAAGGATACCCAAATTTCTTTTTTTGAAAACGGAAAAATAATTATCTCCACTCCAAATTCCTTTGTTAAAGAGTGGCTAGAGCAAAAGTATCATCAAACGATTTTTAAAATTCTAAAATCTCTTGAACCAAGGGTGAAAGAAATTGAATATAGAGTAGGAAGAGGAGAAGAAAAAAGATGGAAACAAAAAGTTTGGAAGAAAATATCTTTCCCTCAACTTGAAATCTTAGATTTTGAAATAAACGAAAGAACAAATTTAAATCCTCGCTATACATTTTCTAATTTTGTTGTTGGCTCTTTTAATGAACTGGCTTTTGCAGCTGCTCAAGCAATAATAAAAAAACCGGGACAAGTTTATAACCCTCTTTTTGTCTACGGAGGAGTAGGGTTGGGAAAAACTCATTTGCTTCAGGCTGTTGGAAATGAAATTGTAAAGAAATTCAGAAGTCTTACTGTAAAATATTTGCAAGTAAATAGTTTAGTTTCTCAAATTATTAACGCAATTAAAAATAAAAAAATAGAACAACTAAAAAATAGTTTTCAAGATGTAGATGTTTTAATTTTAGATGATGTTCAATTTTTAGCCGGAAAAGAGAAAACCCAAGAAGAATTTTTTTACATTTTTAACACCCTTTACGAAAAAGGAAAACAAATTGTTATTTCTTCAGACAGACCCCCAAAAGCCATCCCCTCCTTAACTGAAAGATTAAGATCTCGTTTTGAAGGAGGAATGATGGCTGATATTTCTTTACCAGATTATGAAACAAGATTAGCTATTTTAAAAGTAAAATCTCAAGAAAAAGGAGTTAGCTTCCCAGACGAGATTTTAGATTATATTGCCACAAATATAAAAAACAATATCAGAGAACTAGAAGGAGCGTTAAATGTTTTAGCCACATATTCAAAATTACAAGGAAAAGAACTTGATTTAAAAACTGCCAAAACTTTATTAAAAAATCTTATTTCTCCTACACCAAAAATTTCTTCTTTTAAAAAGGTTATTAAAGTAGTTTCTGAATTCTACGAAATAGAAGAAAAAGAAATTTTATCTAACTCTCGGAAAAGAGAAGTTGTAAAACCAAGACAAATAGCAATGTACATTTTAAGAGAGGATTTGAAATTCTCTTTTCCTTTTATTGCTAGAAAGTTTGGAGGAAAAGATCATACTACCGTTATATATGCTTGTGAAAAAATTGAGGAAATGTTGAAAAAAGATGAGGGATTATCTGAGGAAATTAAAGAGATTAGAGCAAGAATTTTCTCATGAGAAAATTTTCCCCATTTTTTTCAGATTTTTCTTCTTCTTCAACTATGAAAAAAATTAAATTTTCCACAAACCAACAACTATGAAATTCTATTTAATTAGCGAAAAGTTAAAAGAAGGTTTGAGTATTATTTCTAGGTTAAGTTTAAAAAAATTAGCTCTCCCTATTTTAGAAAATGTTCTTATGAAAACAGAAAAAAATTTTGTTTCTTTTTCTTTTACTAATTTGGAAACGGCTGTTATCTGGCAAAGTTTGGCAAAAATTGAAAAAGAAGGAAAATGTTGTGTTAAAAGAAAAGTCTTAGTTGATCTGTTTTCTTTTTTACCAGAAGGGAAAATAACAATAGAAAAAGAAAATTCCGATCTATGCTTGAAAACTTCTAGTTTTAGTACCAAAATAAAAGGCGTAAATCCTGAAGAATTTCCAGTAATACCTAGACCAAAAGAAGAAGAATTCGTGGAAATAGAAGGAAACTTTTTTTGTGAAACTCTAAAAAAACTTTTTACTTTACCTTCACCTTCTTTAGCTAGACCAGAAATTTCTGGAATTTATTTATCTTTTTCTCCTCAAGGTATCGTTTTTGCAGCTACAGACAGTTTTAGATTAGCTGAGAAAAAAATAATCCAAAAACTAGAAATTTCTAAAGATTATTCTCTTATCCTTCCCCAGGTGGCAGCTAGAGAAATTTTTAATATTTTTGGGGGAAGAGAAAGAATTAAAATTTATCTTTCTCCAAACCAAATTTTTATTGAATCTAGAATGAAAGAAATAGATTGGCCAGAAATTTTATATACGGCAAGGTTGATTGAAGGAGAATATCCAAACTATCAAGAGATTTTACCAAAAAAATTTGAAACTGAAGCTAAAGTAGATACTTTGTTATTTTTGAAAACAATTAAAGCAGCAAGTATCTTTAGTTCAAAAATCAACGAAATAAAATTTAAATTTCTTCCTAAGGAAAACAAAATAAAAATTTTAGCCCAAAATCCAGATTTAGGACAAATGGAAAGCGAAATGCCAGCTCAAATAAAAGGAAAAGAAATTCAAATTTCTTTTAATTATAAGTTTTTAATAGATGGAATCTCTAGCATAGAAGAAAAACAAATACAAATTCTTTTAACAAAACCAGATGGACCGGCTATGCTCAAACCCCTTGAATCTCAAGATTACTTTTATCTTTTAATGCCAATTAAAACGAGTTAGACTCTCTCTGAGGTAAAATCTTTTCTAAAAATCGGTGCCAAATTGGTGCAGCTAAAACAACACCAGGTTGTTTGAAAGTTTTGCTATTGTCATTATTTCCTACCCAAACTCCAACAACTAAAGAGGGAACATAACCTATTGTCCAAGCGTCTCTGTAGTTTTGGGTAGTACCAGTTTTTACCGCTACTTTGAAATTTTCAAAATAAAGCGGAGATCTTTTTCCAAACATAGGAGTCCTAGCTTCGTTATCTGAGAGAATATCGTTGATTAAGTTTACCACCTTATTTTCCAAAACTTTTATTTTTTCTTTTTTTGCCTGATAAATTACTTTTCCTTCTTTGTCTTCAATTTTTAAAATAGGATTTACTGAAATTTTATAACCTCCGTTGGCAAAAGCACCATAAGCTAAGCTCATTTCCAAAACGTTTACTTCTCCCCCTCCTAAAACCAAAGAAGGTCCGTAATTAGAAATGGGTTTGTTTAAGGTGGTAATTCCCAAATCTTTAGCTATTTTTAAACTTTCAGCTAACCCTTTAACAAAAATTCCTTCTTTTCCTCTAAAATCGTTTATTCCCAATTTTTCAATTTTTTCATTTTTGCCTACAAGATAAAGAACTTTTATTGAAGAGACGTTCAGAGATTGAGCTAAAGCTTCCCTTATCGTTACCCACCCTCTGAAAATTCCATCATAATTTTTAGGAATATATTCTTTTCCTCCCCATACTCCAAAATTTGTCATTTCATCTAAAATTAAAATTTTATCATCATATCCTTTTTTAAAAGCTGCTGCATAAACAAATGGTTTGAAAGCAGAACCAGGTTGTCTAAGGGAAAAGCAAACGTTAACTTTAGGATCGAATTTACAATTTTTACCCGGGGTGCAATTTTCAGGATAAGGTTTTTCATAATAATTACCAGTGCCTACTGTCATTGCCAAAACTTCCCCGTTTCTAGGGTCTAAAGCTACCAAGCAAGCATTATGAGCGCCAAAAAATTTATTTCTTTTTAAGCCCTCTTTTACTACTTCTTCTGCTATTTTTTGCATTTTCACATCCAAGGAAGTATAGACTTTTAAACCTGCTCTTTGCAAATATTCTCTAGTGTACTTTTCTTCCAAAATCTTTTTTATCCATAAAACAAAATAGGGAGCAAAAAATTTTTCTTTTTTTTCTTTAAAAAAAATTTCTTCTCTTTTCGCTTTTTCTGCTTCCTCTTTTGATAAATACCCAAGTTCAGCCATTCTATCTAAAACATAATCTTTTCTTTCTAAAAGTTCTTTTTTTCCTTCTTCATCATAAGGTGAAAGTTTGTAGGGAGCTTTAATTAAAGCAGCTAATATAGCAGCTTCTGGTAAAGAAATTTCAAAAACATGTTTTCCAAAGTAGATTTGAGAAGCAGCCTCTACTCCATAAGCATTTTGCCCCAGAGGAACTTGATTTAAATACCATTCTAAAATCTGATCTTTTGGATATTTGGCATCCAATTCAATGGCTAAAATGACTTCTCTTATTTTTCTTTTTGGCGTTTTTTTCAAAGTCAAAAAAGCAGACCTTACCAATTGCTGAGGGATGGTAGAACCCCCATAAAGTGGTCTTCCTATTTTTAAATCTTCAATAATTGCTCTCAAAATTCCTTTAAAATCTACCCCAAAATGTTTGTAAAAATTTGCATCTTCTGTGGCAACAACAGCATCTCTTAAATATTTTGGGATTTTATCTAAAGTGACATATGTTCTTTTCTCTTCACCATAAATCTCATAGAGTAAGTATTCTCCTGTTCTATCATAAATTTTCGTAGATTGTGCCATTTCCATTTCTTCAAAAATTTCAGGCCTTGGCAAATCTTTTGCGTAATATAAAAATAAAAATATCAAACTAAAGAAAGTCAAAATCAAAGGAAAACCAACAATTTTAAAAGCTAGTTTGAATTTTCTTTTCATTCTTCCCTTTTACAATGAAGCTTCGATTATGACAAGTTATCCCAAAAATTAAATTTGATATAATTGAAGAAATGGTAAAAGTTCAAAAGAAAATAGATGAAATCTTAACAAGGAGGGTAGAACAAATTTTACCTTCGAAAGAGAAATTAAAAGATTTGATGTTAAAGAGAAAAATTAAAGTTTATTGGGGGATAGATCCGACTTCCCCTAATTTACATTTGGGACATTTAATCACTTTAAAAAAATTGAAAGAATTTCAAGAATTGGGACACAAAGTTATTCTTTTAATTGGCGATTTTACAGCTCAAATTGGTGACCCTTCAGGGAGGGATGTAGTAAGAAAACCTTTAACAAAAGAGCAAGTTAAAGAAAATTTGAAGGGGTACAAAAGACAAATTTCAAAAATTTTAGATATTTCAAAATTGGAAATTGTTTTCAATTCAAAATGGCTTTCAAAATTAAAGTTTGAAGATATTTTAAAGTTAGCTTCTCACTTTACTGTTCAGAGAATGTTAGAGAGAGATTTTTTCCAAAGAAGGTTAAAAAAGGGGAATCCCATTTGGATTCACGAGTTTTTGTATCCTCTAATGCAAGGATACGATTCTGTCGCTTTAAATGTAGATTTGGAAATTGGAGGGTCAGATCAATTATTCAATATGCTTTGTGGTAGAGAATTAATGAAAATTTTTAAGAAAAAAGAAAAATTTGTTTTAACTACTCCTCTCTTGTTGGGATTGGACGGAAGGAAAATGTCAAAAACCTTCCAAAATACAGTCAACTTTGAGGACGATCCCAACGAAATGTACGGAAAAATAATGTCAATGAAAGACGAACTGATTATAGATTACTTTAAACTTTGTACAGATTTACCTCTAAATGAAATTGAAGAAATGGAAGGATCTTTAAAAAGAAAAAAAGTAAACCCAAGAGATCTCAAAGCAAAGCTAGCTAAAGAAATAGTAAAAATTTTTTATGGTGAAAGGAAAGCTCAGAAAGCCCAAAGAGAGTTTGAGAGAGTTTTTAAAGAAAAAAAGCTTCCTTCAAAAATACCTCAGATGGAAATTAAAGAAGAAGAACTGCCTATTTTGGATTTGCTAGTGAAAACAAAATTGGCAAAATCAAAATCTGAAGCTAAAAGATTGATTTTGCAAGGTGGAGTAAAAATTAATAAAAAAGCGAAGAAAAATTGGCGCGAAAAAATAAAAATAGAAGATGGCTTGATAATCCAAGTTGGAAAAAAAAGATTTATCAAAATCAAAAAATCAAACTAAACAAAATCCTCTTCCCAATCTTCTTCCTCTCCTTCCCATTCTTCCTCTTCCCACTCTTCTTCCTCCAAAAAAATCTTTATCATTTTCAAAAGAATGCTCTCGACCTTTAACTAGAAAAACATTCTATAATTTCCAAAAAGCTTGTCAAGAGCTAAATTTTGGCATTAGAATAGATTTCTTGTACAGAATCTGATTCATCTAAGGCTTCAAAAAGTTTAAAGAGAGTTTCTTTTTCTTTTTCCGTTACCTCCTTCCTTTCTTTTGGCACCCAGTCTAAAGTAGCAGACTCAATTTTTATCCCTTTTTCTTGTAATTTCTTTTTCACATTTTCTAAATCTTCAATTTTTGTGTAAATATCTAATTGACCATCATGCCAATACAAATCTTCAGCTCCGGCTTCAATGGCCAATAATTCCAGATCTTCTTTTGTCATGTTTTGTGGTAAATTTTTCAATTCTACTGTTACACAACCTTTTCTTTCAAACATCCATTTTACTCCTCCCCCTACTAATTTTCCGTTAAATCTGTTTAAAATTTGCCTTACTTCATTTACTGCTCTGTTTCTATTATCTGTAATTCCTTCAATGATAATTGCTATTCCCCCAGGTCCTATAGCTTCCAAACAAATTTCTTCTAATTTTCCAGCTTCTATTTCTCCTGTTGCTCTCTTGATTGCTCTCTCAATATTTTCTGAAGGGACATTATAAGATTTTGCCATTTCAATTGCCATTCTCAATCTTGGGTTCATTTCTGGATTTGGTCCTCCTTCCCTCACTGCTACTTGAATTAATCTTGCCATTTTAGAAAAGATCTGACCCCTTCTTTTCGCGTCAGCTTCTTTTAGTTTTCTTACTTTTTTTGCGTGAGAATGACCTGCCATATTATTGACAATTTTTTTAAAATATGTTAAAATATTCTTGCCCGGGCAAAAAAGGTTTGTGGAAATCCCGGTTCATTCTGGGATTTTCCCGCCTCAAATCATAATCCCACAAGGAATTTGCCCGGGCTTTTATATTTGGGAAGCTACTCTCTCTACTTCCTCTATTGTTGTCATTCCTTCAATCACTTTTAACAATCCATCTTGATACATTGGCACCATTCCTTTTTCAATTGCCTTTTCTCTTAGTTGGGCCACAGAAGGAGATTTTAAAATGAATTTTTCCATTTCATCGTCTACCAAAAATGCTTCAAAAATTCCAATCCTTCCTCTATAACCCGTAAAATTGCAATCTTTGCATCCTTTAGCTCTTGGAATTTTTTCAAAAGGGGGCATCTTTTTTTTAATTTTTGCAAAAGATTTTTTTATTTTTTCTCTTTCTTCTTCTGTTGGTTTTTCGAATTTAACACATTTTTTACAAACTCTTCTCACAAGTCTTTGAGCTATAGCTAAATTTATAGCAGGAGCAATGTTTACTGGACTTTCTCCTAAAGCCTGTAACCTAACAATCGTTCCTGCTGCATCGTTTGTATGTAAGGTGGTAAAAACTAAATGACCAGTTAAGGCAGCTTGAATGGCAATTTTGGCTGTCTCTGAATCTCTAATTTCTCCTACTAAAATAATATCTGGATCTTGTCTAACAATTGCTCTCAAGCCGTTGGCAAAATCATAGCCGTGTTCAGGATCAACTTGAGTTTGTTCAATTCCTTCTAGTCGGTACTCTATTGGATCCTCAATAGTAATGATTTTTAATTCAGGTTTGTTTACTTTTCTCAGACAGGCATAAAGAGTGGTCGTTTTTCCAGATCCTGTAGGACCAGTAACAATAATCATTCCATTTGGTTTTTTAATTTCTCTTTTTACAATTTCCAAAAGCTCTTCTCTTAACCCTAATTCTTCTAAAAAAAGAAGGTTCTTTGGATTCAAAATTCTCATGACAAAAGTTTCACCATACTTTGAAGGCAAAGTTGAAGCTCTAATTTCAATCTCTAGATTATTCAACAAAACAGTAAATCTTCCATCCTGGGGTCTATCTGTAATGTTCAATTTTATTCCAGAAAGCAATTTTAATCTTGAAAGTAATTTTTCATAAACTTCTTTTTCTAGCGCTAAAACATCATGTAAAACTCCGTCTAATCTTATTCTTACTCTACAATCTTTTTCTCTCGGTTCAAAATGAAGATCAGAGGCGTCTAAATTAATTGCTCCTCCCAGCAATATTTGAACAATTTCTGAGATGCTTTCATTTTTACTCTTTTCTATTTCTTCTTTGAAATCAAAAATGTTGTTTATCTTTTCTATTCTTTCTTTCTCTGTAATCTGAACCTCCTCAACAATTTTTGCCTTTTTTTCCATGAAAAGTTAAAATTTACTATGTTATTTTGAAAATATCTAATTTTTCTCTTCATGTCAATCAAAGTTTTGTCAAAAAATGAAAATGAAACAAAAAAAATTGCAAAAAATCTGGCTCAAAAAATTCTCAAGAGAGAAATAAAAGAAAGAATTATTGCGCTGGTAGGGGATTTAGGCGGAGGAAAAACAACGTTTTTAAAAGGATTTGCCAGAGGATTAGGTATCAGGAAAAAGATTTTAAGCCCTACTTTTGTCATCATGAGAAGATATAAAATTCCAAAGAGAAAATCTTTTCCAAAATTAGAATTTGATAATTTCTATCATATAGATTGTTACAGGCTTAAAAAACCAAAAGAAATTTTAAATCTAGGTTTTAAAAAAATTATTAAAAGTCCTAAAAATATAGTTGCGATAGAATGGGCAGAAAAAATTAAAAAACTGCTTCCCCCTGAGGCAATTTGGCTCAAATTTAAAATTGTAGATAAAAAAACGAGGGAAATTCTAATAAAAGATAAAATAAAAACAAAATTCGATGTTGCTTAAACTTCACAATTGGTTAAAGAAAAGAAGCCGTTATACTTTTGCGGTCGTCCTTCCCCAACTTATTTGGACAATTATTGTTGCAGGAGTTTTTGGAGGAAGTGTAGTGGTGAAGAGAGCAGATTTTGAAATTACAGGAACAAAAGAACTTTTTATTTTTACACTTTTTCTCTGTGTCCTTATAGCTTCTTTGCTCGTCTTTCTTGAATTTTTAGGTATTTTTTTATTCAAAGCAAAAGAATGGAAGTTTCTTAACGAAAGAATCAAAAATGGACATATTTTACCCAATGTTTCAGATGAAGAACTTTTAAAAATATTCAATATTCTCCAAAATATGCACAAATGGATGGTTTTAAGAGATGGGGAATATACGTTTGGTACTACTTTCATCGTTGCCTTGGTTGAGTGGATTGCAAGTAAGAACATAAAAAACGTAATTGTTATTTTAGCTGGAGGTACCTTAGCTAGTCTTTGGAGTTTGATTGGGGCTATTGTTTTTTATGATTTATTTCTAATCCCTCTAAGAAAAGAATGTAAAGAAATGCTCAGCAGACGGAAACTGAATTTTCAAGAAATTCATTTCACAAGTCTAAAAACAAAATCAAATTTGTTTATACTCTTACTCATTATTTTACTCGTTGGCTTTTTACTTATTATTAAACCTCTTAATTATACCCTTGTACTTTATGGAATTATTCTCTCCTGTATTATTTTTGTGCTCATTGATGCTCTTTTTAGCACTATTTACGTTACTCTTTCTGAAATTAAAGAATCAGCCAAAGAACTTGCTAAAGGAAGAGAAGCTACTTTTTTTTCTGGTAGCGCAGACGCTGAGATCTTAGATCTTTCCCAAAGTTTGAAAAAAACGGCCAAAGACCTTTTTAACTATCAAAAAGCTTTAGAGGAAGAGAAAACATCTTTGGAAATTAGAGTGAGAGCAAGAACAAGAGAGCTAGAAGAATTGACGAAAAGTTTAGACCAAAAAGTAAAGGAAAGAACAGCTGAATTAGAAAAAAGAATCAAAGAATTAGAAAAATTTCACAAGTTAATTATTGGCAGAGAATTAAAGATGATAGAGCTTAAAGAGGAAATTAAAAGACTCAAAGAAAAATTAAAACATGAACGAGGAAAGTAGAGAAATTACAAGCGAAGAAGAAAGATTAGCTCTTTTGAATATTCTAGAAGATGTAGAAGAAGAAAGAAGAAAAGCAAAAGAAGAGAGAGATAAAACCTTAGCTATTATCAAAAATCTAACAGATGGTCTTTTGTTTTTTGATAAAGAAGAAAGACTTTCTTTGATTAATCCTCAAGCAGAAAGATTGTTGAATGTGAAAGAAAAGGAGGTGGTAGGAAAAACGATGGAAGAATTGGCTACATTTGAACCCCTAAAGCCCTTTATAAAATTCTTACAAGAAAACCGAAAATCCCTTTACAAAAAAGAATTTCAAATAGGAGAAGATAAGTTTTTAGAAGTTTCTTCTGTTATTGTTGTTTCTAGAGGCGAAAAAATTGGCACCTTAATTATTCTTCACGATATTAGTCGCGAAAAAATAATAGAAAGAATGAAAACAGAGTTTGTATCAATTTCTGCCCATCAGTTGAGAACTCCCCTTTCAGCCATCAAGTGGATTTTAAAGATGATTTTAGATGGAGATTTAGGTCCTCTTTTGAAAACACAAAAAGAATATTTAGAAAAAGCTTATACTTCCAACGAGAGAATGATCAATCTTATTAACGATCTATTAAATGTGAGCAGGATTGAAGAAGGAAGATTTCTTTATAGACTTGAACCGGCCGATCTAAGAAAAATTATAGAAGATATTCTTAATACATATAAAAAAGAAATTCAGAAAAAGAAATTAGAGGTAAGCTTTCGAAAACCTAGAAAATTTCCCAGCATTTTATTAGATAAAGAAAAAATAGGAATTGCTGTGCAAAACTTGATAGAAAACGCTATCAGATATACTCCAGAAAAAGGAAAAATCATTCTTTCTCTAAAAAAGAAAAATAAAGAAATTGAATTTTTCGTCAAAGATACAGGGATTGGTATTCCAAAAGAACAGCAGGCGAGGATTTTTTCCAAGTTTTTCAGGGCCAAAAACGCAGTCAAAATGGAACCCAACGGTTCTGGTTTGGGGCTTTTCGTTACAAAAAAAATTATTGAAGCACACGGAGGAAAAATTTGGTTCGAATCAGAAGAGGGAAAAGGTACAACCTTCTATTTCACTCTTCCTCTAAAATTGTTAAAATGAAATATGGAAAAAAGAATTGTTCTTGTAGAAGACGAAGAAATAATAGCTGACCTTTTAGAGAGAAAATTGAGCGAAGAAGGATACAAAGTTTTTGTCGCCAAAAATGGGGAAGAGGGGTTAGCTAAGATCAAAGAGATAAAACCAGATTTAATCTTATTAGATATTGTCATGCCAAAAATGGGAGGATTTGAAGTTATGGAAGAGTTGAAAAGAGACGAAAAATTGAAAGAGATTCCCATTATCGTTATTTCAAATTCTGGACAACCCGTTGAGTTAAATAAAGCAAAAGAATTGGGAGCCAAAGATTGGTTAATTAAAACAGAATTTGATCCCAAAGAAGTTTTAGAAAAGGTAAAAAAACAAATAGGAAATTAAAGTGGCCAAAAAAATTCTTATCGTTGAAGACGATAAATTTCTAAGAGAGTTAATGAGTAGAAAATTGCGAGAGGAAGGGTACGAAGTTATAGAAGCAATGGATGGAGATGCAGGACTTAAAAAGATGAAAAAAGAAAAGCCAGATTTGGTCTTACTTGATTTAATCCTACCTGAAATAGACGGGTTTGAAGTTTTGGCTACAAAAAAAGAAGATCCTGAAATTGCCAAAATTCCTGTTATCATTCTTTCAAATTTAGGTCAAAGAGAGGACGTGGAAAAAGGATTAAGCTTGGGAGCAATTGATTATTTGGTCAAAGCTAGTTTTACCCCAGGGGAAATTGTGGAAAAAGTAAAAAACATCTTAAGGTAGCGTTTTTGAAGAACGTGCCAGAGCTCCCAGAGGTTGAAACAACGGTTAGAGATTTAAATAGAGCAAATCCCAAAATTGTAGGGAGCTCTTTTTCTAATTTTTGGACAGAGACAAAGAAAATCATTAAAAAACCAAAAAGCGAAGAAAATTTTAAAAAAGAGCTTTTAGGAAAAAAAATTATTAAAATTTGGAGAAGAGGGAAAAACATTCTTTTTGATTTA
>Ga0190363_1001977_pt1 | contig 11963 bp, 10 predicted proteins | sample 48721867_MG_FD_161272 | JGI IMG/M metagenome (GOLD analysis project Ga0190363, IMG submission 161272) | Hydrothermal vent microbial mat bacterial communities from Southern Trench, Guaymas Basin, Mexico - 4872-18-6-7_MG | ecosystem: Environmental > Aquatic > Marine > Hydrothermal vents >...
CTGTCGGCGTTGACGCTCGGCGTGTAGGTCACCGCTATCCCCTTCTCCGTGGCAGCCTCGACGTCGACGTTATCCACACCGACGCCGTGCCTCGCTATTATACGGACCCTAACGTCCCCGGATAATACCTCCCTGGTCACAGGGTCTGTGCCTAATACTATCCCATCATACTCGGCCACGACCCTCTTAAGCTGCCGAACGCTGTGTTTACCACGTCTGACCGTGACATCCGCTATACGGTTTAACCGCTCGAATATATCCGGGCCTGAAGTTCCGAAGGAGCCGGACGTGACATAAACCCTAGGCTTACCCCTCAAACGTCTCCCCTCTCTCTGAAGCCTATCGATAACCTAAATTACGCTCAGCCTCTAAAAACATTAACCTTTAAGGTGAACCGGGTTAAGTTCAAGCTGATCTTAACCTTTAAATAATGAGCCGATGTAGAACGGTAATGTGCGGTTTATTGGATAAGGTCGGTCGTTCGCGTTTTCGCGAATTTAAGGGTATAAGCCTAACTCTCGCGACCATAATAATTTTAGCGGCTGTCATAACGATCACGTTGGCCTTCTCATACTGGGTCGGTGGGTTGACCCAGGTCTTCCTAGGCTTCGAGAGGGTGGAGGTTTCACACGTCGAGGTCGTATACGACCCGTTTGAAGACGGGTGGAACGTGTCGATAGGGCTCGTGAACAAGGGGGTGTGGGACTCGACGTTCACAGACTTTCTGGTAAACGGAAAGCCGATGGAGGTTTACTCGAGAAACGTGGTCCTGATAGACCCTGAGGGGAACTGCTACACGTCTTCGAGAGACCTCTCGATAAGGCTTAAGGCCGGTACGTCTATGACGCTGACCGTGTGGATCAAGGCCGGGGGGTTTGAGCACGGCCAGATAGTTTCCATAACCCTCCAGACGGCTAGGGGTGGAAGCTTCCAGAGAGATGTGGTGCTCACTTAAACGTTATGATCCTCCGGCTGTAGTCGTGTATATTCGCAGGATCTAGATCAAAGTTTATATACCGCAGAGCGTCACAATTCTTTTGTCACGGTGGCATATTGGGTCTAAAGAACTTTTCTCTGGTAGGCAAGATATACGGTCTCTTTCCATGGGCCTCTAAAATAGTAATGAAAGTCTATAGAAATCTGCCGAAGGTTCTTAACGAAGCTGGTATAAATATTTATCCAGAAGCTTATGCAGCTGTTGTAGGTTTTTTAACGGTTGTAGCCCTGATAATCAGCATAGGGGGTATTCCTTTAATGCTTTTATCCATTTACGCGCCTGAGCTGTTAGGCTTCTTGAGTATAATACCCTACTATACTTATCTATTGCTCTTCCTTTTCCCCGGTGTTATACTATTGATGGGTATAACCATACCTAAGATCATCGCCTTGAATAGGGCCTCAAGTCTGGAAGCCGAAGTCCCCTTCCTCGCGGCGTATGTGAGCGTGATGTCTACCGGTGGTATAAGCCCCTACATGAGTTTGCTGAGGATCAGTAAATTCCCGCTCTTATCTAATATGGCGAAGGAGGCTAGGCGTATAGCTTTATGGGTTCAGGGCTTAGGGTTGGACCCGGTAACGGCTATCGAGAACTCTGCGAAGAGTCTCCCCTCCTCAGAGTACAGGGAGCTGCTTCTAGGATATTCCAGTACGTTACGTGTAGGCGGAGACGTGGTTCACTACCTTCTTACGAAGACGAGAGATATCTTTGAAGACAGGCTTACCAAGCTTAGGATACTTGGAGAAAGGATGAGCGGCATGTTAGAGATCTATGTGACGTTCTCTGTTCTCTTGGCACTAGGTTTCTACACGATATATATCGTTTCTCTTACGATGTCTCAGTATCTTCCTATGCCTATGAGTGGGGGGTTCATACTATTCTCATATGTCTTTCTACCGACGATATCGATCTTCTTCATGTATATTATAGATATTCTTCAGCCTAAGTACCCTAGTATGAGGGTGAGCATATCTTATAAAATTTACTATGCGTCGATACCGTTCATACTATTGTTATTCTACATCATGGTTTTAGCTCCATTTTTAGCACCATTCCTGCCGTATCCTGATTACCTTAATTTTGTGAGAGATTTTGTGGTCTTTATATGTAGGGATGTTATGGGTCTTGAACAGGGGTTTGAGGCGCCGATAGGGTTCTGTCTGGCTTTGATGCTCCCTACGTTGCCTGCGGCGGTCGTGGATTACGTTCATAATAGGCATCTTAAACAGATCGAGAGGGGTGTCATAGACTTTACTAGGGACTTGGTCGAGATCAGGAAGACCGGTATGAGTCCTGAGAGCTGTATCGTGAACCTTAAGCAGAGGGACTATGGCCGCTTCTCGCGTTATCTCAGGACTATAAGCAATCAGGTGGGGTGGGGTATTCCGTTGAGTAACGTCGCTGAAAAGTTTAGAAGGAAGGTGGATAGTTGGCTGGCGAACATAATTATATTCCTCCTCGTGGACGCTATAGAGGTGGGCGGGGGTTCTCCTTCGACGTTGGAGACTCTGGCTAGGTTCGGAGAGATGACGGAGAGCGTCGAGAAGGAGAAGGCTATGCGGCTTAAGCCCCTTCTGCTCATCCCCTACATAGGGGCTTTGACGTTCGTCGTGTCTACTGTGGTTCTCCTGGGGTTTATGAGAAGCACGCTTGCACTGGTCGGTAGGACTATAGGCTATAGCCAGTTCGTTACAACCCTGCTTACACCCTTGGTTTTACACGTATATTTGACTGGTTTGGTGTCTGGCAAGATAAGCGGTGGGAAGGTTTCAAACGGCTTCATACACGCTGTGGTGCTCTTATTCGCTACGATGGTCGCCATAATGTTGAGTCCCGTGTTGACGATACCGATGACGCTGACGCCTGTAGGGTGAGCGGCGATGCGTAGGTCTAAGAGGGCTATGTCGCAGATAATATCCACGGTGATAATAGCCGGTAGTTTGCTGATCATCGCCGCCATAGCCTCATGGCTTTCAGCCTCCATGTTTGAGATACAGAGCCAACAGGCTGAGCTGGAGAGGGCTGAGGATGCGTTTAACGCCTTAGCTACGATCATAGAGGAGTGTGCGGCTAAACCCGGCTCCTCGGCGTATGTCAGGTTCAACCCGAGAACCGGTGGGGTGGAGGTTCTGAGGGATTACGCGTCGATAACTATAACCATTGGAGGCATTTCTAACTTTACGAACACGGATATTTTAGCATACCGGGGTGGGGCTTTCAGTACGATACCTGGGCTGGTTATAATAAGGGGCGATGAAACCGTGCAGAGGCGGGGGTCGAGTTGGCGTAACGAATCCTTGATCATAGATGTGGACGATAGCGATGTTCCGATAGCGTGGGTTTATGAGGAACATAGCGGGGGTGCGTATGTCTATCTCGACTGCATCAGGGTTAAGATAAACGACTTAGGTGAGATCACGGTTAATGACACACGCTATAGGGTCGTAGAGGTCTTATTCATAAGGTTAACTTACGGTGAGGCTAGAGGTGGGGAGGTGGTCGACGTAAAGGTCTCTGGTCTTAATAAGACGGTCAACCAGTATGTTTTTCAAGGCCCTAGCTCTGTAAGCATACAGGTTCAGGTGGACCTTGACGATGAGATTTTTCAAGACTCGGCTGAAATATCCCTTAGCGGTTATGGTGGCTGTATAGTGTATCTGGTGGTTTCGACTGTGCGTGTGGACCTTCTGTAGGAGGTGGTCGTTGTATGAGCAGCGCTCCTATTTCGCATATGATCGGGACGATGGCTTTGCTCCTCACGAGTCTGTTTGTGGTCACGTCGTTCGTGCTTCTAGGCACTATGACCCAGATGGACTTGGTTAAACCTCAGCTTAGGGAGGTTGCTGAGTATGTCGCGTCCAACATAGTGGACCTTGTGACTTTAGCTGACCAGACAGACGTGGCTAACCTGATCTTGGTTAAGAAGCTCATAATACCGGCTAGCGTGGGTGAAAGGGGTTACCGGATAGAGCTTTCCGACGGCTCGGTTGTAGTGTACCTGGGGACGCTGCAAACCGTAAGGGCTGAGGCTCCGATAAATTTAAACACTCCAAGTGAGGTTGAAATAATATACAACCCAAACGATGGTGGAATAGTTGGGGTTAACGGGCTGAATGAGCTTGTCGAGGTCAAAGAAACCCTGTTTAGCGGAAGCGAGTATCCTCTGGTTTGGTGTGTTAAAAAGGATGGGGTGATTTATGTAGGTCTTGGGGTTCTTAAATCCTCTACTTTGTAGTCGATCTTTAACGGTTGAGCAAACGGTTTTGATCATGGGATTTTGACGTAAAATATTTAAGCTGGGGTGAAGTAGAGGAAAGTGTAAAATATGCATGCTTTAGACTATTTAGTCGCAGGTGCTGTGATGATTATACTCATAATGTTCTCCTACTCGATACTCACACCAACCGTGTATATCCCCATCACCCACATAAAGGAGCAGCAGCTAGACGTACTAGCCGAAAGACTCATAGACAAAATACTCCTAACACCAGGCATCCCATACGACTGGGGTGAGGGAAGGTTAGAGGATTCATCCATAGTAATGCCCACTGTCTTTGGGTTTGGACTAGCCCTCAACGATAGTGAGGGGAATGCTCAGAGCTATGTGCTCGATGTGTATAAACTTTTGAGATTAAAGGAAGGTTCTCTTACGCAACAAGAAGTGGCGAGGCTGTTAGGCTTGACTTCAGATGAAGGGCATTTAGAATACGGTTTTAATCTAACTATTTGTCCAGTCATGAACATAACTGTGGTGGATGAACATGGTAAAGTTCTAGAAGATTTTAACTCCGAAATATTAGAAAACATCACGGTAAAAGTGGTAAACCATGAAGGTATTCCATTACCTGACGCTAAAGTATACATTATTGGGATGGTATGTTATGTTATTCAAGGTAATAATGGCGAAGACGATAATAGCGTAGGATGTTTTACCTTTAATGCAAATGCTACGACAAATGTTGTTGGTGAAGCCACTATCGCGTTTAATACTACTGATATTGAGACATCTATGCCCTCAAACGCTAAAGCTGTTAGGTCATTATATGTGATCTATGTAGATTTTTATGGTTTAAAATCCTACAAGGTATACTATATGGGCGAAACCCAACAGCCACTTTTTGTCGTCGGAATCGAAGGAAATGATCTCATGATCGGTTTTAATTCCAGCGTCCCTCCAGGACAGGGGCAGGGGCGAGGACAAGGTCGAGGTATTAACAGAACACAAGGAGCTAGGCACTTATTAGGGATCTACGGAATCGCATTCACACTAGGAGTTCCTAAAGTAACTACAATTGGAACTCCTGAAAGGTCTGCCAGAGTTTTAAACTATGGTAGTAAGAACGCATCATGTTTCCTTCTCGAGAATGTGGAACAACAACTCAATGCTATTGGAGTCTTTTTCTTCTATGCCCCTATAGAACCAAAATATCATCTTTATGTGTATTCGCTTCAGCAAGTTATCGGTTCAAGTTTCTCTTATGGTTCTGAAATAGAAGGGGGTAAGAAGACTGTTGTGGTTGCTAAGAGGCTTGTGAAGGTCGAGGGTATGGATTATGTGGTTATTTTCAAGCTTTGGAGGATGGCTGAGGATTGAGGTTTCTTAAAGCTAGGAAGGGGATCATGCGTGTGGTGGAGGCTCTCTTCTCCGCCGTGATAATACTCATGGCTGTGATAGTTTCAAGCCAGATTGTGGTTTTCCCAAACCCCTTCACTTCGAGGACCCGGACAGACTTGGAGAAGCTGGGCTATAACCTCATGTTCAGGCTTGCTCAGGAGGGGAGCTTGGAGAGGCTCATCCTCGAAGGGGGAGATGATTGGGAAAACGATGCCTGCATCCTCTTCGGAACCCTCCTACCGGTGGGAGTATACTTCAACCTGGCCGTCTACTATGTTAATTCGGTGTATATGGTGAACGAAAGCTCCTCTATACTAATATATAATGTTGCTCTACAACCCCTCAACGATCAGCCTATCACGAACGCCGAGAACCAAGACGTATTCAGGAAAGGCGGGGACGTGGTAAGCATCGAATACGTATACACCATGGAGATCAACGGGAAGATAAAGACTCTCCTCTTCGTCCTACAGCTCACCAGGGGTGAAAGATAGCTTGACGCGGAAGAATTCGCGTAAAGGACAGTTCATAGTGGCGACCGCGATGTTCATAGCGATAATAATATTGGCGATGTCCCTCCTAGTCTACTCAGCTGGCTCGAGATACCAGACTCTGAGAAGAGAGCCGACAAGGGAGATAGTACAGACGATAACAGACGACTTCAAGAGGGTTCTGACTTTAGCGCTACGGAAAAACCTCACCGAACCGGTGGATTACAAAACGACCTTAACCGATTGGGTGAAAAATTTGACGTGCTACTACTCAGGCTGGGGTCTTCAGCTGAAACTCATAAACCTCCCACGCTTCACCAATAACACCTCACTCGATAGGTTCGATGTCGAAGTTGACTCGACGCTAGGAATCAACATCACGAGCATAGGCTTCTACGGCTACGAATACCCGGCACAAGTAAACCTAAGCGTGACGCTGACCGACGCGACCGTGAACCTCGACGAAAACACAGTAGAAGTAAACCTTACAGCCTTCAACGAAAACGGACCAGCCTCAGACCTAGAAATAGAATATCTGAACATAACAATTGAATACATACGCGAAATAGAGTGCATTTATTCTGACCATGTAATTGTGTCAGGGAATAGCATTACGATTTCTATTCCCAAAGCGAATTTCACAATACTTCATGTAGTCACAAATGGGACAGCCGTTTCTGGTATTAATGTCACATCTGCTGAAAAAATTGTCTCCAGTTACAGTCTTACAGGGAACCCTAGAGTCGAAACGCGGTATTGGTCAGATCCTAGTGTATCCACTGTAACGATCGATTTCAGTCAACCTTGCGAGGGAATGGTCTGGATATTCGAATTTGAAAATGTTAATGTGACGGATCCAATCGGCTCTTGGTCATCTGAATCTGGTAATGGGACGGATGCATCAGTCGACATAATGACTAAATATAACAATAGCTTGATTATCTCAGTCATAGGCGCCTTTAGTGATAAGGCAGGTTTTAAGATTCATGGGTGTGACTGGGATTCGTATAAAGATATAGGAAAGTATATTTTGGCATCTGGAATAAACCATAGAGATGCTCCACTGAATGGTAGTTATTCTTTTACATGGTCCTTTAAGAATAAACAGGCTAATTGGACGGCTATGGCGGTCGAGGTTAGAGCTAAGCAGGTTGAGGTGAATGTTTCCTTGCCTCCTAGTAATTTAACTATATACTATGTCAGCGGCTCAGGTGAATATATGATAAGCGGAAGCCTGGGTTTAGAGATTCCAGACGGAGCGATCATAGAGAGTTGTGTTGTGAGAATAGGGTTTGTCGACGGTAGGGGTATAGGCGGTGTTGTCGAAAAGGAGGTCGAGCTTTCCGGATAAGAGATCGTGGGCATAGAATATACATGGATGACTTCAGCTTTTTGAGTTAAAAAATTCGAAGCTTTACCTCCATGTTTCTATAATTTTTCTTCATGGGAAAGCTTAAATTATGAGTTATTTTAACTTCTTCTAGAAGGGTTTAGCGGATTGACTGAGCGGAAGACCGAAGAGAAGAAAGCTTCTAAGGAACCGGGAGAGCCTATAGTCTTCCGTATATATCCGTTTAACGCTTTGCGCGAATACGTGATCGGGCTTCTACTGATCGCGCTTGGTTTTAGGTTTATGCTCTTCACAGCCTTAGAACCTACGGGTTTCGAGGTAGCCTTAACGATCGTGCTCATACTAGCCATATTAGTCGTCTGGAGGATCAGAAGCATCAAACTAACGGCAGTCGACGTAATACGCGTGACGCTGGTCGTATTAATAATCCTCTCCCCCCTCGTAGCCAGCGAGTTCATCGAGTTCTACAGCCCACCCGACTACCTGACGTTCGCCTGGGACGGCGTGGTTAAGGGCTTTACGATGCTCAAGGAAAACTCGACATACCTCACAGCTGTCATGTCTTTCGTTTTCTCCCTCGCCGCCATCTCGATAGCCTATGCCGTCACGATGACCTGGCGTTTCAAGATAGCTGTCACAGAGGACGCGATAGTTGTGGAACGGCTCTTCCCGATGAAGACGAGCTACAAGATACCGGTAAAGAGCATCGTAAGCGTCGAGGTCGTCCAATCGTCGATAGGAAAACGTCTAAACTACGGCAACCTCATAATGGTAACGGAGGCCCTAGGGACGATACTGATACCCAAGATAGAGCGCCCCAAGGATCTCCGCGACCTCATAATAGAGCGCTACACGAAGACGACCGGTAAACCAGAGCCGATACCGGGCTCAGAAAACTACACGGTCGACGACGCGCCTACGAAAAGCGTAACGCTTAAGCCGGATGTATCGTGTCCGATATGCATGAACTCGATCCTAATCTCCGCCTCCTCGGAGGTTTTTCTATCGGTATGCCCCTTCTGCTCCTCAGTATTCCATACGTCGTGCCTACTCAGGTGGATGAAAAAATCCGGGTATAAATGCCCGGTGTGCGGAAAGCATCTTAGCCCACCTTTAGGTGATTAACCCTTAAATATGAGAATTTAATATCAAAAACTGAAGGGTTATACGGTTTGTCGAGGCTTAAGAGATTAAACATATTTTCTCTCCTATTCAAGAAGAGAGAGCCTATACTGGTAGAGAAGGAGGTCGCTAGGCTACCTTACACTATGCGTCCTCTACTACCGAAGTATAAGGTGGTCGACGAATACTGGGTAAGGGAGCCTTTCTCGAAGGTCTTCATAGCCTCCATACCTGAGCTGGGCGGGGCCTACGCGTACTTCGTGTCAGAGGTAGAGCTTATGGAGGAGGAGAGGCGGGCATGCGACAAGCTCATAGACATACTCTCGGCCGAGCTCAGCCCGCCGGAGGAGGAGCCTGTCGAAGACCTCAAGGTACACGTCCTCAAGGAGGCTAACAGGCTCATAGATAAGTACAACCTCACGTTAGGCATCCCGGAGGAGAGCCGGGAGAAGATACTCTACTACGTCGAGAGGGACCTGCTTGGGTTCGGCCCGATACACGCGATGATCCTAGACCCGAACATCGAGGACATCTCTTGCGAAGGCGTCGGCAAACCCGTGTACGTCTGGCATAGACGCTACGAGAGTCTACCCTCGAACCTAGTGTTCCTAGACGACAGGTATCTGGACGACTTGGTCATAAAGCTGACCCACATAGGCGGTAAGCACATATCGACTGCCTTCCCGATAGTCGATACGATGCTCTACGGTAAACACCGGTACGTCGCGACGTTCAGGAAAGAGGTAACCCCCAAGGGCTCGACGTTCACGATAAGGAAGTTCAGGGAGGAGCCGTTCTCGATAGTGGAGCTCATAAACTACGGGACCGTAACCGCTAAGATGGCTGCGTACTTCTGGCTTCTGCTCGAAAACAGGATGTCCGTGATCATAATCGGCGGTACAGGCGCCGGTAAGACGACCCTGCTGAACGCGTTGGCGAGCTTGATCAAGCCTTCTATGAAGATATGCACGGTCGAGGAGATCGCCGAGCTTAACCTCCCACACGAGAACTGGGTTCAGTTCGTCAGCCGGGAGAGCTACGGCGTAGGCGGGACCGCTTCAGGCGCTATACCGCTCTTCACCCTCGTGAAGACGACGCTCAGGTACAGGCCAGACTACATAATCGTCGGCGAGGTCCGAGGCGAAGAGGCCTTCGTGCTGTTCCAGGCCCTAGCCACCGGGCACGGCGGCATGTGTACGCTACACGCCGAGGATGTGGACTATGCGATCAAGAGGCTGACCAGCCCGCCTATGAACGTGGCAGAGGTCTACATACCTTTGATGAACGTCGTGGTCGAGGTCGAGAGGGTTCACCTTCCTAAGCCTGTCCACGGTCTACACTTCGGGAGGAGGGCTAGAGAGGTTTCAGAGATCATAAGCCATAAGGAGTTCGTAAGGATATTCGAGTGGGACCCGTTGACCGACGTCTACAACTCGAGGCTTGAAGACAGCATACTGCTCAGGAAGATCGCGTTGAAGACCGGTAGGACTGTTCGGGAGCTTCTAGACGAGATAGAGAGGCGTGAAGTAGTCTTGAAGTGGATGGCTAAGAGGAACATATTCGATATATCCGACGTGGCTAAGGTGGTCTCGCAGTACTATATATCGCCTGAAACGATCTACGGCATAGCCGCTAGGGAGCTGGCTATCCCGATAAAACTCAGGGTTAAGGCCGTAGACAACCTGTCCTCTGAAGCATCCTCGAACGAGGATAAAGAGCAGAATTCCGAGGAGACGGAAGAATCTTAAGAGCAGCTACCCCTTATCCTTTAAAGATGTGAAAAGGGGTATTTCTCTAACGGTAGACCCAGCTTAGATTATGCAGTAAGGTTTAACTTCGTCGTCATCCATTAGCCGGTTTAGGTGCAGCTCCTATGAGCGAGCTCTGGAGCGAGAAATACCGTCCCAGGAGCCTCAAGGAGATGGTCGACCAGAGGGAGATAGTCGAACGGCTTATGAGATTCGTCGAGACGAGGTCGATGCCACACTGCCTATTCGCCGGACCACCGGGAACCGGTAAAACCACGGCCGCCTTATGCCTGGCTAGAGACCTCTTCGGCAGATACTTCGCAGACAGCTTCATGGAACTCAACGCCTCTGATGAAAGAGGGATTAACGTGATAAGGGATACGGTTAAGCGTTTTGCTCGGAGCCGGAGTCTCGCGGATGTTCCCTTTAAAATCCTTGTCTTGGATGAGGCTGACCATTTGACGGCCGATGCTCAGCATGCTTTGAGGAGGACTATGGAGAAATACACCGATACTTGCCGTTTCATACTGTCGTGCAACTACAGTAGCCGTATAATCGAGCCTATCCAGTCTAGATGCGCGATCTTCAGGTTCACCCCTCTGCCGAGGGAGGACACGGTGAGGTTTCTCAAGCGTATAGCAGAGGCTGAGGGTGTTAAGCTTCTCGAAGACGGGGTGGAGGCCATAGCCGACGTCGCGGCCGGAGACCTAAGGAGGGCTATAAACCTTCTACAGGCGGCTGCTGCGACGAAGGAGGTGGTTGACTCTAAGGTCGTATACGACGTCGTCGGTCTTGTCCATCCTAAGCGGGTCGCCGAGCTGTTGAACACAGTCGTCTCTGGGGACCTCGTTAAGGCCAGAGACGAGCTTCGCCGTCTTCTCTACGTAGACGGATACTCCGGCTCCGACATAATCAGGCAGATACATAGCCAGGTTTTCAGGTTGAACCTGCCGGAGCACCTTAAGGTTCAGATCATAGAGCTCATAGGTGAGACGGATTTCAGGATAAGCCAGGGCGGTGACGAAGAGGTTCAGATAATGGCTTTGTTGGCTAGGATAAGGCTGGCGGCTCTCAAAGGTGGGTAGGTCTTGCCCGACATACCGTGGGTGGAGAAATATAGGCCTCGGACGCTGGACGAGTATGTGGGTAACCGTGAAGCCGTAGACAAGGTTATCAGGTGGCTTAAAAACTGGGGTCTCAGAGGGAAGAAGGCTGCGCTCCTATACGGCCCCCCTGGGGTGGGTAAGACCACGTTAGCCCTGATACTGGCTAGGATGTTCGACTACGACCTAGTGGAGATGAACGCTAGCGACTGGAGGACGGCGAGCGCGGTCGCGAGGATCGCCGGTAGGGCGGCCGTGCAGGGTACGCTCTACGGCCGGGGTAGACGTATAATACTGATAGACGAGGTCGACGGTATAGCCGGCGAAGACACAGGCGGCCTCGCGGCTCTACTGAAGGTTATAAGAGAGACGAGAAACCCGATGATCCTCGTGGCCAACGACGTATGGCAGCCTAGGTTCTCGGTCCTGAGAAGTGCATGCGAACTCATCGAGTTCAAGAGGCTCGGCGTCAGGGATATAGTCAAGCATCTTAAGCGAATATGCATGTTTGAGGGGGTCGAGGCCGACGAGAAGGC
>Ga0190363_1001979_pt1 | contig 11959 bp, 10 predicted proteins | sample 48721867_MG_FD_161272 | JGI IMG/M metagenome (GOLD analysis project Ga0190363, IMG submission 161272) | Hydrothermal vent microbial mat bacterial communities from Southern Trench, Guaymas Basin, Mexico - 4872-18-6-7_MG | ecosystem: Environmental > Aquatic > Marine > Hydrothermal vents >...
TACATGCCTACTCAAAGGAAGCATCGCAACTCTCCCCGGAGAGGATTCTGAAGAAGTAAAAAGACGTTTTGTTAATCATATACTTGAAGAAACCCGGTCAGACCCATGGTTAAAAGATAACCCCCCAAAAGTTGAGTTTGTTGGATATTTCGCCGAGCCGTCAGAGATTCCAGCTGATCATCCTATTGTCAATTCAGTTGCATCAGCTTTTAAAGAAGTTACAGGAAAAAGTCCTATCATCTCGGGTAGACTCGGCGCAGCAGATATCAGATTTCTTAATAATTATGGAAAAACCCCCACTGTCATATTTGGTCCAGGATTAACTGAACAAATGCATGCGACCAATGAATACGTCTACATTCAAGATCTCATTACGGCCACAAAAGTATTAGCGATTACCATCCTCAATTGGTGCGGATACAGCTAACGGAAAATTTGTTTTATAATTCTCCCATAATTACTTATCAACAACTCAGTACTAGTCACTTAGTACAAGGAAAAAATTTTAATGATATATTTCTTCAAATGCTATCTTGAATGGAAACTCTAAGGTTAATAGAACAGGGCCCTTTAAATCCATACTTAAATTTAGCTATCGAAGAAGCCATTCTTAGGGGGGTACTTGAGAAAAAGAGTCCCTACACTTTCCGTTTATGGCAACATAGACCAGTTATCACATTAGGTTGTTTTCAAGATCCCAGAGAAGAAGTAAATTTAGATTTATGCGATAAGCTGGGAGTTCTAGTTGCAAGGAGAATGTGCGGTGGCGGAGCGATGTATTTGGATCAAGGTAATCTTATTTACAGCGTTTTTTTAGATGATAATTTCCCAGAAATACCTGCTTCACCTCAAGAGTCATATAAATTTTTTTTCAGAAGGAATTATAGAGGGTTTAAAGGCACTTGGAGTCAAGGCAAAGTTCCGCCCCATCAATGATGTAGTTGTTGGTAACAGAAAAATATCTGGAGCCTCCCAACATCATTTATATAACGCATTTGTTCATCACGGTGCGCTAAACGTAGACCCAAACTTGGAAGTCCTCGAAAAAGTGTTAAAGGTCTCCAAAACTAAACTTAAGGAAAAAGGCTTCTCATCTATCAAAGAGAGTCTAACAACTTTAAGGATTGAGCTTGGAAGAAAAATTCAACTAAACACCGTAAAACTCGCCTTAATTCGTGGATTTAAAAAAATACTTGGAGTAAAGTTCAAAAAAGGTAAGTTAAACAATTGGGAGTTAAACATGGCCAAAAAACTATATGAAAAGAAATATAAAACTAGTGAATGGATTTTTTGGAGAAGTAAGCCCTCTCTGGAATTTTCATCGAGCTACAAGGCCGAAAAAGGAGTGATAAACGTTGCGCTTTCTTTGAAAGGAATAATAATAAGCGATATTTATATTACTGGAGACTTCTTGTTAGAGCCTAATGGAGCTCTGACTCAACTGGAAGAAACTTTGAAAGGAGGAATAATTTCAGAAAAATGGCTTTCAGAAACTATTAACCAACTGTTTAAAACGAAGAGAATAAAAACCACCGGAATTGCTGCCGAAGATTTCGTAAAAGCCATAATGAAGGCAGTACCATTTTAATCATATAAAATGAAGTGAAGTTTCAAATTGAAAGGTCATTACCTTTATTTTTAAAGAAAGGACATCTTTCTCCCCAGCAATCAGGGTTTTTCTTAGAAAATTTACATTCGACTTTTGAAAGTGGAATTGTAATATTAAAAAATTCCGCAATAAATGAAGCCCCTATCACTAATGCAACATAAACACTTGCTTTGCAACATCTTGGGCCTCCAAGCTCTGCTATTTTATTCAGAATTGCTCCCACAGTTTTCATGGCTAGACTTCTTTCTTTATCAGAAAGCCAATCTGCTTTTGTTAAGACACTTATCGCTACACCTGCTCCTACAGCTGCTCCGCAATCCCCCCACAAGCCACATGCTCCCAAGGGAATTCTTCTGGATCTATTTATAGCATCTCGAATGGAATTTTCGAACGGTTCTATTCCATTGTTTTTGGCAACAGTAACTAACACTGCGGAGGTTAAATAGTGATGTTCAGGACCATGCATAGGAATAGCTGGGTGCAACATTAATTTAGTTGCCAAAACAATGGGGTCTTTTTCTTTACTGGCCAAACAAGTCTTCATCACGAGTTCACGAGGCTTGGATAAACGGCATTCTTGGCATATGTAGTGCCCATTTTCACAAATAAAGTCAGAGATTTCTTCCTTGCCACAATAGATACAAGGAACTCTCTTGTGTACCCTTTTCATAGGTTTACCGCAGATAAAGCATCTATACTCTTCTTCTGTAGGTAACATTTTATTCCTCATTTGATGATTGTTCAAACATGCTTATTGCCTCTTCTATAGCTTTTCTAAGATCTTTTTTCGATGGTATTTTGGGGCCAAACTTTAATTTGCCATTGATAATAACGGCGGGAATTATTGAACCTTTCGAGGCTTGGTATAATCCCTGAGTAATTTCTACTCCTGGAGGACGACCCTTTCCTCGGTACCATACACGCACTTCTAACCTATCACGTAGATCTGCGATAGTTTCATTTATAAGTGAAAGGAGAGAGCGGCAAATCGAAGTGGGTGGATAAGCAATGTAAATCTCAATTAGTGCATCCTTTAATGTTAATGGAGATTTTCCTTCAATATTCCATTTATCTGAGCCGTATTTACGAATAAGAAGCGTATTTAGAATTTCTTTCTCTTTCTGATTAATATTTTCAACTGTAAATTTTTCACCTAACACTTCCTCAAAGCTGGAAACGAGAATGTTTTTTACTTCTTCAATTAAAATTTCTCTTCCAATTTCACATTTTAATGTAGTTATCTTTTTTGAAAAGTCTCCTTTTATCACCTTACGAGCAAGTGATAGATCTGAATTTACGAATAAAACTCCGTGGAATAACATATTATCATAGTAGTAGTGCTGCGACGCTATGGAGATTATCTTTCCATTAATAAGCATGGGTGTAGCATATTCTATATTCGGATTGAGCCCAAGCTTATTCAATGTTTTTTGAACGCCGTTGTATAGAAATTTGTAGGCTTCTAAAGGGTTTGATGGTATTTTGAATTCTCTCTCATTTAAAACTATAGAAAAATTCAGTGTATTAGGGTCACTAAAAAAGATGTCACCAGCAGAACATCTACGTACTATAGTAACGTTAAATCTTTTACAGGCTTCTAGGTTTATGTAATCTAAATTAGCATCTCTGGGCAATAATATTATGCAAGCAGAAGGAGACCATAACCGTAAGGTTTCACTAGAAAATCCCTCATGTCTTCCTAGGAGAAAAACTTCATCAACAGCTACATTCAGCATTTGGTTAACTGGACTAAAATTAATTAACCGCCATGGCATAGGGATTTAAAAATCGCCAGCTATTAATAAGAATTCTGCTTAATTTTACTCACTCAGCACTCTAATATGATAAAACACGTAAAAAGATTAAAAGCGAAAATGGACAGATATTTGAAGGAATTGTGAACTAGAAGTAAGGTTTAAATTAAGCAGTTGCAAAGTTGGTTGTAAAACATTGGTAAATAATAATTAACGCGTGAGCCGATTGGAAGATCATTGTATAAATGAAACTGTTCAAAAAATACTACGTAACAAGAAAAAGGCCCTTATCATTGGTATTGGTGGAGGAGGAGACGTTGTCAGTACCCTCCCTATATCAAGACGTATTGAATCCCTAGGTATAAAGTCGATTTTAGGCGGTGTAGCTTGGCAATGGGCTTGGTCAATAGATCCAAAACCTGGCCCACGTTCCTTAGATGATATTAAAAACTACAAAAAGCTATCTGACACTGTGGCTTTGGTAACCTCCAGTACAGTTATTCCAGGATGCAAATCTGAATACCCTGAAATTATCATATCTAAATTATTTGACAAAGATGTAGTGCTAATTGACATTACAAAGGGGGTTCCTGGCGTAGTTTCAGGCTTAAGGGAAGCTTGTCGAATTTTACATTTCGACGTCCTAATAGGAGTTGATGCAGGTGGAGACGTTTTGGCGACTGGAAAAGAACATGGACTCCGAAGCCCTGAGGCTGACGCTATAATGCTTGCATCCATGGCTAAATTGGAGATACCCTCTCTTCTTTGTGTGGTAGGATTGGGTCTAGATGGAGAATTAACTTTAGAAGAGTTAAAAAGAAATATAGCTAAATGTTCGAAATATGGAGGTTATCTAGGATCTTGCAAATTAGATTCGGAAGATGCTCAGCTATACGAAAAATGTTTGCAAAGTGGAGTCAAGTCAAGTGTGGGTCAATTAATCTTAAACGCATTAAAGGGACGATTCGGAAGATTTCCATTCCCTTCAGATAAAATCTACAACGTGAAAGTTTCTCGTTCCGCTCTTAGAATTCTCTTTTTTGATCCAAAGGTAGTGTTCAATCATTTAAATGAAATGAGCCGGAAAATTGCATCTGAAAATGATTTCGAAGAGATAAACAGAATAATAACGCTTTATGGAATAAAAACAATGTATAATCGAGAAAAGGAGTTTATAGCGAAAATTAGATAAAAATAGACTGAAAAGATATAATCTCAAAATGGAAGTTATTCTTCCGAAAGATTTTTATTATGACTTTTAATTAGTTTAAGAAATCGTCTATTGAGGGGGATTAGACTGACTCTAAAGCTTGATTCAAGTCTCCCATTCATTGAGAAACGAGTGAAAACCTCTCCAATGATCGAATTTTTATCATCAATAGGTGCCGTCGCTGCAGGCCTTCTATGTGGTGGTTTACTTGCATACTTAGAGTATGGCGACTTTTCCCTAGTTGGCACTCTTATTTCATGGCCATATGCAAATATTCGAGGTTTTTCAGCTTTGTTAAGCCGATTTATACCTATTCTAATCACTTCTATAGCGGTAATGTTTGCCTTTTATGCTGGTTTGCCTAATATTGGTGCCCCGGGCCAAATGATATTTGGGGCAATCGGTGCAACGGCGATTGCGCTTTTTCTTCCTTTCAACTTACCGCAATCTTTACATTTAGCTTTAATGTGTATTGTTGCCGCCATAGCTGGAGGGGCATGGGCCCTCATTCCCGCAATTTTAAAGGAGAAAATAGGCATTAACCTTGTAATTTCTACGATGTTGCTCAATTATGTAGCTAATTTATTTATGCAATTTTTACTGTACGGACCATGGCACAGACCAGGTGTTAAGTTTCCCTATACCGCTGAATTTCCCCCTTCTGCTAGGCTTCCAGTTATTCCGGGCACACAGATTCACTATCCAACTCTCATTTTAGGGCTGATTTTAACCCTTTTGATATACGTTATCATAAAAAAGACCCCTTTAGGTTATGAAATGCGAGTGATATCCAAAAACTTGAACGCTGCCGAGTATGCAGGTATAAATCGCTTTAAAGTAACGCTGATTGTGATGTTAATCAGTGGCGCTTTAGCTGGAATAGCTGGTTTTGGCGAAGCAGCCGGAGTTCATCATATGCTTGAAAAAGGGATTACTGGTGCCGGAGCAGTGTATAGCGAAGACTATGGTTATTTTGCAGTTTTAATTGCTTGGCTTGGCAGAATTAATGTTATTGGAACAGTTATTAGTGCTTTATTTGGCGCCGGCTTGTTGTGTGGAGCTGACGCATTGAAAGTAGCAGGAGCATCGTTTGCTCTAGCAGCTTGTATTAATGGCCTTATTCTAATCTTTCTCATGATCACTACGTTTTTCTCTAGATATAGAATTGTCTTAAGGAGGAGAGCAAAAAATGAGCAGAAAAGTGCTTAGAACCCTTAAAAGTAGAAAATCGATACTTGCTATTGTTGCAGTAGTGGTTATTGCGTTAATATACTCATCAGCTCCAACAGCTCTAGGAATTTCCACTTCAACAATCGATTTCTACCTAAATTTAACTATGATTATGGCTACCCCGCTTATTCTTCCTACATTAGGTGAGATAATCGCAGAATTATCAGGTGTACTAAATCTGGGGCTTGAAGGTATAATGGCCTCTGGAGCGGCTGCTGGTGTTGTGGTTGCTTATACAACACAAAATGCTTGGTTAGGATTGTTGGCAAGCATTTTCATCGGTATGTGCCTCGCTTTATTTTTTGATATTGCCGTGATAACTTTTGGAGCAGATCAAATACCTACAGGGTTAGGACTTTTCTTTTTTGGTCTAGGCTTAAGTGGAGTTATAGGTGACCCGTATGCACACAAAGTTCTTAAATATAGATTTGATAAGACCCCAATTCCCGTGTTGAAAGATATTCCATTAATAGGTAAATTTCTCTTTTCTCATGATTGCTTAGTTTATATCACGCTAATATTAGTTGTGTTCTTTTATTTCTTAATCTACAAGACCAAAATTGGTCTAGTTATTCGCGCAGTTGGTGAAGATCCTGGAGCTGCTGATGCAGCGGGACATAATGTTTTTCTTGTTCGTTTTATCTGTGTTATTATTGGAGGAGCGCTTGCTGGAATGGGAGGTGGCTATCTTTCATTAGCCTTCTCTCCTGGTTGGACGGCGGGAATGAGTGCTGGTAGAGGGTGGATAGCTATCTGCCTCACAATTTTCTCATTGTGGAATCCTGCTTATGCACTAATTGGCGGCTGGCTTTTTGGAGGGATATTTGCCACTGTCTTTTCACTTCAAGGTATGGGAGTTCCTCCACGTATTTTGCTAATGCTACCTTACCTCTTAACTTTGGTAGTATTGGCTTTAATTCTGATAGTTACCAAAGGCATGAAAGGTGCACCTTCAGCGCTAGGAATTCCATACTCTAGAGAATAATAGTCAAATTAGTTGAAATGAACGATAAAGAAGAAAGTTAAATAAAAGTGTCTGTATATTCAAAAATTGGCAAGACGTGAGGGATATTAAATGTCAAGTAAAGTTAAAGTTGAGGCGCCCAGTCGATCATCATCTAAAGAAACTATTGTGCAAATGGTAGGAATTACAAAGAGATTTCCAGGAGTAGTTGCTAATGATCACATTGACTTTGATATAAGAAGTGGTGAAGTTCATGCTCTTCTTGGAGAGAATGGTGCCGGAAAAACAACTTTAATGAATATTCTCTATGGTCTTTATCAGCCTGATGAAGGAGAAATTTATTTCTATGGTCAAAAAGTCAGGATTAAATCTCCAAAAGATGCCATCAGATTAGGCATAGTTATGAGTCACCAGATATTCAGACAAGTGCTCCGATTTTCTATTGCCGAAAACATTGCTCTGCACACTTCGCTAGGCTTAATTTTATCTAAAAAAGAAATAGAAAGGAGAATATCAGAAATTGCGAATGAGCTAGGCTGGGATATCGATCCAAATGCCAAAATTTATCAGTTATCTGCTGAGACTCGGCAAAAAATTGAAATAGTAAAGGCTCTCCTTTATGAACCAAAAGTGCTTATCTTAGATGAACCGACATCGCTTCTTAGCCTACAAGGTAAACTAGAACTCTTCAAGCAAATTAAGAGATTAAAAGAGAAGGGACTTGGGATAGTTTATATTACTCACAAGCTTGACGAAGTATTAGCTATTAGTGATCGGATAACAATCTTAAGAAAAGGGAAAAAAGTTAAAGTTCTTAATACCTCTGAAGCCACAAAGGAGGATCTAGCCAGGTACATGGTGGGTCGCGATGTTTTGTTCACTCTAACTAAAACTCCATCCAAGAAGAAGGGCAAGCCAGTCCTAGAAGTGAAAAATCTTCATGTTCTTGGGGACAGGAACGAAAAAGCTGTTAATGGCGTTTCCTTTACTGTATATGAAGGAGAAATCTTAGGTGTAGCAGGGGTTGGTGGGAGTGGTCAACGCGAACTGGCCGAAGCCATTGCGGGACTACGAAAGGTTAAAACGGGGGAAATCCGAATTCTCGGAGAAAATCTGACTAATGCTAATCCTCGCAAGATTGCAGAGAGAGGAGTAGGATTCATACCTGAGGATCGTCTGGTGAAAGGATTAGTTCCTGAACTTGACATAAAGGAAAACTTAATACTAAGGATGTACTTCAAGCCACCGTGCCGCAAAGGATTATTTTTGGATGAAGATTTCATAAGGAAATACTGCGATGAGAAAATTTGCCAATATAATATAGTGGCTCCGGACCTCTCTACAAAAGTGAAATTTCTTTCAGGTGGGAATCTTCAGAGACTGTTGCTGGCTAGAGAGACAAGCTGGAATCCAAAACTGTTGATAGCCGCTTATCCGACTTTCGGTCTTGACGTGGCTTCCACGGAGTATGTCCGTAAGTTGCTGCTTAAGCTAAGAGATATGGGATCTGCTATTTTACTCATCTCCGAGGATTTAGACGAAATAATGATGTTAAGTGATAGGATAGCAGTACTTTATGAAGGCAAACTTATGGGAATTCTTAATGCAGAGGAAGCTACAAAGGAAAGAATAGGTTTAATGATGACTGGTACTCCAAAGGAGAAGCTACCGAATAAAACCGATAAAGACACCTAATTTTTCATTATCCCTTTACCAACTTGAAAAACAGAAAAATTGTAGAAAATAATTTTTTGATACGTTTGCCAGTAAAGCTTAAATACTGATTTACTTCAAACAACTTAAAGTAAAGGTGAAAACTATGATAGAGAGAAAAATCTCAGCAGTTTCGCTTATAGTCGCCATAATAATCACTGCGATAGTTGCGAGTGTTGGCACCTATTTCCTCGCTCCAAGGGAAGTGGTTGAAAAACCAGGAACAAAAAAGCTTGAATTAATTGTCGGACAAATACATGTTAGCCCTACTGACGTCGGCTGGTCATATCAACATGCTGTATGTCTTGATAAGGTTGCAGAGAAGTATCCATTTGTTAGAATCTTAAGGGCAGAGGACGTGCCAGCCGGCGACTACATTAGAACCGCTGAAGCTATGATCGAGCAAGGAGCAAAGATTATAATCGGTGACACTCTCGAATATGTCAGTCCCGCAATAGAGCTTGCAAACTCGCATCCAGATATAATTATCTACAACAGAGTTGGAACGGAGCCTTTACCCTCAAATATGGGCTACTTCTATGCTGACCTTTACGAGGCATATTACCTCGACGGATTAATAGCTGGAGCATACACTTTGGTAACTGGGGTAAATAAGATAGGATTCGTTGCTCCCCACCTCATCTCAGACGTATACAGATACGTTAATGCATTTCACTTAGGAGCGAGAGAAATCAATCCCAATGTTGAGACGAAAGTTATAGAATCCGGCACATGGTTTGATCCGCCGACCGAAAGATCTATTGCTCAACAATTAATTCAATGGGGCGCAGTTGCAATTGAACATTATCAAGACAGCCCAGCAATTAATCAAGCTTGCCAAGACTACTATGAAGATACGGGTAATAGAGTTCTTTGCTTTTCCCATGCTTCGCCATATTTGGAATACGGTCCAGACGTTGTTGCAGCAGGGCATATAGAGGCATGGGATGTTATATATGAGAAGTACATTATCTACGCCTTGGCTAACCAAACACTACATGAAGACTTTTGGGGCTATATCGGCAACGGTGTGGTGGTCTTTGGTGCAGATTACAATGTTATGATAAATCCAAACATCATAGATATGCTCGAGGAAGTAACGGTGAGTGATCCAGTCTTAGGCGAAGTTTCGGTCTATGACCTGATTATGTATAGGTTAAGCCAATTCAAGGATCCAAGGGTTACTTTCCACATATTCACAGGCCCAATCTATGACGTAGATGGCAATTTGAAATTGAAGCCAGGAGAAGTTATGGACCTAAACGCTCTGCGATATGAATTTGATTGGTTTGTCGAAGGAGTAATTCCTCCGTAGAATTCCTCTGCAATTTCTCTTTTTTTATATATACACACGGAACAAAACACATTGCTAAAAAAGTAGGTTAATAGTAGGTTAATAGCCTCAATACCAATCTAGCTGCAAGGCTTCAATAATCATTTTATTTCGTTGATGAATGTCACTATATTATCTACGATGGCTTTCATTACTTTTTCTCCTTTTTCCTTACTAGCTAGAGTAGGATCGCCTATTAGTCCATATTCAGTTAGTTTCTTCCATTCTTTCATAGTTATCTTAAACCATATTTTATCTCCAGGAGTTATACCATCTATAATTATAAACCTTGAAATGGATTTGGGAATTACTTTCTTTGCTTTTTCCATATGTACTAAATCGGGCCTTATCGCAAGCATTTGCGATGTTTCTAATTCGGCTGCATGATAGAGTCCGCCAAGCTCGCTTTCTCTAATTTTGCTAATAGTAGATTTGGCTATATCTAATAAGTCTATTAGGTAAACATGGGCATCTGTTTCTTCCTGAACCCTTTCGATAGCCACCAACAGGGCAGGGTTATTTGCCATCGTGTGACCATTTAACAAGAGGATTTTATTGAAACCATGTTTGATTAGACTTTTGCATATATCATATACAAGCTCTATCAAAGTTTCTGGCCTCAAAGTGATAGTTCCTGGAAAACCCATGTGATGTGGGCAATCAGCATACCATAATGGAGGAGCTACTACTACATCCACTTGTTTAGCTACTTCTTCAGCAACCCATATTGGAATAAAAGTATCAACTCCTAAAGGAAGGTGCAATCCATGTTGCTCTGTACTTCCTATAGGAATTAGGGCAATATCTGTTCTCTTTAGGGCTTCTGCAACTTCAGGCCAACTCATTTCCTGTAGCCAATACTTTCTCATGTTTTAGTCACCCTACTGGCTTTTTTAATAACAGACGCATAAATCTTCTGCACCCCTTTTATATAAAAGTATACTATTACGTTTATACAATACATTATGATATTATGCAATATAGAATATTCATATCCGAAAAATATTTAGGATGCCCACAAGTAATTTTAAGACCTTCAATCTGCAGGAGAGATTTAAAATGAAGACGATAGTTATTGCCCTCGGAGGAAACGCGATAAAGAAGGCTGAGGAAGAGGGGACCGTTGAACAACAATTGCAAAATGTGAAGATTACATGTAGATACATTCTGGAGATAGTCAAGAGGAAATATAGAGTTGTCATAACGCATGGAAACGGTCCACAAGTTGGAAATCTGCTGATTCAACAAGAAGAAGGAAAGAGACTTGTTCCTCCACAGCCGCTGGACATTTTAGGAGCAATGACGCAGGGACAGATAGGCTACATGCTACAGCAAACCCTAACAAACAATTTAAAAAAAGCTGGACTAAACATTCCAGTTGTAACAGTGATAACGCAAGTTCTAGTAAGCAAGGATGACCCAGACTTTAAAGACCCTTCAAAGCCAGTAGGCCCATTCTACACTAGAAAAGAAGCCGAGAAATTAATTGAGAAAAAAGGCTATATTATAAAAAAGGTTAAGCCTGGAAGGAGAGCATACAGACGAGTTGTACCGTCGCCAAATCCAATAGAAATAATTGAGAAGGACATTATCAAAATGCTTGTAGAAACCGGAGCAATAGTGATTGCTTCTGGAGGGGGAGGAATACCAGTAATAAGTGAGAAAGGCCAATTGAAGGGCGTTGAGGCTGTTATAGACAAGGACTTAGCCGGAGAAAAACTAGCTGAGATAGTTAATGCAGACATTTTTCTAATTCTAACAGACGTAGAGAAAGTAAAATTGAACTTTGGAAAGCCGAATGAGAAAGATCTGGATAGACTAACGATAGCTGAAGCGGAGAAATACCTAGAAGAAGGGCATTTTCTTCCTGGAAGCATGAAGCCGAAAGTAATAGCATGCATAAGATTCTTGAAGGCTGGAGGAGAAAAAGCGATAATAACAAGTTTAGACAAAGCACTAGAAGCTCTAGAAGGAAAAACTGGAACACACTTCTACAGAAATTAAATGAAGGGAGCGAGCAAGCAAGCAAGCGTGATACAAAGATAATAGATGAATACAGAATACAGTAAGAAATTATATAGTGAAATATATGAACTGATACTTTCTCCTTTTCTTGTTACTCACTTTTTGGTAAACTATAGGTATT
>Ga0190363_1001980_pt1 | contig 11955 bp, 13 predicted proteins | sample 48721867_MG_FD_161272 | JGI IMG/M metagenome (GOLD analysis project Ga0190363, IMG submission 161272) | Hydrothermal vent microbial mat bacterial communities from Southern Trench, Guaymas Basin, Mexico - 4872-18-6-7_MG | ecosystem: Environmental > Aquatic > Marine > Hydrothermal vents >...
AACTCTTTGAGGATTATAATCTTGTAACTGTTGATTTCTAATCGAAGAACTCAAATAGCATCCGAAAATATGGATGAATCATGTTTTGATGTTTCTGAACATTCGTTTATTGAATGCTCGCCGAACAGAACACTTTTTAATTAGTTATTTGGTAATCTGAGGCTTAGTGACGTGAAAATGGCTGAGAAGATACTCTTTGTTTGCACGGGAAACATGGATAGAAGCCCTACTGCTGAGTATCTTTTAAGGTCAAAGGAGGGCTTTGAGGTTAAATCGGCTGGAACATGGATACATGCGAGAAAGAGGGTTTCGAAGGCTCTGATAGAGTGGGCGGATCTGATCTTTGTGATGGAGGAGCATCATAAAAATGTGATTTTAAGCATCTGTCCGGAGGCTGAGGGAAAAGTCATAGTTTTGGATATACCTGACATATATAGGAGAAATGATCCGGAGCTTGTTGAAATCTTAAAGGAGAAACTAGCGAAATATTTGAAAATAGAATGGTGAATGATTGTATTTGCAACAGAGGTCGATGTACACCAACAACTAAATGTATATTGTCAGAGAAAGATTTTTTCCGCATGTTCCTCGACATCTAGGACAGTGAAGAACATCGTCGGTTTTTCGGTTGTTTCGGTAAAGACCAATATTTTTATGGTGAGCATTCTATACCTCGCATTTTTAAGCAATTTACAGGCATATCTTTTAAAAAATGAGGTGGTTAAATGCGAATCGTCCCGATTTTGGATCCACATCGTTTACCTATAGAAGACCTAAAGGGGAAACACGGCTTCAGGCAGTGATTCCGCCTCATTCCCATTATATCCAGACGGGTCATCCTCACTACACGGTTTATCCAGATGGTGAACCTAAGCTTCTCATCGCTCCGATGACCGACTCTTGGAGTTCTAGGCCGGAAACAGGAAATGTAGGTTTTAGCCATGCGCTTCACGCCGTTTATCTCGAAGAGACTAACATCTTTGATCCTAGAACATATGGTTCTCTCTGTGATACGATAATATCTCCTGAAAGGGGCTCTGAAAGTAAATGGTATTATACCTCGGAAGCAAGAAGCCGTGTCCTTATAGTGACGAATGTTCCTAGTAGCGGAACAAAGATGCTTATGGACGAGGCTGGTACATTTAAGGATGCATTTGAGGAGAGCTATGCAAGCACCACATTCAACGTTAAGACATCATGCAAAATAGTTGTGAGTGATCCGGCACCTGTTGTAAGATTTAGAACTCAAACTGAGAACTTGAAAGTTACTATGGTAGCGAAATATTAGCAAACCCTCGTATTTTTTCATAAAGAGAAAATAAAACTTCTTACAAAGAGATTTGTTGCAGAATTGCATAATCTACACTTGGAATATATTCGCCTTGAATAAGTAAACAGGGCAATTTGCTGTTCAATTCTTGTTCTACGGCTTTTGGCCTTCTATCAGAGTGAATTTATCAATACCGCTGAAGAGAATAATGTTCTAGTTCACTTTGAATGAATAAATATAAATTGGAAAAAGTAATGGTATAATTGAACCTAATCAATAATGTAGGAACCTAAGTTTTCTAGTAAAACTCTGGTTTTCTTACATTTTGATGAGATTCAAGCTCCAATGTAGGAGCTATAAATATCGATAAGAGAAGGGGAGGTGAGCTGATTGTCGAGGTGGTTTGGGAAGAGGCTGGCTAAAGCATTTACTCCTATGATTCTGAATAATTTTCGGACTATGGGAGCTCTGAGCAGAGCTTTCTATGAAAAATATGGAGAGGAAGCTTTACCAGTAATATCGAAGGTTATGGGCGAATCTGGAGTGGAAGGGGCAAAGATTGCGCAGAGCAGGCTTAAAGGCGAAGGTATGAGGGCTGTCGGTGAACTCTTCAAGATGTATGAAATGTTTGATCTGCCCGTGGAAATAATGAAATTAACAGATGACTTGATACACTTCCGACATGCACCGCCATGTCCATTTGGCTTAGAGGGGACAGCTAAAGAGCTATGTAAAGCTGTAGAAACCCGCGGCGAGAGGATGGTGAGCACGATTCTTGGAGAGGCGGCAGAGGCTAAAGTAATAAAATGCGTTGCTGCTGGAGACGAATATTGCGAGGTCATCTACGCTAAAAAGAAGAGGGAGACAAGATAATAGTCTTCCTCATACTTTTCATAATGAAGCATAAGAGGGAATTAATAAGCTATATGTTTCGTTCGAGCAATGAGTTTTATTTTTTCAAGACTTGATTTAGATGATCATTGGATTCTCGTTGTTCCTTAGTGTTAAGTGTTATCTTGCATAAAGAGGCTCTTTGACTTTTTAGGAAATTTATTGCTTTTCAAAAAGATTTTTATTTCAAACGAGTATTCATAATTGTTTCGTGAGCCTATATTTAAGATACAGTCGATCATTATTCTAAGTGAAACATTTTGAAGAATTATGATGAGGCATTTCAAAGTCTTGATCCCAAATTTGAAAGTATTCCTAAAGTAGGTTTCCGGAGACTTCCTCCCGATTGGCTTCATTGGCAGATTCTTGAAAGATTTGAGATTTTGAAACATGCTGACATTCGTGAAGGATCTAACATTTTAGAGATTGGTTGTGGCCCTCATGCTATAGCTACAATTGCTCTAGCCACGTTAGTTGGTGAGAATGGAAGGGTTGTAGCTGTTGATCTTGGGAGGTGGGGGAATCTCTGGAAGATTTTGAAGCAGAGTGGCTTGGCATCAAGAGTTATTCCTCTACACGAGGATGCGAGAAATTTGCCCTTCCCATTTCTTTGTTTTGATCTAGTGGCATGCGTTCATGGTATAAGGAGCTTTGACAGCAGGGAATCAGTCGTGAAGGCTACTAGAAAGATGCTTAGAGTAACGAAAGAGAGAATTTTCATTGCGGAAAGTTCCCCTATCGCGAAGAATAAGGCTCAAGAAGCTCACATAGCAATGTATAATCTAAGACGCCCCACTTTCCTGGCGTTAGGTCGAAGATACTTAGGTGACCTTCACTATTTCACACCTGAAGAACTAAGAAACATTGCTATTGAAGCAGGAGCCTCAAATGTAGACATGAAAGTAGTAGATGTAGATATGCCCCATCATTTAGCCTATTTCCCGCTAGATGAGATTAAGAAAATCGAAGATAAAGCTGTCAGAGAAGAGCTAGAGGAAAAGTGGAGAAAAGCGTTAAAGATGCTAGATAAGCATGGCGAAGAACACCCGCCTGTCATTGTGATGACTTGTTGGAAATAGTCAGAGTCGTTATCTTAATAAGTCAAAAGGGTATTTAGAATCTAGCAGTCCCTTTTTGGAACTAAACTGAATTACATTATAGAGGCATTTGTGGCAACTTATGTCTGATTAAGGAAAACAGAAGCAGAGATATTAGTGCCGGGGGCGGGATTTGAACCCGCGACTTCTGGACCCTTTATTTTTTTGGAGTTCTCCAGATTATGAGTCTGGCGCCCAAACCAGGCTAGGCTACCCCGGCAATGTTGTGAAAGGCCGTCATAAGCAAATTATTAGGAGAATTATAAATGTTTGGTGGAGATCCTTAACTTTCATGGAGGATCCTTTATTTTTTTGAGTATCTTAACATCCGTCTTTGTGCCTATGTAGGCCTTCTGAGCCATATCTATGAATAGTCCTGTCTCGACGACTCCTGGGATTCTTTTAAGTTTTTCTTCAAGGCTGAGAGGATCTGTTATTGCTCCGAAATTCACATCTAATATGAAGTTTCCGTTATCTGTCACGTATGGTCCTGACCCGTCTCTTCTCTCTCTTAGCTTGGGTTCTCCTCCAATCTCTCTTAAATTATCTATGACGAGTGGCAATGCGAACGGCAATACTTCAACTGGGAGAGGCTGGTCTCTTCCAAGCGACCGGGTCAGTTTGGTTTCGTCAGTAACGACTATGAAAACCTCTGAGGCGGCGGCAACGATCTTTTCTTTTGTTAGGGCTCCGCCTCTTCCTTTTATCAGGTTTAGATTCTCATCTATCTGATCTGCCCCGTCGATATCTATATCGAGCTTAGGATGTTCATTAAGTGTTGTTAGGGGAATGCCGCATTCAACCGCTAAAAGAAAGGTCTTGTATGAGGTTGGAACTCCAAGAATTCCCCTTAACTCTCCACTCTTTATTCTTCGACCTATCTCTTGAATTGCGTATGCAACTGTAGATCCGCTTCCAAGCCCAATTACAAAATCGTCTTTAACCTGCTTCACTGCCTCTAAAGCAGCTCTCTTTTTGGCGTATTCCCTCCAGCTCATCTACTCCTCAACTTCCATTCTTCCCAGCTTTTTAAGAACTTTTTCAACTTCAGCTACGATCTGCTCAACTCTTCTTTCAGCATTCGACTTTTCCGGCTTTGGTGAGGGCTTAGCTTGAACCTTTCTCTTTTTCGGCTTCGCTGCCTCAACAGTCTTTTTAGCCGGCTGCTCCTCTGGAGGCTTCTCCTCTTCAACTTCTCCTTTCTCCAGTTCTTCTTCTGCAGGAGGCAGTCCGGAGATAATTCTTAACTGCTCGATTCTTCTGCTTAGTTCATCAAATCGCTCCGAGAATATCTTGATGAACTCCTCCTGCATCCTTTCGAGCTCGCTTAATGCAACTATCGATTCGCCTCTTGCAATCTCCTCTTTTATTCTCGCCAGCTCCACTCTATATTTCTCAGCGAGCTTATCTCTCTCCTCCTCCGTGATTCTACCTTCCGCATGAGCCTCATAAAGCCTACGAATCGCATAGCTGAGAATCTCACGTTCCAGATCTAGAACTCTCAGCCTTTCCTGAGCCTCCTTGTATAGGTCAGGCGAGACTGTTCTCCTAGCGATGAAGGGCATACCGGCCATCTTGGGGCTTAAGAGAGCCTCACTCTTCTGATCCGACGATCTTTTCTTTTCACGCTCGATGAGTAGCAATGTTGCTAAACCGATTGAGACAACCGCAAGTATGCTGGTTATCCAAGGCCAGATTGCAGAATCCACAAACGCTCCCTCATACAAACAAGGAGTAAACATGCTTCCAAAATATAGCTTTCTATTATTTTTTTACCGTCGTCCCATCTGTACATGAAGGAGACGCATAATTCAGATGCGGCTTTAATATCCATAAATCTTGTGGCCATGCTTCCCAACAAGAGGGACAAATGCAACTCCTCCCAAATCCTCCTCCAAAAAATCATCATTAACCCTACGCACTCGCAAAAGAGTCTGATAGAATCCGACAGCGCCGACTGGAAGGACGATTAGACCTCCAACCTTCAGCTGCTTCTTTAAGGGAGGAGGAACATAAGGAGCAGCCGCGGTAACCAGTATTCTGTCATAGGGCGCTTCATCCGGAAAACCAAGCGATCCATCACCGCAAATCACGGTAACCCGACCCTCGTAACCAGCCCGCCTAATATTTCTTTTAGCCATCTCAGCCAGCTCAGGAATAATCTCCATCGTATAGACATGCCCCCACTCCTCCCTAGGCCTATCGCTTGGCGCAACTATCTCAGCAACCGTTGAGGCGTGCCATCCGCATCCAGTCCCCACTTCGAGAACCTTATGTCCCACCCTCAGCTCAAGAGCCTCATTCATTATTGCTACCATGTCTCGCCCGGTTGACCGTTGAGGTCAACCGAGTGGCGCAGAGACCGTCTGTCCCTTACCTATCGGCAGAGGAGCATCTATAGCGGCATATGATCTTCTATCTTCAGGTAGAAAAAGACCTCTAGGAACCTTCCTAAATGCCCTAATCACGCTTTGAGTCTTCAGGATGCCGGCTCTTATAAGATCATTGACTGTATTATCCCATTGCTTATTCAAATATAATCCTCCGATCAATATCTTTGATCATCAGAAATCTCTGTTTTCTGGCTTAATACTCTTTCTCAATCATTACTGTGAGGATTAGCTTCAGCTGATAAATCTTAAGAATCGATAACGCTAACTCTAGAAGAGTCTGAGGGTATCAGAAATGAGGAAGCCTAGAAGCGAGAGGATGAGCTGGATATTAAGGGCGTTAATCAAAAGCGGAGGATACACCGATTATGACCTCCAAAGACCTATCGTAGAGATTGTAAATACATGGAGCGAATGGAATCCGGGACATAATCATCTTCGAATGATGGCTGATGCTGTTAAACGAGGTGTCTGGGCAGCTGGGGGATTCCCAATAGAATGTAATACGGTTTCTCTATGTCCGGGACAGAGTCTCCCAAATCGGAACTTACTGGCATTACAGGTAGAATCGATGATCTCCGGTGTGGGAGGAGAGCGTGATCCAGCGCCGTATGCTGAGCCCGCTGACGCGGTAGTCTTTATCTGCAGCTGTGACAAGGATGTGCCTGCCCTCCTCATGGCAGCTGCACGTATAAACATACCTGCAATCTTCGTTCTAGGAGGATCTATGTTTCCGGGAAAGTGGAAAGGAGAAGACGTCGTTTGCTGCACAGACGCTCAGAGATTAGAGAGGGATCTGCGCGCTGGAAAGATAACGGAGGAGGAATGGAGAGAATTTCAGAATTGTGTGATGCCATGCTCGGGAGCATGCGGCCCCATGGGAACGGCGAATACCATGCAGAGCATGGCTGAAGCGTTAGGTATGAGTCTTCCAGGGTCAGCTTCAATTCCCGCGGTTTTGGCTGAGGCCTATCGTAAGGCGGAGGAGAGTGGACGGAAAATCATCGAATTGTTGAAGGAAGATATTAAGCCGAGAGATATCATGACTGAAGAGGCTCTAGAAAACGCCATAAAGGTGCTTATGGGATTAGGAGGCTCAACGAATGCTGTGATTCATCTAATAGCCATTGCAAGGCAGCTCGATATAGATCTGCCGATTGAAAGATTCGATGAGATAAGTAGAGAGACACCATTCATAGTCGATGTTAAGCCGAGTGGACGATACTCCGCGACGGATGTTAATTTGGCTGGAGGCATTCCAGCAGTTATGAAGCAGATGGAGTCTCTCCTAAACCTAGATGTGTTGACCGTGACTGGTAAGACTTTAGGGGAAAACTTGTCGAGGGTTGAGGTTAAAGATCCAGAGATCATTAGGCCGATTGATAATCCTATTCTCCCCGAGGGAGGATTGGCAATCCTTAAAGGAAATCTAGCTCCCAACGGCGCTGTTCTTAAACATTCCGCCTCGATAAATCGGAATCTCCTTCAACATGAAGGGCCAGCGATGGTTTTCAACTCTCCAGCCGAGGCCTACAGAAAGCTGCTTAACGAAGATTTGGAGATAACTGAGGATCATGTGCTGGTTCTGAGATATCAAGGTCCGAAGGGAGCATGCATGCCTGAGACCGGGCCGCTTCCCATACCTACAGTTCTCGCAAAGAAGGGTGTTGAGGATATGTTGAGGATCACTGATGCAAGGATGAGTGGAACAAACTTCGGAACAATAGTTCTCCACGTCTCGCCGGAAGCCTATGTTGGAGGAACCTTGGCAGTTGTTGAAGACGGAGACATAATCAGTCTTGACTTTAAGAATAGACGACTTGAGGTGAAGTTAACCAATAAGGAGATAAAAGAGAGGCTGGAGAGATGGAAGCCTCCGGAGCCCAGCTATAACTATAAACGGGGACCGCATGCCTTGTGGTATAGATTCTGCACACAAGCACATGAAGGCTGCGTCTATCCTTTCATGTAAAGGATGATCTTTATTCATAGCAAGAAACATCCATCGCAATAATGAGAGGCATCAAGTTACCTATGCCGCTCTTTTTGCATTCCTCCATTCTTTATGAGGACTTTGAAATATTCACGAATATTCTAGGATAAAGCCTTAAAATAACTGCGGCTTGCCCCTCTCTGACATAACTGTTCAATTTTATACTTTTTATACTTTCAACCTAGAAACCGTTGGTTCAACCGACCAAAAATTATTAGTTCCTCATTCGGCAGTCAGGTCTAAAAATCATAATAGTTTAAATTAGCCACCTAGATTAATTATGAAAAAGGAAAGGTGCGGCCGTAGTCTAGCCTGGTTAGGACATCGGCCTCCCGTCCCTGAGGAGAGAAAGCCGACGACCCGGGTTCAAATCCCGGCGGCCGCACCAATCGCTGTGGTCACAATCTTCTTGATGAAAGATCCTCCTAGGCTGCAGGAAGAATATAAAGAAAGTTTTGCTATTTATGGGTTGAGGGAGGCAGCGCCTAATTCTGCCAGAGACATGAATGGAGAGGGATAAATCCCCATTAAGATTGAGGCTGCAGCTAGAGATAAGATCGGTAAAAGCATAAGCCTCGGAATTCTTCTTGCATTCTTCGATGTGGAGGTCGCCTTCATCATTGCTACTGTATAGATCATTCTCAAGGCGTAGACGGCTGAGAGCACTAGATTGATAATCATCAGAAAAGACAATATCGGCATATCAGACTCTATTCCAGCGGTTATTATCATCATCTCGCTCCAGAAAACATTTAAGCCGGGAAACGTAGCTAAGGCCAAAGCACCAATCACAAATGCAATGCTTGTCAGAGGCATTCGCTCCTTTATCCCAGCGATCTCCCTCAGACTTCGCGTTCTTGTTGAGAAGAGAAAAGCTCCGGCGCAAAGGAATAGGAGAGCCTTAACGACGGCATGATTCATCATTTGAAGCAGACTTCCAGCTAATGCTCTCTGCGATCCCATAGAGAGGCCTAAAAGGACATATCCAGTGTTGGCGATGGTGCTGTACGCCAATAGACGTTTAAGGTCATCTTGGAAGAGAGCTGAAAGATTTCCAATAAACATTGTTGAAACCGCAAATACCGCCATCACCATCCGCCAAGCGTTTTGAGTGGAGAGAAAGATGCCTAATAGTAGTCGGATAAGTCCGTAGATCCCGATCTTCACAACTACTCCTGAAAGAACCGCGCTTATAGAGCTTGACGCAGCCATATGAGCGTCAGGCAGCCAAGTGTGAAATGGCACCATTCCAGCCTGCAATCCAAACCCAACAATGATCATTAAGAGACTAATGTAAATGAGAGAGTTTGTCTGAGAATCTCTCAGGCTAGCTGCGAGGTGCTGAATGCTCAAGGTTCCAGTTAAGCCGTAAAGGAATGACAGAGCGAACAGCACTATTATGCTTCCTGAACTACTCATTATCAAATATTTGTAGCCTGCTTCTATCTGCTCCCATCTTTCTTTATGAAATGTTACAAGCGCATAGGAACAGAGACACATGACCTCCCAAAATATAAAGAAGGTTAGTAGATCTCCTGAAAAGACAACTCCTACAATCGCCGCTATCATAGCTAGATAGATCGTATAGAAGCCGGTTGAGCCGAATCTACGTATTTCCTTAATAGAGAAGATTGAGGATGATATTCCCACCGTGAAAAGAATCACTGTTATGAAGATGCTGAATCCGTCAATCCTGATTGAAGCTCTTTCCGGACCTGAACTGGCTATGACTTCTACACTCCTCTCTAAAACTTCCCAATAAAGCGTGAGAATTATCAGAAATCCGGAGGCAAGAATTAATGTGATATATGCACCCACCAAAACTTTTTCACGTCTAATCTTTCTTCCAATGAAACCTATGGCTGGAGTGACTAAAACTGATAGTAGTAATGCGTCAAGCAGAGCAGTGAACATTAGACTGGTCTTCCACTATATTCCGACTCTTAGACCTAATGTGCTTATAGAAAGCACAAATAAGCCTAGGCACAAACTAAATAATCTCTCTTTTCTCTTATAAATTCTGTTAGAAAAGAAAGAATCTAGTTAGAATCTCTTCAGTATCATTCTTTGCTTATATCTACGACTTCAGCTTCGCTTAGTCTCTTGATGTCTTTAGGATCTATCTCGAGTAAGGCGTTTACTTCGCCGCCTCCACCATAGACCTTTTCAAAGGTCATGACCTTCGGATCTATGAATGTCCTGATAGATCTCTTATGACCTACCGGAGGTAAGGCTCCTACATCATATCCAGTTAGACTCTTTACAATAGTTGGAGGAGCAAGCTTCAGCTTGCGGGCTCCACAGGCCTTTCTCAATTTTTTATCACTTATCCTCTTATCACCAGTTACAATTCCAAGAACAGGCGTCCCATCCTCATCGATGAAAAGTAGGCTCTTTATTATTCTCTCCCTGCTTATGCCCAACTGTCTCTCCGCATCCTCAACGGTCATCGTATGTTTTTCAAATGTTAAGATTCTAGCCTTAACATTTCTATTAAGAAGATAAGACTCAAGCTCTTCGCGCGACATGCTAGGCTCCTCAGAGAATCCTATAGTTATCCTTATTAATTTTTTAAATCTTTGCCTCCCGTTTTGTTCTGTCTGACAGTCGAGTCAGAGTTGAAAGCATGAAATACACGTTTTCTGGATAATGATGCGGCATGATAAGGAATTATGAGAAGTTGAGACTAATAATTTCTTAAGCGACGGGTTCAGATATTAACCGGCTGCACATCTGGGGATAATAGACTAATCTATAGGGATGTTGGAAGACGGCGGTGACTGTGGCTAAAGGGATGGAACCGCGATAAGAATCGTTTTGGATCCATCCTATGAAGAGTCAATTGCAAGAGAATATTCTGAAGATAATGAGCTTTGGGAGAAGATTGTGTAAAGAGAGAAAAGGCAACACCGCGTGAACATGAGAGAATGATGAAGCTCTTCGCGGAGCTGGCTTTTAAAGAGCTTAGAAAACCTGCTATACGAATTGAAAGGCATATAGCTTAGTGTTTCTCATTGAGAACCGAAGCCTTATAGGCTTGCCAGAAAGGGGGGAGACGTCATCTCCATGTTGCCATTCTACAACTTTAAAACATTCGTTTGCATGAATTGGCTTACAGCTATTCAGGTCGAAGTTAGTGATGGGCTTTCCATCTTCATCTTGAATCTCCACTTTTAATTCGCCAGTGGCGGAGGTATCTACATTAAGCGTAAGTCTACTCCCAGTGAAGATTATAGGCTTGGTTATAAGTTCCCCACCTTTAAAGCCTGCATCGTAGGAGGTGAAGCCATCTAGCCTCTGGACAACCCTGAATATTGCACCTTTATAACGCATTTTTTCAAGATCATACGCGCCATGACTATAATCGTATCCAGCATAGTACATCCATAAGTCATCCCCCTCACGGATCATTCCTACAAGCATGTATATCATGCCACTATCCATCTCGCCCATCCTACCCAACCTGACGTAAGTATCTCTGCTGAGCCTATTCCACTCTATTCCATCCCTACTAGTTGCCAATTGAATATCTAAAAGCCCATCGTTATGTCGCTTACCAAGCGGAGGCTCAGGAAAATGCAGGTATGCGCTAGGAAACATATAATAAACATCTCTAGCGTAGGGATACTTCACCACACATGGATTATAATGATCCACATTTTCCGGATCGAAATCATCATATTTGAAGACTATGGGCAGTTCTGTAGTAGGTACTGGCCAACTCGAAGGATTTTCCGGACTGTATGACTTATCTTCACGAGGCTTATATGGCCAGGGCTTAAGTATATCTTCTATCTCTACTCTCGCTATACATCTCATAGGGTGCCAAGCACGAAGATAAGCAACATATTTTCCAATTCTATCATCCCAGAAGGCTTGGTTCTGCGTATCAGCGTTGAGGGGAAGGGCATAATCCGAGTTAGGTTTCCATCTTAATCCATCCTCAGACCACCATACACGTATGCCATATTCGCCCAAGAAACCCTTCCTGCCATGACCATACGTAACATATTTATATTTTTGCGCTGGCGGCGCTTTGGGGTCAATGAAGACGGTTCCGCATGGAGGAAGAGGCAGAATATTGTTATTCCTAGAGCCGTGGTAATCGACCAATCCGAGATTCGGCTTTTCCCAATGTATGCCGTCCGTGGAAATAGCGTAACAATGAAAAATGTTTCCTTTCTCATCTATTGCGTCATACCACATTTTGTAGAGGGCGCCATCTTTCATAACTGTTCCATAAGCGCCAACTCTGTGGCTTTCCCATGGTTTATCTGCATGAAGAACCGGTCCGGTCTTTAACGGCGGGTTTAT
>Ga0190363_1001981_pt1 | contig 11952 bp, 8 predicted proteins | sample 48721867_MG_FD_161272 | JGI IMG/M metagenome (GOLD analysis project Ga0190363, IMG submission 161272) | Hydrothermal vent microbial mat bacterial communities from Southern Trench, Guaymas Basin, Mexico - 4872-18-6-7_MG | ecosystem: Environmental > Aquatic > Marine > Hydrothermal vents > Microbial...
GTGGCTCATGCTCGCCCAGGCGACCAGTCCCGAGCGCAGGGCGAGCGCGGGATAGCGCGTGGCGTGCTGAATGGCGTGGCCCACCTCGTGCGCGGCGATCCCCGCCGCAGCGACTGACACCCCCCGGGCGACCTCGGGCGACAGGCGCAGGGTGCGCGTGCGCGGGTCGTAGTGGTCGGTGAGCCACCCGCGGGCCATCTCGATTCGCACGTCGAAAATACCATTTCTGCGCAAGATCTCATGGGCCACCTCGGCCCCAGTGAGCCGCCGCGCGGTGGGCACCTGCGACCAACGGGCATAGGTCGTTTTAACCCACAGCGTGGCCAGGCCGGTAACGGTCAGCCCGAAAATCATCACCGCGAGATACAAAGGGTCGCCGAACCAGAACCACATTGCCCATCACCCCAGCTTTTCCCTCATGCCAGCCGCTAATTTTACCACATTCCGCGCGAGCGCGCTGCGCTTCGCTGCCTGCTAGTGCTCCGGGGCGAGCCTTCCTGGCGGCCGCAGCGGCCGCCGCAGGGGAACGTTGTCGTCTATCTGCACATCGCGAAACTGTATCCCGTAGAGCATGGCATAAAGCCCCCCACGGGCCATCAGCTCGCGGTGCGTCCCGCGGTCTACAATCCGCCCCTTGTCTAGAACGTAGATAATATCCGCGTCGATCACCGTGGACAGGCGGTGGGCGATGACGATGCACGTCCGGCCCTTCATCAGCTTCTTCAGGCTGCGCTGAATAACGCTTTCCGTGTAAACATCCACGCTCGAGGTTGCCTCGTCGAGGATGAGGATCGCCGGGTCGGCGAGCAGGGCGCGCGCGAAGGCGATGAGCTGGCGCTGGCCCATGGAGAGCACCGTTCCCCTCTCGCCCACGCGCGTCTCATATCCCTGGGGCAGGCGGCGGATGAACCGGTCGGCGTCTACCGCGCGCGCGGCACGCTCCACCTCCTCGTCGCTCGCCTCGAGCCGGCCGTAGCGAATGTTCTCGCGCACCGTGCCCGAGAACAAAAACGTCTCCTGGAGCACAATGCCCATCTGGCGGCGGAGCGAGGCCTGCGTTACCTCGCGAATGTCGCGCCCGTCGAACAAGATCCTCCCCCGCTGGGGGTCGTACATACGCGAGAGAAGCTTAACCAGCGTGCTTTTCCCCGCCCCCGTGGGCCCGACGAGGGCGACGACCTTGCCCGCGGGAATGGTCAGCGAGACATCGCGCAAAACATACTCCTCGTCCTCATAGGCAAACCACAGGCCCTCGACGCGGATCTCGCGCTCAAGCCGCGGCAGCTCGGCGGCGTCCGGCGGGTCGGTCACCTCGGGCTTTTCGTCCTGCATTTCAAACACGCGCTCGGCCCCGGCGGCGGCGGACTGCACCATGTTATATAGCTGAGCGAGGCTGCGCAGGGGCATCATCAGCCGATCCAGATAGCCCAAAAATGCGAGGATCAGCCCGACAGACATCGCCTGCTCCGCGGGAGAGATGGCAACGCCCAGGGTCGCCGCGGCGTGCTTTTTCGCAAGCGCTACGCAGCCATACCAAATGATCACACAGGTAGCCACGGCGCCACTTAGCTCGACGCCAGGCAAGAACACGGCAAATAGACGAAACGCGCGCATACTCGCCTGATAGTACTCGTCGTTGGCCGTGCGAAACTTCTCGTCGTAGGCGCCCTCGCGGCAGAAGCTTTTAATCACCCTAATGCCCGAGATGGCCTCCTGCAAAAACCCCGTTACCGCGGCGATCTTCTCCCGCGTCGCCCTATACGCTGCGCGCAGCTTCCTCTGCAGGGGCATGAGCAAGAGCATCGACGCTGGCGCGACGACCAGAACGTAAAGCGTCAGCCGCGCGTGCATCTTGCACATGATGGCAATAACCCCGACAAGCGTGAGCAGGTCCGTCAGCGCGTTAACCAGGCCTGAGGAGACGAACTCGTTGAGCGTGTCGATGTCGTTGGTCACGCGCGACATAATGCTCCCCACACGGCGCTTGTCGAAAAACGACAGGCTGAGCACCTGCAGGTGCCCAAACAGCCGCGCGCGGAGATCGTAGACGGCGTGCTGGCCGAGCTTGGCGATGGTCAGCCCCGCGCCCCATGCGGCGAAGAAGTTCACTACCTGCGCCCCGATGAACACCAAGGCGAGCGTTTCGATCAGTTGCACGTTGCGCTTGGCAAACCCCTCGTCGATGGCCAGCTTCATAATATACGGCCCGGCCATGCCTACCGCGGTGACCACCAGAGTTAGGGCAAAGGCCAGCGCCAGCCGGCCCTTGTATGGAGCGACAAGCTTAACCAGGCGCACGAGCGTGGCGCGGCTGACGACCGTCTTCTCGGGCTCCTCGCTCAGTCGCATGTGCCAGCGCATCGTCTGCTAGCCGCCTTCCTACGCGCCCTAGCCCGCGGCGGGCTCGACAATGCCCCTGTGCGCGCGCAGAATCTCGACATAGCGCCCGCCCCGGGCAACGAGCTCCTCGTGCGTCCCCTGCTCCACGATCTTCCCGTCCTCGAGCACGACAATGCGGTCAGCATTGCGCACGGTGGACAGACGCTGGGCGATGATAAACGTCGTCCGTCCGCGCATCAGCTCCTGCAGCGCGCGCTGGATCGCCTGCTCCGTGGCCGCGTCTACGCTCGACGTGCAGTCGTCGAGGATTAAAATCGCCGGGTCAATGAGTATCGCCCGGGCGATGGCCAGGCGCTGGCGCTGTCCGCCGCTTAGGCTAATCCCCCGCTCGCCGATCTCCGTCTCTAAGCCGTGCTCAAGCGACTCGATGAACGGGGTAAGCGCGGCGCGCTCCGCCGCTTGGCGGATCTCTTCCTCCGTGGCCTCCGGCTTGGCGAAGGCGATGTTCTCGCGCAGCGTGGCCGAGAACAAAAATGTGTCCTGCAGGACAAAGCCCACGTGCCGGCGCAGGCTGCGCTGGGATATTCGGCGCACATCAATACCGTCGATAAGCACCCGGCCCTGGTCAGGGTCGTAAAAGCGCGGGATAAGGTTAACCAGGGTCGTTTTCCCCGAGCCCGTGCCCCCGAGCAAGGCCACGCACTCGCCCGGGCGCACGACGAGGTTAATGTTGCTCAGCGCCGGCGGGCCGTCTGCAGTGTAGGAAAACGAGACGTTCTCAAAGCGCACCTCGCCGCGCACCTCGTCGAGGTCGATCGCGTCCGGCGCGTCCTGAACCTCGGGCTCGGTGTCTAAAATGGCGAAGATGCGCTGCGCCGCGGCGATCGCCGCCTGGCTCATGACGATGGCAAAGCCCAAAATGCGCACGGGCCAGCCAAGCATGAAGTAATAGCCCATAAACGCCACGAACTCGCCCATGGTCAGCGTCCCGGCGACGATTTTCAACCCGCCGTAGTAGAGGATTATCGTCGTGCCCACGGAGCTGATGAGGTTCATTAGCGGGCCGTAAAATGCCCATAGCCCGGCGGCCTCGATGTTTCGCTCGAGCAGGGCGAACGCCTCGGCGCAGAACTTTTCGATCTCGTGTTGCTCGCGGACATAGGTGCGCACCACGCGCAGCCCGCTCAGGTTTTCCTGAAGCACAGCGGTCATGTCGGCGATCTGCAGGCGAATTTGCTCAAACTTTGGCCGGATGCGCCTGCCGAAGCGGTACGCAGTCAGGCTGAGCACAGGCGAGGTGGCCAGAGCGAGAAGAGCCAGCTTCCAGTCCATCCAAATGCACACGGCAAGCACCGCGGCGAATTGAATTACGCTGACCACAAGCTGAAACGAGGCAAACCCCAAGAACCGGCGCAGGGCGTCGGCGTCGCTCGTCGCCCGGGCGATGATGTCGCCCGTGCGCGCTGTGTCGAAGAAGCGAAACGAAAGCTTCTGCAGGTGCTCGAACAGGTCGTTGCGCAGGCTGCGCAACACGCGCTGGGCAGCGGTTTCCACGGCGACCATGCGCCCAAACTGCAGCGCCCCGCGCGCCAGGGCCAGGCCAATGATCGCCAGCGCCAGCCAGGGGATGCTGCGCAGGCCCGCGCCCGCGGGGTCTAGCGCACGATCGATTACCACGCGAAACACCTGCGGGGTAAGCACGCCGAAGCCCGTGCCCAAAAGCGAAAAGAGAAAGCCCAGGGCAAGCAGCCACTTGTGCCGCAGATGATAGGAGAGCAGACGGAACAGCGCGCGCATGGCCTTCTCCCGCCGCCAGGGAAAGGGGCTAGGTCATCCGTTTGACCATCTCTGGCGTTACGGTGTTCAGAGGTGGCTTTCCTTCAAAAAACCGCTTCACGTCCTCCGCCGCAGCGATCCCTACCCGCCGGAGCATCTCCTCGGAATACGCGGCGAGGTGCGGCGAGATGAGCACATTGGGCAGGCCCCGCAGCGGACTATCTTGGGGCAGTGGCTCCTCTTCGAATACGTCCAGCGCGGCGCGGATCTTTCCCTCGTTGAGCTTCTCGGCCAGCGCCTGCTCGTCGAAAATCGCCCCGCGTGCCGTGTTAATCAAAATGGCATTGTCCTTAATCAGGTCAAGCTGCTCGCGCCCGATCATATGATAGGTCTCCTCCGTCGAGCCGGCGTGAACGGAGATAATCTCCGGCTCAGAGAGCGCGCGCTCAAGCGACACCTTCTCCACGCCAAGCTCCGCGGCGACCTCGTCGGGCAAATACGGGTCGGCGACGAGGATCTTGCAGCGAAACGGCGCGAGCAGCTCCACCACCCGCCGGCCGATGGCCCCGCAGCCGATCAGCCCCACCGTCTTGCCGGTAAGGTCCCACTTGGGCCAGCGATACTCCGCGCGCCATCCCCCGGCCCGCGTCACGCGGTCCCACTCCGGCAGAAGGTGGCACCAGGCGAGGATCATCCCCAGGGTAAACTCGGCCACCGTGTCGCCCACGGCCTTGGCCGTGTTCGTGAGGTGTATCCCCCGCGCAAAGAGCGCCTCCGGGCAGAGATGGCGCACGCTTGAGCCGACAAGGGCTACGATGCGCAGGCGCTGTGCGGCGTCGATCACCCGCTCGGTAAGCGGCCCGTCGCCCCAGCCGGTAATATACGCCTCGGCGTCGCGCAGAACCCGGGCCTTCTCCTCCTCGCTCCACGGCTCGTCGCTTTCGCGATAGACGATCTCTGTGGCGAAGCTCTCGAGGATGCGCTGGGCCTCCTCGCGGAAGTGCCGCGCGCGCTGCTTTGGGCCAAAGCCGACGACGACCTTGGGCACCTCGCTCTCTCCTCTCTCCGCAGGGCAGGCGGGCCCTATTGCTCCCCGCCCCCGCGGCCCTGCAACCGCTCGGGGGAGACTTCGAGAATCGTCGCCACAACAATGGGCTCGCGCCCCACGCGTTGCTCAAACAGCCTGCTCAGTCTGCGGCGCACGGCGGCCTCCAGCTCCTCAAACCCCGCCCCCGGCCCGGCCTCCTCAACAACCTCGGCCACGCAATCCAGCGCCTCGTCTACCAGCTCCTCGGACTCCGGCACGTAGACGAACCCCGCGGTCTCGATCGCCGGGCCGTCTACGATCTCCCCCGTGGCCGTGTTCACCGCCGCGGAGACGAAGACGATTCCGTCTTCGGACAGCTTGCGCCGCTCCCTCAGCACGGCGGCGCCCACGTCGCCCACCGTCCCGCCGTCCACGAGCACGGGCGCCTCGCCCACGCGCTCCACCACGCGCGCCTCGTCCGGGGTAATCTCCAGCACCTCGTAGGGCTCGAGGAGGAAAATGCGCTCCTCGGGAATGCCCAGCTCGCGAGCCATCCGCCGGTAATAATGCTGGTGCCGCCGCTCGCCGTGAAACGGAATAACGAACTTCGGCCTCACCACGCTGAGGAGCATCTTCAGCTCCTCCTGGTTGGCGTGGCCCGAGACGTGCACGTCCTCGATCGCGCTGTAGATGACGTTTGCCCCGAGGCGGAACAGATTGTTAATCGTCCGCCAAATAAGCCCTTCGTTTCCCGGAATAGGCGTGGCGGACATAATCACCGTGTCGCCCGGCTGCACCTTAATCTTGGGGTGCTCGCCCACGGCCATGCGGCTCAGCGCGGCCATCGGCTCGCCCTGGCTCCCTGTGGTGATGATCGTTATCTGGCGCGGGTCATACTCGTCTAGCTCGCCGTGGCCGATACGCACGTCGTCGGGAAAGCGCAGATAGCCCAGCTCGCAGGCGACCTTAACGTTGTCCACCATGCTCCGCCCGTCTACGCACACCTTGCGCCCGGTGAGCATGGAGACGTCGATTACCTGCTGGATGCGGTGGATGTTCGAGGCAAACGTGGCGATGAGCACGCGCCCCGGGGCCTCCTCGAAAATCCTCCGAAACACTTCGCCCACGGTGCGCTCCGAGGCCACGTAGCCGGGCTTTTCCACGTTTGTGGAGTCCGAGATAAACGCAAGCACGCCGCGCTCGCCGTAATACGCGAACCGCGCCAGGTCTAGCGGGCGCAGGTCAATGGGCGACTGGTCGAACTTAAAGTCGCCGGAGTGCACGATGATCCCCACGGGCGTGGTGATCGCCAGCCCGCAGCTATCGGGAATACTGTGGTTGACGTGGATGAACTCGATCTCAAAGCACCCCAAGCGGATAACGTCGCCGGCCTTTACCTCATGCGCCTCGATCTCGGGCACGTCGTCCCACTCGCTGAGCTTGGCGCGCATGAGTCCCAGGGTAAGCCTCGTGCCATATACCGGCGGGGGCTTGATTGCCCGCACGAGGTAGGGGATCGCCCCAAGGTGGTCCTCGTGCCCGTGGGTGAGGACTAGCCCGCGAATGCGCTCTTCGTTTTGCTTAAGGTAGCTGTAGTCGGGAATGACCACGTCGACGCCGAACTGGTCGCTCTCCGGAAACTTAACCCCGGCGTCGACGACGATCATATCGTCGCCGCATTCGAAAACGCTCGTGTTTTTTCCAATTTCGCCGACGCCGCCGAGAAACGTCAGGCGCAGCGCACTGCGGTCAGTCATGCGCACACTTCCAAGCCAAAGGCGCAAAGCGCGTCGCGAATAGCGGTTTTCTGCTCCGCGTTCGGCTCGACGAGAGGCAAGCGCGGCGGGCCGACATCGAACCCCACCATGCGCAACGCAGCCTTAACGGGACAAGGGTTGGGCGACCCGGGCACAAAGCAGGCCTTGAAAATGGGCAGCAGCTTAAGGTGCAGCTCAAGCGCGCGCTTCGCCTCGCCCCGGTGGAAGCTGTCGATCATCTCCCGCAGCTCGCGGCCGACAATGTGCGAGGCGACGCTAATTACCCCCCGGCCCCCCAGGGCGAGGATGGGCAGCGTGTCGCCGTCGTTGCCCGAGTAAATGACAAATTCCTCCGGCGTTTGCGCGCGAATATCGGCCACCTGCTGCATGTCTCCCGAGGCTTCCTTTACGGCGACGATGTTTGGCACATCGCGCGCGAGCTGGGCCACCGTTTTCGCGGACATGTTCGACCCCGTGCGCGAGGGGACGTTGTAGAGGATCACGGGAAGCTTCGTCGCCTGGGCAATGGCCTTAAAGTGCTCGTAAAGGCCCTCCGCCGAGGGCTTGTTGTAGTACGGGACAACGGCCATGATCATGTCCACGCCCGTGTTTTCCGCGGCCTCGGTAAGCTCCACGCTCGCCGCGGTGTTGTTTCCGCCGGTCCCCGCGACGACGCAAACTTCCTCGCCCACCTCCTCCTTAACCGCCTCATACAGGGCAAGTTTTTCCTCTTTACTCAGCGTGGGCGACTCGCCCGTGGTTCCCGTAACCACCAGGCCATCGGAGCCCTCTTGCACAAGCTTGCGGGCAAGCTCCCTGGCGCGTGGCACGTCCAGCTCATACTGCTCGGTAAACGGCGTGACCATAGCGGTAAGGAGATAGGGCATCTCCGGCATGTCGGCTCACCCCTTGCCCGGGTTGCACAGGCAAAACTGTTTTCTGCGTCGCGGGGATAACTCCTGCGCCGATGTCCCGCTTAGAGGTAGCCCGCCTGGAGCATCCTCTCAGCAATTTGAATGGCGTTTGTCGCTGCGCCCTTGCGCAGGTTGTCCGCGACGACCCACATATTTAGCCCGTGCTCCACCGAGGGGTCCTCGCGAATGCGCCCCACGTAAACCAAGTCGCTGCCCGCGGCCTCGATGCACAGGGGGTAGCGCGCGGCCTGCGGGTCGTCGATGACCTCCACGCCCTCCGCCTGGGCGAGCACCTCGCGCGCCTGCGCGGCGCTCAGCGGCTGCTCCAGCTCCACGTTAACCGCCTCGGCGTGGCCCACATATACAGGCACGCGCACCGTCGTCGCGCTGATGGGCAGGTTTTCCTCGCCGAAAATCTTCCGCGTCTCGTGAACCATCTTCCACTCTTCCTTGCACGAGCCGTCGTCGAGCATAACGTCAATGTGCGGCAAGACGTTAAACGCGATTTGGTGCGGGAACACGGCGCTGTCCACCTGCGGCTGTTCGCCGGCGAGGATGGCTCGCGTCTGCTCCGTGAGCTGCTCCATGGCCTTCGTCCCCCAGCCGGAGACCGACTGATAGGTGCTCACCACCACGCGCTTTATCCCAAAGCGGCGCAGAGGAGCAAGGGCCACGACCATTTGAATCGTGGAGCAGTTAGGGTTTGCGATAAGTTGACAGCCCTTGGGAATGGCCTCGAAGTTTACCTCGGGGACAACGAGAGGCACATCCGGCTCCATGCGGAACGTGCTTGAGTTGTCGATAACCACGGCGCCGTTTTCCACAGCAACCGGCGCATAGGTGGCGCTTGCCCCGCCGACGCCCTCCGAGCCGGCAAACAGGGCCAGGTCAACGCCTTCAAACTCCTCCTCGGAGATTTGCTTTACGTGATACGTCTCCCCATCCAGCTCCTCGTCGCGCGTGGAGCGGGCGAGGATCTTTAGCTTGTCCACCGGGAAGCGGCGCTCCTTTAGCACGCGCACCATTGTTTTGCCAACAAGCCCGAAGCCGACAACGGCGACGTTAAGCCCCATGGCCATGCTCTCCTTCCCCTGCTTCGCTTGCTTTGCTAAAAATCGCGGAAACGCGCGCTATAGCAGATTCTCCAGGCCAAACACGAGCTCGTCCAGCTCCATTACCTTGCGGCAGGCAAGGACCACGCCGGGCATGAAACACTCGCGCGAGATGGAGTCGTGGCGAATGGTCAGCGTTTGCCCGAGCTCGCCGAAAACAACCGCCTGGTGGGCGAGCAGCCCGGGCAGGCGCACGGAATGAATGCGCACACCTTGGCACGTTCCGCCACGGAACCCCTCGCCCGCGCCCTGCTCGGCCACGCTCCGCGCGCCGGCCTCGGCAATGAGCTCCGCCGTGCGCATGGCCGTGCCCGAGGGGGCGTCCAGCTTGCGGTCGTGGTGCATCTCGATGATCTCCACGGCGGGCATATACTTGGCCACGAGCGCCGCGCACTTCATCATGAGCACCGCGCCGATGGCGAAGTTCGGGGCGATAATCGCCCCCACTTTGTGCTCGGCGCATAGCTGCGCGACCTCTGCGACAAGCTCGGGCGTCCAGCCCGAGGTGCCCACCACGGGCCTCACGCCGGCGGCCACCGCCTGGCGGAAGTTGGCTGCCGCGGCCTCCACGGGCTGGCAGAAGTCGACCATGACATCGGGCCTCGTTGCCGCCAAAGCGTTGCCCAGCACGGAGTCGATCTTTACCCCAAGCGCCTGGTGCCGGCCGATGAGCTGGCCCACCGACTCGCCCACGCGCACCACGTCTACCGCGCCGACAAGCTCTAGGCCCTCCGTGTCCACCACGGTGCGCAGTGTCTCCTGGCCCATGCGCCCCGCGGCCCCGCAGACAAGCACGCGTATCGTCCCGTTGGCCATCGCGCTCAACTCCTCATCGCAAACGTGGCCGGGCTAGCACACCGGAGCGACGAGCGGCTTGAGCTCCTTCTCCGTCACCGGCCCTACCGCCGCAGCGCACAGCGGCCCCGCGCCCAATGTTTCCGCAGCGACGCGCGCCGTATCCTCCCTCGTTACCGCGCCAATGCGCGCCACGATCTCGTCAATGCTCATCACCCGCCCCGTGGCGCGCAGCGACTGCACGTTCCACCCCGGCCGCGCGGCAATGTTCTCGTGCGCCAAAACTAGGCTTCCCTGCGCATGCCGCCGCGCCCTCTCCAGCTCCTCGGGCTTTAGCCCGCGCTGCGCGATGTCCGCCGCCTCGCGGCGCACGACCTCCAGCACCCGCGGCACGTTCTCCGCGCTCGTCCCCATGGCGATGATCAGCGCGCCCGTGTCCGTCAGCCGCACGATGTAGGACCAGATGGAGTAAACCAGCCCCCGCTTTTCCCGCACCTCCTGAAACAGGCGCGAGCTGGCCGTTCCCCCAAGCGCGGAGTTCACCAAGGCCAGGGCAAACCGCCGCTCGTCGCCCATGGGGTAGCCGGGGCAGCCGAGGCACAGGTGCACCTGCTCCAGGTCCTTCTCGCAGCACAGCACATTGCCCGGGGCAAGCTCGGCGCGCCGCTCGGGGGAAGCGGGGCTGTCGGGCGGCTCGCGCGTGAAATGCTCCTCGGCCAGGCGTACCAGCTCGTCGTGCGAAATGCGCCCCGCCGCGGAGACGATGAGCCTTTGCGGAATGTAGCGGCTGTTAACAAACTCAAGAAGATCGTCGCGCGAGAGCGCGCGCAAAGCGTCGAGCTCGCCGAGCACCGGCCGCCCAAGCGCGCTTGAGGGCCATAGCGCGCGAGCGATATAGTCGTGGACCTGCTCGTGCGGGCTGTCCTCGTAGCGCTTGATTTCCTCGGCGACGACGCCCAGCTCTAAGCTGATGTCGCGCGGGTCGAGCCGCGGGTGGCAGAGCATATCCCCCAGGACTTCCACGGCCAAGGGCAGGTCGTCGGCGAGCACGCGGCCGAAATACGCCGTCAGCTCGCGGTCCGTCTCGCCGTTAACATCGCCCCCGCGCGACTCAAACGCTTCCACAATCTCCCGCGCGCTGCGCTTGTATGTTCCCTTAAATACGAGGTGTTCCAGGAAGTGTGCGATGCCCGCCTGGCCCGCCGGTTCGTCGCGCGAGCCAACCTCAAAGTAAAACCCCACCGTGGCCGATCGCGCGTCGGGAACGCTCTCACTGACCACAGTGAGGCCGTTAGCGCAACGAGTTACCCGAACCACTAACGCTTCTCCCGAAACCGTGCCCGGATAACGTTGCTTCCGCTCGACGAGCCACCTACTCCGCGGGACTTGCCCCGCCCTCCGCGGCGGCGCACGCTGCTCGGCCGCGAGCCGCGGTTCACGCGCACCGGCCGCTCGAGCAGCTCCTTGCGCGAGAGGTTTATCCGCCCGTGCTCGTCGATCTCCGTGACCTTCACGCGCAGCTCGTCGCCCACCTTAAGCACGGAGTCGATGGACGAGATGCGGTCCCAGGAGTATTGCGAGACGTGGAGCATCCCCTCTTTGCCGGGGAGGATCTCCAAGAACGCGCCAAACGGCAAAATGCGCGTTACCCGGCCGATATATACCTCGCCGGGCTTGGGGTCTTTGGCCATGGCCTCGATCATTTCCACCGCACGCCGGGCGATGTCCGGGTCGCTCGCCGCGACGTAGACTTTTCCGTCTTCCTCGATGTCCACGCGCACGCCGAGCTGCTCTACCTTGCGAATGCACTTGCCCCCGGGGCCGATAACCGCGCCGATTTTGTCCACGGGGATCTCGATCGTGTAAATCCGCGGGGCCCAGGGCGAGAGCTCCGGCCGCGGCGCGGGGAGGCACTCCTCCATCTTGTCCAAAATGCGAAAGCGCGCCAGCCGCGCCTGCTCCAGGGCCTCCGCGAGAACCTCCGGGGTAAGGCCCTTTTTCTTCACATCGAGCTGAATCGCCGTCACGCCCTCGCGCGTGCCAGCGACCTTAAAGTCCATGTCGCCGTTGAAATCCTCAAGCGCCTGGATGTCGGTGAGGATGACGTGGCGGTCCTCCTCCATGATGATTCCCATAGCCACGCCGGCGACTGCCGCTTTGATGGGCACGCCGGCGTCCATCAGCGCTAGGCAGCCCGCGGTAACGCTGGCCATGGAGGTCGAGCCGTCAGA
>Ga0190363_1001983_pt1 | contig 11942 bp, 8 predicted proteins | sample 48721867_MG_FD_161272 | JGI IMG/M metagenome (GOLD analysis project Ga0190363, IMG submission 161272) | Hydrothermal vent microbial mat bacterial communities from Southern Trench, Guaymas Basin, Mexico - 4872-18-6-7_MG | ecosystem: Environmental > Aquatic > Marine > Hydrothermal vents > Microbial...
TTGGAAAGAGAGGCAAGATAAGGTTTGTTCCTCTGTGGAGGTGGCTTCTAACATGATATAGTAACTAGACCACTTAGACCAGAAGTCGTCTTTCAATCCCACATTGGTCTGATTCTAACACCTGCTCGATTTTGGCTTTATTTTGTCTAAAAAGGTAGGAAATTGCTCCTTTTTTAGCTCGTGATCATGGATGTGGAAAGTTTTTGGTTTATTTATAAATATCCACAACTTTGTTTAGAAATTAGATGACTGTTGAGATATCTGTCTTTTTTACTTCCAGAGAATTTCTAACAGAAACAAAACTCAAAGTAACTGCACTTCCTGCAATATCTCCTGTACTCCGGCTTTGGTGGCTTTTCCAAGGAGATTATCTCTTTGATCTTTTTTAAAGTCTCTAAAAGCTCATCTTCCTTTTCCCTAGAAAGTTTAACCTCTACAACCTTTCTCTGCTTTGGATAATCTATTCTTCCCTCTACCTTTTCTATTCCCTTCTCGTTTTTCAAATAATAGATATAATAAAGCAACTGCAAGACATGAGCCTTTTCCATCTTTCTTGATTTCTTCACCTCATGCAAAATCAACTTTTTCCCTCTCTTAATGAAATCTATAGCCACCTTTGAATCTATAATAACATCTTTTTTTATATCTCCGTAACTTATATCCTGCAAAATTTTCCCTAAAGCAACCAAATCTGATTCTTGCTCCCTCTGCAAAAAACGAGAAAAATACCAGAGTTTAGTTTTACAGACCATGAAATAATTTACTTGAGTTCCCGTGAAGATTGCTTTTTGAGAGATGAGGGGCATAATAATGAATGTTTAAATTATATTTTCAAAACCATAACTCTTACAAGTATCTTTAAGTTTAGTGGTGTCAAAACCATAATTTTCATCATAGGGCAATTTGCATATCCAAAATATCTTCTTTTTTCTACCAGTTTCTTTTACTACATAATCAAACCATTGGAGATTATCCTCCCCATGCTCTTTTTCATCTATCTTATACCACCAAAACGGAACTTTTGTTTTATTTTCCACTATGAGATTTTCTTCTTTGTTTTGATAATATACATATGGAACTACTTCGATTTTCTGTTGTTTTTCTGATCTTATGATTAATCCATTACCAGTTTCTTCGTCAAAGACTACTTGTTTTGGAGAAAGTCCAAATAGACATGTATTTTCAAATATTCCATCCATCCCTATCCCCGAAAATAATGGATTTCCATTTTTTTGAGGGTTCCATTCATTTTCAAACTCCTCAATATAGTTCATTCCATAAACTCTATTGCAAATCTCTTTTAAATTCAAGTAAGAATAAATATCCGTTTCCAATACATCATTAGTTTTCTGGAGAATATTAAAATCATAAGGTGTTTCCCGTATACCTTTCTCTTTAAAAAATTCTTCAGGAAGAAACACATTCATAACAAATTCTTTCCCGTTCTCTTTCCAGTTTTTGTTACCTCTATTTAACCTACCCCCTCTTTGTCCAATAGCATCCGCAGGAGCGAGTTCAGTATACATCACATCACAAGAAATATCGAGAGAAATTTCGATAACCTGAGTAGAAACCAATATTATGGGTTTCCTCCTCTCATTTTTCAAGATTCTTACAATCTCTTCCTCCTTTTTGTCTCTATCTTTATATGTAAATTGCGAATGTAGTAAGAAAATTTTATCCCTATCCACTTTTTCTCTCAATGCTCTAAAAATTCTCTGTGCTCTTTCTACAGTATTCAGAATAATAAACTGATTTCTGCCTCTCTCAAAATTTTTTATAATTTCTTTAATTACTTTGCCGTTAATGTCATTTTTTGTTATCAAAAATTCTCCATACCTCCTAACCTTAAATGGAATATATTTTAAGCCTTCTTCATCTTTAATTAATTCATATTTGATTCCTTCTTGTTTTGCCTCCTCATCAACTCTTTTTATTAAAAAATCTGGTAGAGTTCCGCTCATAAGTAAGTGAGGAATTTGCATCCTCCTCAAAATTTTAAATAAATCTACAAGATGTTTCAGGGTTTGTCTCTCATAATAGTGAACTTCATCAAAGACAATTACTGAATTTTGCAAATTACCCAAAGCGAAATCTGCTTGCGTAAATCCATGAACAAAGGAAAGAATTAGATGATCTATAGTTGTTATTGTAATTGGTCTGAAGAAAATATTACCTTTAAAATTCTCTCCACTTATCTCCTCTATATCATCATCAGTGAGTTCATCTTCCTCTTCTCTTTCTTTTAGTTTTTCGGTCTTTAACTTTACAAAACTTTTTCCATGATACAAACCAACATATTCTTCTCCATTCAACCCAGCTTTATTTAAGAGTTCAATAAATCTATCTCTCATCGCATTACTTGTCGTTTGAGTTGGCATTGCAAAGATAATTTTATTCTTATTAAATTTCTTACACACTCCAAAGCACCATAACAAAGCCGCTTCTGTTTTCCCTCTCCCACATGGAGCAAAAAGAAAACAAAATCCTGGAGATTTTTCTTTTATCTCTTTCTGAAATTCATATGCTCTATTCCCATCTAAAATTTGTTTTTCAGTTATTTCTGGTAAGGATAGAACATATTTTTCAGGATTTTCTAAGACAGAATTTAAAATTTCCTCTCTTGGTTTATTCTTCTTAACATACTCTGCAAATTCAACGCTTGCATAGTCATCGCAGAGTTTTAGAATAGAATGAAAATATGAATAGATAGCTTTTAATTTAAATATTTCGTTAGGATTGTTTTTGGCAATCTCATTAACAATCTCTCTCATCGATCTTGTGTTACTTCCAGGATGAATAAAATTAAGAATTACCCTTTGTGGATTTTTGGTTTTTTCAAAAATCTTAAAAGAAATACTCAGATTATCAATCTTATTCCATTCTAGCCTGAAGAATTTTTCAAACTTTAGTTCTCTATAGATGTCATCCATTTTGTTTATAAATTCTATTATTTCATCCTTCAGAGGCTTTACTCCCTTTATTTCAGCATCTTGATAAATTCCATCGTAAAGTTGGGTGTGATGTGCAAGAACTGTCAAGGTTTCTATTAGAGGTAACTTTGAATGATAAATAAACGGTTTAAAATACTTAGCAAAAACCTCTAATATTATTGGAAATCCATAAAAAGCATGTGGATAATGCTGTGATCGTTTACCTTCTTTTATGTTTTTTTGAAATTCTTCTGTTAGTTTGCCTGTATCATGTAAATAAACAGCAACAAAAAGATTTCTCATAAAGATTTCTTTGTCTATGTTCCACTGGTTGCAAAAGTCTTCAATAACTTTTTCGTTTTTCTCGAAATAACATTTTAGGATTTTTAGACAATCAATAGTATGACCTAAGAAGGTTTGGAAAAAGTTTACATTACCTATCCTATGAAGTTTAGCAATTAATAACATATTTACCCCTCAATCATCTAATCATTATCTGAAAGAAAGTGCTCCATTCCAATTTAGTACTATATCTTCAGTAGGGCTACACAATATAGTTCCAGGAGAAAGATGATATTTTGGTCTTGATATTACTTCACCTGGTTTTTCAGATACTCTCTCAATATTTTTAGGGTCAAAATACCCTCTTCCGGTTAAAAGTTCAATATCTCCTTTGAATTTTATATTTTTCTCGTATCTTAAATGGGCGATTAAAGGCTTACTTTCATTTATTCTTACCTTAATTATACACTTTTTATAGTCTTTATTGCTTTTCTCGGATTTCTGTTCATATTCCACTTCAATTGGAAATTCCACCATGTTAACTGAATCAAGTAAAACATGCCCAAAACCATACTTTGATTCTCCACCAAGAATAAGTTCTCGAATTATGTTAAAGTTTTCAATAAAGATTCCTTTATTATTCATAATAATCTTTTTATCCTTTATTTTTGCATTTTTCCTGACCCAAATACATCCTGCGATTTTCACATCCTTCAAGTCCCCGTTTTCATCCTTAAATTTGTTATTTATAAATTCAATTTCATGCAAACTTTCATCTTTCGCAGTTCCATTGCTGTCTATCGCTGTTGAAACAATACTTCCTATAAATCTATGTTCAAATTCTGCCTTTGTTACACCCCCGTATTTCAATCCATTGTTTGTATAACAAGGAAGGTAGATTGTTTTTCCATCATAAAGATAAAAATACGAAAATCTGAAATTTTCTATAACCTGCTTACCGGTTTCCTTGTAATCCTCTGCCTTCGGATTTTTGTATAAATACTCTGTTACCCTTTTTGTTATAGCACCCCAAAAGTTTCTCCCGGGGACATAATAGCGTGTGGGTGAAATAACAGAACCTTTGAATGGTATATATCCAATGTGGAGAGGGCTTTTTAATTTAAAGACAACATTTATTTTTTCCCATCCATTCTCACTCATTTTTATCCCTCTTTGCTCTTGGCATGATACAATGCATAGGTCAATGTCCGCTCAAGAAGTTTCTTCATAAAAAGGAGTTTATCTATATTTATCGCAACTTCTTGTAAATTTCTACAAAATTCATCAAAATTTTGGCTAAATGATTTGTTACTATCTAAGAAATAATTGATCAATTTTACTTTGGTCTTTTTATCTTCCTTATTGAAAAATTCAACTAATTCTTTTCTTATATCACTTGCATTCTTTTCAAGCCAGAGGAACATCGCATAAACGCCATCTTCCTGTAAAACTCCAAGAGCCTTTCTCAGATTGTTTTCAAGCTTGGAATCGCTGATTTTGCCTATCTTCTGACCGTATTCCATGCATCTATAATCAAGATTGAGCATTTTTCTCACCTCCATTTTCATTCTTCAAAGCAATTTCTAATCTACCAAATCCTCTTGTTCCCATTCCACCTATGCCAAGAAGTTTAAAATATGGTGAAACTGCATTTATTATTTTATTAACATCAACGCCCCCATCTCTATGCTTATCTACACCGATTTCAAATCCGAACACTGTTCCCCGTGGTATTGCTTCATAGGTGAATAACTTTCCTGTTTCGGCTGTTCCTGTATTTGAATCTATTTTTACAGAAGTTCTTACTTCAAGATTATCATTTACTATGTGAGAAAAGAGCTTCTCTGACACGAGGACGATTCTTTTCACCCATTTGTCTATTTCTGAGGGTAGAACCGCCTCTTTTCCGTTTTCAGCTTTCTCAACTTTAAGCAATAACCAGCCAAGATTTAGGGGTTTATCAGTGTTTATCCCTTTAATTGCATAGGCTTCATTACCAATTTCATTTGGAATTTTTATTTTTTCTCCATTTTTATCTTTTATTTCCCCAAACCAGTACTCAACCAGTTCTTTCGTTGTAATCCACACAGTCCCCTGAATCGACGAAACTGGAAAGAAAACTATCTGTCCATCGTAGAATCGCAAAATGCCTTTTTTTGTTTCAGAACTTTCAGGTTTACCTCCAAACATTTCCACTACTTTTTCCTCAGCACATTCTTTTTTTTCTTCATTACTCATACTTTTACATTTATCGTCATTCTCCATTAGATATACCGTATAAAACGCCCTTACAACCCCAGCGATTGAAGTTCCCGGTATTCTTGGCACATCTGTTGCAGGATCTCTTACAATTGTATTATCCACTCTTCCAAGTCTGTAACCGCCTGCACCGATATGTATCGGGTCAAGCGCCCTTGCATACACTTTTTCTGGCCCTAACTCATTATTCATTTTTCTACACCTCCACATTTTATTACATGCCTGAAAAGAATAATCGTATCAAGTAAAAGCCCATTAATAGCAAAATTTACAAGGAAAAATTTAGTCTCTTCTCTCAAATCATTCCAATTACTACCAAAGGTATCTTTTAAAGTAGCTTTTGCAAACTCCCTTAAAACAGCTTTCTTATTTCCATCTTCAATGTTTCTCCACTCTCTCAATTTTGAAATTAGCATTTCTTCAATGAAGTTTATCTGTGAGCTTGAAAGATTTTCTGATAAAATATCCCACAACTCCAGCATTTCAGAAATTTGGTAAAAATAATAAGGTCTTCCTGTAAAAAGTTTGTATTCCTCACATTCTCTCTTTCCACCTTTATAATATATGCTGTATCTGTCAGTTGTTCCCAAAAGCAACTCAAAATCAAAATATCCTGGATATAAAGAGAAAATTTTCCCCTTGGAAATAGAGGACAAATTATCCAGTGTATATTTTTTACCCTTTTCTATAGCTTTTGTTGGATAAAAACTGCAATACCATCCATATCTATGCCCATCCACATTCCACCATGGATTCATAGGCTCCTGAGTTTTAAATTCATCTCCTTCAAGTATCCTTTTTTCTGCATCAAGGAGAATATAAAGCGGAAATTTCCTTTTTGCCACCAACAATTTAACATTTAATGGCAGTTTTCCGAGCACCTTCTCAAATCTCTCATTGTAGAGCTTTGTGATTAACTCTATTATCTTCATCGAATCTAATGCAGGAACTATTAAGCGAAGAGAGTGCGAAGAGCGATTGATTTCAATTACAGGATAATATTCTTCTGTTTTTATGCTATTTTCTACTGGTTTTATTGTATTCTTTCCATCCAACAGGTCTTCATCTGGCTCATCTTCCAGTGCAATGCTCTTAAATCCTTGTTTTAATGCCTCCTTAATCGCCTCTTCTCCTTTTTTCTTGTTAAACTCAAATTTTTCAAGGGATTCTATCGTGTAGAACTCGCCATCTTTATTGTGAAAAACAAGGAGATTTTGCGGATTTAAGTTATCTATTTTAAGTATGTAGGTTGTAGTAGGTTCTAACTTATTCTTCAAATTTTTTTCGTTTACAGTAAACCTTACTCTTCTCCATTTATTGCTATAAATCTCATCCCGTATTTTTCTTACAATTAAATCAAAAAATTCCTCTGTCTCCTTCCATATCCTGTATAAGCGTGCAGGAGATGGGTTCTGGGTGAAAAGATATGTCGCTAAATTTTCCTTTGTCTCGCTCTCTATTCTCTCTTTGATGTTTCCCCAATGTTCCTCTAAACGTTTTGGAGTTATATTAATATCCTGAAAGAACGTATCCAAAATTTTAGCAGCAAATTCTTTGCTATTGATTTTTATTTTTTCATATTCTTTTTCATGATCTTTCAAATCAAAAAATACATCTAAAACCCTATAGGTTGTTTTCTTGTCTGAATTCAAAATAAATGTAAACTGTTTTATTTTTTGTTCCAATTCTTCATTTTCTTTAATCTTCTCGTTTATTCTGTCTTCAACCCTGCTGGAATCTTTTGCTCTTTTCATATTCTCAATAGCATTTTCTAAACTTTCAATCTGTTTTTTCATCTTTTTTATTAATTCATCTTGTATTTTAAACAAATTCTCTTTTTCTTTATCCAGCCAATCCTCAAAACTCTGCGAATAAATAGTACCAATCATCGTTCCATCAAGCCATCTGTCAAGATAAAAATTCAGAGAAATTAGAGCAACCCGATTGTTTTTATCTGCAACTTCATCAATCCATACCGTATCCTGCCTGTTTGATAGCCATTGCTCAAGTCTTCCCCTTCTTCTCTTCTCGCAAATTTCACATCTTTCCGCCTTTTCATTCTTCGGTCTTATCCGGCAAATGGGACAGACATCTTGTCCTTCGGAAGGTGGGACAAGTTCAGGATTTTCAAAGACTTCTTCCAGTTTTCCTTCAATAAAAAGAGTTGGGCTTATCTTTGGTATCTTTCTCTTTTCAGATGCAAATTTCAATTCCTCTGCAATAATGGTAAGCGTGCTGGATGCTCTACTCAATGTAAAGAACGGCCAGAGTTCATTATCACTTTCCTTATAAATGATTTCTAAGGCCTCTTTTGCACATTCTTTTGCAAGATCTTTTGATTTGTTATTTAGATTGGGGAAGGTGAAATAAATCCCATTCGTATCTTCATAGATTGCATTACCCAAGGGTATCTCGTCCTCAAACTTATTTTTCAACTTTTCTTTGATATTCTCAATAATTCCTTCCTTCGCCTTGATCTCGGCAATCTTTTTTCCTCTGTTTATAAAATCTATCCCATTCCAGCAGATACCAAATATTCTCCATTGCGGCTTTTTATTTGCTCCACAAACTTTTGCCGCCAGAAGGGATTTAAACAGCGATGCAGTTGAATATGAGTGATCCCAGAGGCTAACATCGTTTGATGGTATTCTTGTCTCTCCAAGGGCATGGGAGAAAGATGTTTTTAAAGTGTTCATTAAAGATTCTCTAAAGCAGGAAAGGCTCATTGTCCCTGAGATATAATCCTTAAACAATCCTATCAGATTATTTTCCAAATCTTCAAATCTTTTCTGAAGACATACAAGGTCTATCTTTTCTTTTTTATATCCAAATGGAGAGGATATCCAAGTGTCAGCTAAATGCTGCTTTTTCCTCACAATACCTTTATCATCAGCAGAGTCTTTATGATCACATTTTGCTAAGCATTCTAAAATGAAGTCTTCTGCATCGTGATGATATCTTATTAAGTCATAAACTGTTTTTTCTTCACCATCAATATCTATCTTGAGATTTTTAAAGTAATCTATAAGAGCCTTATCAATAAATTTGTCAATATCTCTTGCATGATGTAGCCCTTTTATATTTTCTAAAGACTGCCTTTTGACAAAATCAGGATGCAATTTACCGACATCATGAAGCAATGCACCTATTTCTCCGGTCAATATTGCCTCTCTGTTCATTTCAATACAAATTCTCTCCACCTCCCCAAGCACAGTTGAAAACGTCTCTTCAAATTTTGGCAATGCTTTTAACTGATGTGTCAAAGAGCTTTCCCATGCATTTTTGAAGTCATCTTTTCTTTGCTCAAAATCTTTAATGTTCATCTCAACATTTTTTGCTCTGAACTTCTCAGGCAATATTTCAAAGACAACATTTTTTTCCACCCTATTCCATAGATACCAGACATCATAGAGGTCTCTGGGTCTTGTTCTCTGAAATAAACTTCTTATTTTCTCCGCCAGAATCTCTTCAAGGGTATATACCCTTATTTCACCCTTCAGAGTATCGGAATACGGATGAATTATTCTTCTTACACTTAAAGGTAAAAGTATCTTTTCGTTTACTTTCTTTGTTATGTCTATCTTTATTTTTGTTTTGCTTTCTCCTTTTTGCATAATCTGAAAGTAAACACTGACCTCAAAGCCATTTTCATTTTCCTGCGTTTCAATATCATTACTAAAGTTTATCCCGCTTTCTTCCCTTGCCATCGCCACCGCATTTTTTATCCTATTCTTTAATTCATCTCTTTCTATGTCCTCAAGCAAAGTAAAATCAAGGTCATCGGAGAATCTGTAATCACCAATATACACTTTCCTTATGCCGGTTCCACCTTTAAGCACAAGTGGGAGAGATGATAAAGACTTCAATAGCCAGTTTTGAGCATAGTCTCTCTCAATAGTTGATACGGGAACTCCGTATTCTCTTGCCTTTTCTTTTATTTCATTTTGCGAAATCATTCCAATTCCCCAATCATCCTTTTATCCAGATTTATAATCAATCTCCACTTTGCATTCTTTCCACCATTTTTTGGCATTGTAGGATCGAGATAGAGATAATTTCTGGCTTTGATTTCGGGCAATTTGATATCAATGCCAAGAATATCAGTCAAATATCCAAGACGTCTAATAACGCCTGAATTTCCAATTTTCTTTGCATATTCGGATAATTTCTCTATATCATAATCTCTACTTTTCAATGCCTTAGCCACTTCTATAATTCCTCCACAGTATTGTGGCTTATCCAGACAATCAACAATGGTTTTCTCTTTATTCGTGATATAGATACGATTTTCTTCTATCCATTCCTTTTTCAAACCAAAGAACTTTTTTTCGCTAATTCTGACAATCTGATACTCAACGCCAAATATATTCAACTTCTGTTTCTTCTTTCTGGATGTCGTTTGAATAAAGACCGTAGTGGGAATCTGTTCTGTCAAACCATAATGGTTCAGAGCACTCCAATAAGCAATTGTATAGGGTCTGATAAGCATCGAGGCAATGAGAAACTCGTGCAGTGCATATTTCCCTTTTTCCGCACCAAGAGGGATAATCATATATTTTCCTTTTTCAATTCTTTCAATCCACCCTTTCTTTTCAAGACGGGAGAGAATGACTTTTGTTACAGAATAATCGACCCCCAGGATATCCTGTGCATCCCTGAAGGTAAAAATACTCCCTTTTGATGCCAGTTTGTCAATTACATTAATTCTCATTTTTATACACTATGGTTAACATTATTGTTTACTCTGGTGTATAGAATTGAGAAAACATCTTTTTTATCTCCAGGGTGAACCTCAATATTATCTTCTTTCAATTTTTCAATCACACCAAAACCAGAGGTTTTCTTTGCAGAGAATCCATAGGTGTAGAACATAAGTTTTAGTGCTTCGGCAAGGAATTTAAGATCTTCTTTAACCTCCTCCTCTCTGAGATCTTTTTCTTTTGGATATGGAATGTAGAGAAGATAAAATTCTCCTTCTGCTTTGCTTTTCATAATTTCAATAGATATTGGGCCGCTTACAGGTGTTCTAGTATCTCTTTTCAAAGGTGTTATTACGTCTCTTTTAGCTTCTTCCTCAAAAAATGTTGGGAAAAAGTAAATCCTGCCTTTTAGTGATTTCTCTTCTCCTGATTCGGAACCAAAAAGTCTTTGAATAATCTTTTTCTTATCTTCTTCTTTTTCCCATTCAACCCTTTCGGCTGCAAACCTCAAATGTCCTTTCCATGTTGAAGGTCTTACCATAGGGAGCCCTGTAAATTTATCTCTAACGAGTGGATTTTCAAAGATCTTTGATGAATAAACATTAATCTCATTCTCTTCTTTTTTAACAATAAGAATATCAACGAGCTTATCATTGATAAACACCGTTGCAAACTCATCATTTTTTACAATCTTACCCTCAATCCTATCGTTTTTAAATACTATCCTGTTATCCTCAATCTTAATATTTTTTTCGTCTAATTTGAGTCCGTACCGTCCATTCAACCCTCTTTTTATCTTCCTTTTATCTCTCCATCGGAATAAGAAATCCTCCTCAATTATATGAAATTCTCCTTCATCTTTGCTTGTGTAGGGTTTTTTGAGAGTAAAGGATATTTTTATGAGGACAGAATTTTTCGGAAGATCTTTCAGATCTTCTTCTTTTGGGTAAAAGTTATGGATGTCTTTGGGTCCTTTTGGTTCTCTGTCATTTATCACTTTATCCAATATTTCTTTTTTATTCTTAGCGATTTCAGTGTCACAGTATCCTTCTGCCTTAGAAAGGTAATAATCAAAAATCTTTTCATTCATAAAAATCACTTCCAGAATCTAAAAGTATATGAGGATTTATGTCCCACATCTCCCAAATACTTTCAATAATGACAGGATTATCAGTTAAACCAAAAGTGTTTTTCCAAAACGCTTCACTTTTGATGTTGGATTGTAGCATATTTTTCACATCATCTCTCTTAGTTCCTAACTTTTCTGGTAAATCTGGGATCCAACCCCATATCTTCATTTCCCATTTTGGTTTTTTCCCAGTTTTAAAAGCATTTTTATTATAAATGTGAGATACAAAAATCTTTGAACCTGTTTTTTCCAAAATATCATGTTCATCTATTCCTCCATTTCTACATGTAGTGCAATAATATTTTCCTTTGTTATTTCTATCATCTACTATAGAGTGACTACAGCATCCTAAATGAATGGGGTTTAAATTGTTATCACTGACAAATCCCATTAAAAAATGGCGTAATACACTGTTATTCTTAAATGACGTCCGTATAGAGCATCTGACCCAAGGAGATGTGGGGATGTAGGTATAAGAGTCAAAAGTTTCATTTAGTGGAGAATTATTCTTCAAATCACTCATTGTTTTATAAACACTGGAACTTACAATTTTTCGTATTTGGAGAATAAATTCATTTTTGAAAGGTATTCTGTAAAAGAAAAATTGATCAATTCTTGGTAAAGGCAACCTGTAATCCT